>Ga0194121_10008696_pt1 | contig 12775 bp, 12 predicted proteins | sample TA2MahCa50mmetaG_FD_148609 | JGI IMG/M metagenome (GOLD analysis project Ga0194121, IMG submission 148609) | Freshwater microbial communities from Lake Tanganyika, Tanzania - TA2015020 Mahale Deep Cast 50m | ecosystem: Environmental > Aquatic > Freshwater > Lake | place: Tanzania: Lake... | reverse complement strand
ATGCCCATCTGTCCCAGCCCGATAAATCCAACCGTTTCTCCAGCGTTCATACCTGATGTGCCTTTCCTCTCGGGGCTCAGAACCTGCAAAGAAATAATGCCGTTTCGCATGACGTATGGTACCATACTTCCACTCGCACACAGCGACCTGCAACGCCGCACACAGGCAGATGTCCTATCGCCTGTTTTTCTCGAGAAATCGCTAGGGAGACACACCACCATAGTGCCTGTGGTGGGATGGAGAGGATCAATGTCAGTCAAGGGTCGTGTTCCCAAGCCATGGTCCATCACGGATGCCCTGGAAACGTATGGCATCCGTGACTGGGGTAATGGGTATTTTCATATCAGCGAGGCTGGGCATGTCCTGGTGAGCCCCCCGGGTCTTGAAGGCCAGACGATTGATCTGAAGGCCCTGGTCGATGAAGTTCGGCAGCGCGGGGTTGGCTTACCATTATTGCTACGCTTTTCCGATATTTTACGGGGCCGGATTGACGAGTTGAATCGTGCCTTTCAACACGCCATCCAGGAGTACGGCTATCAAGGCGTGTATCGGGGGGTGTACCCCATTAAGGTGAATCAGGAACATCGCGTGGTTGAAGAAGTGGTGCGCTTTGGGCGCCCGTATCACCACGGTCTGGAGGCTGGCTCGAAACCGGAACTGCTCGCCGTACTGGCCATGCTTGACGATGAAGAAGCGCTCATTATTTGTAATGGCTACAAAGATGAAGAATACGTTGAAACCGCGCTGCTCGGCAGCAAGATTGGCCGCACAATTATTATGGTGGTGGAAAAGCCGAGCGAGTTGCAGCTCATCGCCCGTATTGCGAAGAAAACCGGGGTGCGTCCGTGTATTGGCATGCGCGCCAAACTGGCCACGCGCGGTAGCGGACGCTGGGAAGCGTCTGGCGGTGACCATTCGAAGTTTGGCCTGTCCGCGCGGGAACTGGTGGAGGCGGTGGCGTTCTTGCGGGAGCACCATCTGCTCGATTCGTTCGAGCTCCTGCACTTCCATCTGGGCAGTCAGATTTCTAACATCCGCAATATCAAAGAGGGACTGCGCGAAGCGGGACGCTTTTACGGTGAGCTCGTCAACCTGGGGGCGCCGCTGCGCTATCTGGACGTTGGGGGTGGGCTTGGGGTCGATTACGATGGCTCCCAGACGAATTTCCCCTCATCGATCAACTATACCCTGCAGGAATACGCCAACGATGTGGTGTATTCCGTCATGGAGATGTGTGAAGAAGCCGGGGTGACTCCGCCGACGCTGGTGAGCGAATCTGGCCGGGCGACGGTGGCGCATCACTGCGTGCTGGTAGTCGATGTGCTCGGCGTCAGTGAATTTCGCGCCGGGACCGCCCTGGGAGAGCCACCGGAAGATGCGCAGGCTGTGGTGTGGAATCTGTCTGACTCCTATCGTGAGTTGACACGGAAAAACTTGCTGGAAGCCTATCACGACGCCGTACAGTACAAGGACGAAAGCCTGACGCTGTTTGCGCTGGGGCATCTCAGCTTGCAAGAACGGGTCATGGCGGAGGACTATTTCTGGGGCATTTGCCAGAAAATCCTGCGGTTTACCAGAGAGATGGATGAAGTGCCGGAGGAATTTGAGGGATTGGAACGTTTGCTGGCAGATACCTATTTCTGTAATTTCTCGCTCTTTCAGTCTATCCCGGACTCCTGGGCGGTGAATCAGCTCTTTCCTATCATGCCGATTCATCGTCTCACCGAAGAGCCAGCGCGGCGCGCCGTGCTGGCGGATATTACCTGCGACTCGGATGGCAAGATCGATGAATTTATTGACCGACGGGAAGTCCGGCATGTGCTGCAGTTACATGCGCAGAATGACGCGGAATACTACCTGGGGTTTTTTCTGGTAGGGGCGTATCAGGAAATTCTCGGGGACTTGCACAATCTGTTTGGCGATACACACACCGTGCACGTGTCTCTTGCCCCCAATGGGGGGTATCACATCGAAGCCGTGGTCGCCGGCGATACGGTGACCGATGTGCTGGAGTATGTCAGTTATTCTCGCGAGGATCTGGTGGCACGTTTGCGACGGGCCATTGAAAGCGCCCTGCGTGCAAAACGGATCAACCTCGAAGACTCACGCCAGTTACTCAAAATTTATGAGACTGGCCTGTCCAGTTATACTTACCTCGAAGCTGAGTAAGCGTCTCACGGTGCCTCTCGTCCCTGTCTCCCTCCACTGACGGGAGGTTTTTGCTCGGTAGACCTCCCCTCTTTACGCCGTTAGCGAGATATGCAATCCTGCCTCCCGACATACGATCACCGACGTCTATGCCTGGAGAAGGAGAGCAGCCATGGCATCCCAGGAAGAAAGCATTGAACAGGTCAAGCGTGCCAATGAACGATTTTATCGAGCTTTTGAGAGCCTGGACAACGCTCGGATGGCCGCGGTATGGTTGCACGAGGAGCGTACGAAGTGTGTACATCCGGGCTGGAGTTTGTTGCGTGGCTGGGAGGCCGTCCGGCAGAGCTGGGAGGCGATCTTTGCGCATACCGATTATATGCGCTTTGTGATTACCGATGTCTCAGTGCATCTGTATGGGCGCGTGGCCTGGGTGACCTGTGTCGAGAACCTCAGCGACAATCCTGACAGCATCCAGATGGCGAGTATGCTCGCTACCAATATCTATGAAGACGTCGAGGGGGAATGGCGCATTGTGCACCACCATGCCTCACCGATCATGCGCCCTTCGTCCCCTCTGGGCGATGTGGACCCCGAATTCCTCAACTGAAAAAGTGCTATACCACGCTGACACGTTATGCTAAGGTGCTTGGCACATACATCCAGGATACAGGGGGACGGGGATGGGGAACTATACATATCTCCTCTATGAAGCCATCGGGCGAGTGGCACGTATCACCTTGAATCGGCCTGAAAAACTCAATGCTCTCAGCGTCCCCCTGCAGGAAGAACTCGTGCTAGCGGTGAAAGAGGCGGAGGCTGATCCGCGTATCCATGCGGTACTGCTACGGGGGGCTGGCCGGGCGTTTTGCGCGGGCTATGACATTACTCCCACGCCAGACCGTGGGGCGACACAGGCGACGCGGACAATCCGGAGCGACATTTCGCGCATGGAAGAGACGGTTGCACGCTGGCAGGCGCTGTGGAATTTGCGCATCCCCACGATTGCACAGGTGCATGGCTATTGTGTGGCCGGTGGGACAGATCTGGCCCTGCACTGCGACATGATTGTGGTGGCAGACGAGGCCCAGATTGGCTTTACTCCCGTGCGGGCCATGGGCACACCGCCCACCCACATGTGGCTGTATTCTGTGGGGCCCCAATGGGCCAAACGTCTCTTACTGACCGGAGATCTCATCGATGGCAAAACCGCGTGTGAGATTGGCTGGGCCGTGGCTTCGGTGCCTACCACGAGCCTCGACGAAACGGCCCTGAAGCTGGCCACCCGCATGAGCCACATTGGGCGAGACCTCCTCACGGCGAATAAATACATCGTAAATAAAGGCCTCGAATTAATGGGGCGTTCTCTGTTGCAGCAGCTTGCTCTGGAGCATGATGCGATGGCCCATCTTGCCCCCGAAGCCCTGGAATTCACCCGCATTGCTCAGGAGCAAGGCCTCAAGGCAGCCTTAGAATGGCGTGATGGACCGTTTAGAGCCTAACACTCGAAGCAGGCAGCTATGAACAAATCGAAAAAAATGTCGCTATCGAAAGAGCAAGAAATTATTGCCGTGGCTGCCCGTTTATTCAAAGAGAAAGGCTATCGCGCGACCACCCTGGAAGATATTGCCGCCGCCGTGGGGATGCTGAAGGGGAGTTTATATTACTACATCCAGAGTAAAGAAGAGCTACTCTACATTGTCGTCCGAGAACCTGTCCGGCAGGCGTATAATAAACTGGAAGAGATTGTGCATTCTGAAGCCCCCGTCAAAACCAAAATTGCGCAGGCCGTAACCAATCACCTCACCCTCTTTCACCAGCATTACCCTCATATGGCCGTCTATCTGCACGATTACCATCATCTCATGCAAAAGCTGCAAAAGGACATTATTGAAACCCCCAAGCAACTACCAACGCCTGTGGGCTACACTCTTGCAGCAGGGCATTGATGCCGGTGTCCTCCGTAGTGACCTGGATGTCAAAGTGACCGGCTATGCCATCCTGGGCATGTGTAACTGGGTTTACCGCTGGTATAACCCGGAAGGGAAGCTCTCGGCAGAAGACATCGCAGCCATTTTTACCACGCTGGTGCTGGATGGTTTGAGCTGCTAGGCCGCTGTCTTTCACGGGGCATATACCGGTGTGCAAGGCTGCCCCGTGTCGCCTGTCTCATGACGCTGTCCTACCCAGCTTACCCGACCTGCTGTTTCCGCTCAGCCCGCCATTCGGCAAGTTGCTTGCCCATGCCCAGCTCTTTCGCCAATTTCCGCCGCCGCGTTGACAGCGTCCGTGCGCTCAGCGCTTGCGTCATGCGAATGCCGTGTTTGTGCTTGTAGGCCCGCGGCGTGAGACCGTGCAACGCCAGATGACGATTCGACAACAGCTTGAAGGCTTTGCCACATTCCAGACAGAGCACTTGATTGCGTTGAATCGACGACTGCGGGTCGCGCAACGTTCCTTCCTCATGCTCCACCGCTTCACCTAATGTCTGCACTTCCTGCAAGGTCCGAAAGACGCGTCGCAAGCTCTCGACGATGTCTTCCGAGGTCATCACGCTGTGACTGGCCTGTGCACTGACGATGTCTGTGCACATTTCTACTAATGACTTTGACACGATGATGTCTCCCTTCTTATGAGAGGATATGTCTCTCACTTTCATGAGAGGGTCATGGATGTATCCACTTCTCTTGAGCAAAACCTTATAGGTATTTATTCCAGAAGTGAAAGTTTTTGTCAAGATATTTCATGCGCCAATACATGACAGTTAGTGGTTGTGGCTAGTATGCACATAGGAGAATCTCTGATAGTCATTCTATAAATCTAGGGGAAAACCTGATAACTATACTACTTGAAAAGTGGCTCGGGTTTGCAAACAAAAGGCCGTAAGCTTGCCATAACCTAAGGTTCCATAACAGGCACCTGTATCAATGCCGATCTTGTCTATGTCGCGCTTGACTTCACGAAAAGGGGTGTGTCCGAAGATGACATACTTGCCTAAGCGATGCGGCATATGCAGGAAAGGGGCGCGAATCCGGAGGAGATCATTCGGGTGTTGGCGCTCTAAGGGTATCCCTGGGCGCACGCCGGCGTGCACAGCAATGTACGTTGCATTCGTCCAGTAGAGCGGTAACGCCGCGAGGAAGTGGCGATGCTCTGGGGGAATGGCCTGCACCAGATGTGGATCCAGGGGATTATGGCGCGGTGGATGATAGCTCGAGAGCGTCGCCTCACCACCACCCGCAAGAAACGGCTCAGAGAGCCAGTAGCGATCGTCGTCGCCTGCCAGGCAGGCCTGTATATACAGCAGAAAATTTTCTTCATGGTTGCCCATGAGAAAGACATTCGTCGGATTCTCCTGCTGGAGGCACAGCAACAGGTCAAGCACGCCTTTACTGTCAGGACCACGATCAATATAGTCCCCAAGGAAGATCAAGCGATCCGCTGTCGTATCGTAGTTTAGCAATGCAAGCAGGCGTGCGAGTTTGTCAAGACAGCCATGTACATCGCCAATGGCATAATCCATAGGCTCTCCTTAGGTAGCGTCGCATGGCGCCCTACGGCGCCATAATAGAGTAACCACCATCTACGGCAAGGGCTACCCCGGTGACAAAGTCGGAGGCCCGGCTGGCCAGAAAGACCGCCACGCCCGCCAGGTCGTCTGGTTGGCCCCAGCGCCCCTGGGGTGTGCGGGCCAGGACCCGGTCGTGCAGGCCAGGCAGATCTTGCATGGCTCGATTGGTCAGTTCCGTATGCAGCCAGCCGGGCAGGATGACGTTCACCTGGATGTTGTCTTTGGCCCAGGCGACTGCCAGGCTCTTGGTCAGTTGCACCACGCCGCCCTTGCTCGCGCCATATGCTACGACATGGCTGCCACCAAACAGCGAAAACATCGAGCCATTGTTGATAATTTTTCCCCCTCCGCCCTGAGCCATCGGTGCATGCACGGCCTGTGAGCACAAAAAGGTGCTACTCAGGTTGGTGTCCAGAATGGTGTGCCACTCCGTTGCACTCAAGTCCTCCGCGGGTTTGCGGATGTTGGTCCCCGCATTATTCACGAGAATATCGACTCGGCCAAAGGCGCGCAAGGTCTGTGCCACCATGTCTCGTACGGCCGTTTCATTGCAGACATCGACGCTGAGTTCGAGGACCTGCACGCCATACCGTGTCCGTAAGTCCGCCGCAGAGGCGGCAGTTTTGGCTTGATTCCGTGCGGCAATGACCAGATCGGCCCCGGCGCTGGCGAGCCCTGCGGCCATGCCGAGCCCCAAACCACCATTGCCCCCTGTGACAATCGCCACTTTGCCATGAAGATCAAAAAGTTCCACAAAACCCTCCCTACTCTTGCGAGTATTCCGCGACTCGGCTCTTGACAATCGGTGGACTCCCCGTAGTATACAGCATTAGATGTGTGCATCTCGCCTGCGATGCGTGGGAGTATACAATTGCGACGGCCAGGGCACTATGGTGGCGGGAGATACTGGGTATGCTCACTGGTGAAATTGACGGGTATCTAACATATTACGAAATTGACGACTTCACCGATCCCTGGAAAGAACCGGAGATGGTGCTCCTGTACCATGGCTTGGGCCGTACGGTGGATGTCTGGTATGGTTGGGTACCGATTCTGGCGCGGCACTACCGCGTCCTCCGTACTGACTATCGTGGTCACGGCCGTTCCGCTCCACCGCGCCCTGGTTACCCTTGGTCGCTCGCTACGCTGGCGCGGGAAGCCAAGCTGCTGTTAGATCGCCTGGCCGTCAAGCGGGTACATTGGGCGGGTGAGTCGCTCGGTGGGGATGTCGGTATTCAATTTGCGCGTGATTACCCGGATCGTCTTGCCAGCTTGACGCTGTGTTCCACGCCCTATCGTTATACCAGCGATGTGCGCGCGAAAGCGCGTGCTTGGCCCGAGCAAGTACGCGATATGGGTGTCAAAGAGTGGTATTTGCACGACACAACCCTGCGCTTTGACCCTGATAAGGACGACCAGCAGCTCATCCAGTGGTTTGCTGATCTGGTGGGGGAGACGGATCCGGAGGTCATGAAGGCGATTCTCCGTTTCCTCCCGGATGTGGACGTGTCTGCCCTCTGTCCGCATATCAAAGTCCCCACGCTTATTTTGCATCCGGGACAATCCCCTATTACGCCAGTCGAAGAAGCGCAGGCGATGCAACGGGCGATCCCGCATGCCCAACTCCGGGTGTATGAAGACGCCAGCCATCACATCTTCCTCAATCGGAGTGAAGACTGTGCACGGGAAATGTTGCGCTTTTTGCAAAGTCTGGCTTAAGGGACATCGAAGCCCTGTGCGTCGCCTGGCAGTGCCGCTTCGCTATACAGGGCTGGCCCCAGCTCTGAGGTCACTGCGCCAGTGCAGGGCAAATGTACGGTGGCCTTGCCATCTTTTTCGACCACGACCCCAGCCTTTTTCCCCCAGCCTTTCCCAATGGCCGTGAACACCACATAGCCATACGGCCCCTTGGTGAAACGCAGATAGGCTCCGCCACCACCTGAAAACATCAAAGTGCCCGCACTGGCAACGCTGCGAAATTGTGCTGGTGCGTCAGGCCAGAGCAATTCTGGGGCTTTGAGGGGGCCAAAACGGTATTGCAGTGCGCCATTGTCCGTACTCAAGGGCCCAGCCGCGCACACTGCGACGTGTTTCTTCCCCGTAGGACAGGCGAACACGATGCGTTCTTGTGAGGTGCAATGGGTCGAGGCTGCCTGTACGGGAGCCACGAACACCACGAGAGCCAGGATGCCCAGCCATCGCCAAGTCATGAGCATGAGTACACTCCTATGACGAAGAGAGTTAAAGGCGCCCCAGAGCACTTAAGGCAAAGAACAACGCGCCTGTATGCAACGCCTGGGGGAGCCCTCCCTGGCGTGCTAGGGTGATGACCTCGGCCAGAGGCAGGACGACCGTCTCCAATTGTTCGGTCTCATCGAGTTGTGGCGGCGCTACATAAGTGACATCTGTGGCGAGAAAGCAGTACGTGACATTGGTATGGGTGCTCGCATTCGCCGAGAGTTGACCTGTCTCGATGAACGTGGTGCCTGTGTACCCGGTCTCTTCCAACAGCTCCCGCCGCATGGCCTCCAACGGGGAGGCATCCGCAGAGTCTACCACACCGCCGGGGAATTCTAAGACCGTTTGCTGCACACCATGCCGATACTGCCGTACCAGGACCACTTCGTGGGCGGGGGTCAAAGCGACGCCTGTGACCCAGGGGGGATACTCGAACACGTAATACGGGGCGACGATACGCCCCCCCGGCAGTTCGCACGTATCCGCCCGGAGGGAGAGCCAGCGGTCCTGCAGCAGGCGCTCCGATTTGAGGAGTTTCCAATCCAGGGGATGCATGGGCCAAGACCCCTTTCTACTGTCTGAACACGTTGCTAGCGCAAGGCGGGTATGACTTCGGTGGCAAACAAAGTCATCGAGCGCTGTACTTTCTCGGGTTCCATACCACCAAAGTCGAAATTGCAGCCGAAATGTTCAATCCCCTGTGCCCGCAATGCCTTGATCTGGGCAATACACTGCTCCGGTGTGCCAAGCACGGCACGGTGTTGCGCCAGGTACGTATGGTCCTGGGGGAGCTCCGTACGGGTACGTCGCCAAGTGTCCATGTTCTGGTAGACTTCGCTGCCTTCTTTGATAAAGCGGCGCCATTGCATGATATCCGCCACCCAGTCGAGCTTGCCAGCCGTATCTCGCTGCACCTGCTCTGGGGTTTCGCCAACATAACAGTAGCGGAAGAAGGGGATGTCCGCCATCGAGCGCTCCTGGCCTGCGGCGCGTGCTTGCGTGACAAAACGCTGGCACAGGGCGAGCGCCTCGGCGGTATCCTGCACGACAGCAATACACAGGTTGTAACCCTGGGCGATAGCGAATGCGAGGGTCGCGGAGGTACGTGTGGCGGCAATGTAGATGGGCGGATGCGGTTTCTGCACCGGGGGAGGCACCAGGTTGAGCCGATGAATATGGTAATACTTGCTCGGATAACTAAAATCCGGGGTCGTCCACAAACCCTGGACGATTTTCAGGGAATCCTGGAACCGCTCCTGGCTCTCGGTTGGGTCGATATTATAGCCACTATATTCATACCCCATGGTGCCCCGCCCAAAGCCCACATCGAGCCGTCCACCGCTGAGCAAGTCTGCCATTGCGGTATCTTCGGCGACCTGAATCGGATTGTGTAACGGCGAGACCACGACGGCAGTGCCCACCCGAATCGTCGTAGTGCGCGCGGCGATAAAACTCGCCAGAACGAGCGAAGACGACACCATACTGTAGCGCGTGAAATGGTGCTCTGCGAGCCAGGCCCCGTGAAATCCCAGGGCTTCGGCGTATTGGATTTGTGCAGTAGTCTGTGCCATGATCTGTGGGAGGTCTGTGCCTTCTGGCCAGGGAACATGGGTAAAAAGGGCAAATTGCATAGCATCCTGCTTATGGAGTAAAAGGATCGCGAGTCCGCACACATGGCCTGTCCCGCACGACAGGAACATCCAGGCACTATGGGACAGGCGCCTGCTCTTGTCAACTGGCGGGCCAAACGGAGAAATGTCACAACTCTTTCAACTTTCTCTTAAGACTTTGTGTGCCACGTATTGCGGTAGTGTTATACAAGTAATGCTGCAGCCCTGGCTAGGTTGTAATGACATATAAAGTATTTGATGGCACCGATATGGTTCGCTAGCTCTTTGGAGAAGCCTAAGGTGTCGCGGACAAGACGAGAGACACGCTGCCTGAGCGTGTTGTTGAAACGCTCCATAGGATTGGTTTTCCGGGCGTGCTTCGTGATCGCTTTGTGTTGTGCTGCTGGAATGACCCCTGTGTAGACGGCATATTGGTCGGTATAGAACGCTGCCTGCTCGCGAGACCCCGCGGGTAGATTGGCCCACAACTGTTCCGCGCTTTCGTGACTGCGATTCCCGACGTGAAACGCAATGATTTGCCGTGTCTGCTTGGCCATGGCGATCCAAACCCATTGTTTGTTGGCCTTCTGCTTCACGAAACTCCACATCGCATCCGCTTCCACCTCCAGACGCCCCATGAGCCCATCCCGTGGGGCCGCCACATGCCGTACATGCCGATGATCAGGCAACGCCGCAAAGCGGGCGCTCATAAAGCCCATGAGCCATCGGCTGCTCACGCCAACCGCGCGGCACATGCCATGGAGAGAGATTTGCTCACAGAGGAAGCGTTCCACCAAGGTGCGTTGTTCTTCATCAAGGACCCGGTTGTCCGCGTGGAGGACACATTGACGACCACACGCCTTGCCTTGATAGTTCTGCTGCAAGGTATGAATATGACCATTTCTCTTGAATCGCTCAGAGCCACATGCTGGACACGCCTCTCTCACGACCATAGCGCTCTGCTGCCTCCCTGATTTCCATAGGTGTTTCGGCTAACAATACCACGGGTGCATGAGCACAGCATTACTTGTATAACACTACCTATCAAACTGGGCTTTACACGCCACCGAACAGGCGTGGCACCCAATACAGGTGCGCAGATCGATCAACATCCCGAGACGGGCCATACCATGGTTCCTTACGTTGCGGTGGAGACACGTTCAATGGACCTTAGCAGGGGAAGGAAGAACATAGAGTAGAGGTTTGAGGGGAAATCGCAAATCGGAAAAATCAATATGAAGAAGGTGACGAAAAACCTTTTTTGTTGTAAGGGCAGCGACTGCCCGTGAGGGTGACGCTGCGGAGAGCGAAAGCCCCCGCACCAGTGCGTACGGGTTGTCTGAGTGGCTCTGTACGGCCTGGGCAAGCGCTGCAAGATGGGGTACGGTACAACATTCAATGCGATGCATAGTCTTTGATTCTGGACATATCCCTATGAGACACGCCTGGAACAAGCCCGAATTGATGAGTCCTGCCGGATACTGGCCACAGCTTACAACGGCCATTGAAGCTGGAGCCGATGCTGTCTATTTCGGTCTCAAACATTTTACCGCACGTGCCAAAGTCGGTTTTGAGCTAGCGGAGCTGCCGGAAGTGATGCGGACGTTGCATTGCCGCGGCGTCAAAGGCTTTGTGACGTTTAACACGCTGATTTTTGACCGGGAATTGCGCACAGCCGAAGAGACACTCGCCGCCATCGCCGAGGCCGGGGCGGATGCGGTGATTGTGCAGGATGTCGGCATGGCCCGGCTCGCCCGGCAGATTGCCCCTGGTCTGGAAATTCATGGCAGTACCCAGATGTCTGTGACGAGTGTGTCGGGTGCCGAACTGGCCAGGAGCTGCGGCTGTGACCGGGTCGTGCTGGGGCGCGAACTGAGTTTGGCTGATATCGCGCGTATTGTGCAGGCGACAGACATGGCACTCGAAGTGTTTGTGCATGGCGCTCTGTGTGTGAGCTATTCCGGGCAGTGTTTCAGCAGCGAAGCCTGGGGAGGACGGAGTGCCAACCGGGGGCAGTGTGCGCAGGCCTGTCGGTTGTCCTACGATCTGCTGGTGGATGGACAGCCGCGTGATCTCGGCGCCGCGCGTTATCTCCTGTCGCCAGGTGATCTGTATGCTTTGCACCAGGTGCCGGAGCTGGTACGTCTGGGCATCGTGTGTTTTAAGATTGAAGGGCGCTACAAGGACAGTGACTATGTTGCGCTCACAACCCAGGCTTACCGCAAGGCCATTGACGAAGCATACGCTGGCGTGCCATTGAGTGTGACGCCAGCGCAAGAACTGGCGCTGGAACAGGTCTATTCGCGTGGCCTTGGACCTTATTTCTTGACGGGGACCAATCATCAACACGTCGTACAGGGCCGCGCACCGCGCCATCGCGGAGTACAGGTAGGGACGGTCGTGCGCGTGGCACCCAACGGAATCTATGTGCAGACGCTCCAGACCATCAAGCGTGGCGATGGTGTGGTCTTTGATGCCGCCGCCTGGCGGAGTCCAGACGACCCTGAAGAAGGGGGCAGTGTGTATGAGGTGCAGGACCTCGGCCAGGGCATAGTCGGTTTGCAGTTCGGGCGCGGGGCCATCAATACCGCACGGATTCGAGCCGGTGATCTGGTGTGGCGCAGTCTCGATCCCAGTCTGTCGCGGTATGTCAAGCGCTTGACCGAAGCAACCCAACCAGTGTACACACGCCCGCTATCATGCACCGTCACCGCCCGTGTGGGTGAACCGCTACATCTCATGGCGCAGACGGCCACCGGACATGCCACGACAGTCCACGGGACAGTCGCGCTGGTCCCGGCACGGCAGCGGGCACTAGACGTGGCGTGGTGCCGTGAGCATCTGGGCAAACTGGGCGGGACATCGTTTCATCTTGCTACGCTTACGCTTGACAGTCTCGAGCCATTGTTCGTGCCAGTCAGCGAACTGAATGCGTTGCGACGCCAGGTGGTCGCGCAACTCCTCGCTTTGTGCAGCGCACCTACGCCACGTACCACTCATCGTGTGGTGCAGACAACGCTTGCGCATCTGCCTGCGGTCGCCCCCACAACTATGCTCCCACAGCTCCACGTATTGGTACGGACGCCCGAACAACTGGAGGCTGCGTTGGCCATGCGCCCAGCCAGCCTTACGCTTGACTATCTAGATCTGTATGGTCTCAAACCGGCGGTGGAGCGAGTCAAGCGCAGTCAGATCCGTTGTCGCGTTG
>Ga0194121_10008695_pt1 | contig 12775 bp, 9 predicted proteins | sample TA2MahCa50mmetaG_FD_148609 | JGI IMG/M metagenome (GOLD analysis project Ga0194121, IMG submission 148609) | Freshwater microbial communities from Lake Tanganyika, Tanzania - TA2015020 Mahale Deep Cast 50m | ecosystem: Environmental > Aquatic > Freshwater > Lake | place: Tanzania: Lake... | reverse complement strand
ATTAAGGAGGCCCCCACCCATGACGCACATCATCGCCGAGCCCTGTATCGGTACCAAGGACACGGCTTGCGTGGACGTGTGCCCCGTTGAGTGCATCCACCCGATGAAGGACGAGCCTGGCTTCGCCGAAGCGGACCAGCTCTATATCGACCCGGACGAGTGCATCGATTGCGGTGCCTGCGTGTCCGAGTGCCCCGTGGAAGCGATTTTCGCCGAGGAAGACCTGCCCGAGAAGTGGTCGGCGTTCTACGCGAAAAACGTGGACTACTTCAAGAAATAAGCACGTACAGGTCGTTGACGTTGGTGTGGGTCGGGCCGGTCAACAACAGATCCCCGCTTGCTTTGAGAAACCCGTAGGAGTCATTTTCCTCGAGCGCGCGCCGAACGTCCTGGCCGGCGCGTGTTCCGCGTTCTACGGTGCTGCCGTCCACCACCGCGCCGGCCGCATCCGTGGGACCGTCCACGCCGTCGCTGGCACCGCACAGTAAGACCAGCCGCGGCCGCCCGGCGATTTCCGCGGCGAAGGCAAGCGCCATCTCCTGGTTGCGCCCCCCGCGTCCCTGGCCGCGCACGGTCACCGTCGTCTCGCCGCTGCCCACCACGCACAGGCCGGGCGGAAAATCCAGCGCGCACGCGGCCAGGAGGCGTCCCACCTCGGCGGCCTCGCCGACCAGCCGATCGCTCAAGACCAGGGTGCGGCGCCCGCGCGAAGCCGCCACGGCGGCGTCCACCATGGCGCGATTGTCGCCCACGATGCAGTGGTACACTTCGGGCGGCTCCACCGGGCGCGCGGCTTCCAGGTGCGCGCGAATGTTTTCGGCCACGGGGATGTCGTAGCGCCGCAGAATGTCAAGCGCGCCTCCGCTGCGATCAAGGGCAAAGGGCCCCGACCCGATCTGATCCAGCGGACTGCCCAGCACGTCGGACAGCACCAGCACGGCACAGGTGGCCCCGCGCAGCGCCGCCGCCATCCGCCCACCCTTCACGCGGGAAAGCTGCTTGCGCACGGCGTTCACCTCGGCGATGGGCGCGCCGCAGGCCAGCAGGCCGCGGTTCACGGCGCGCAAGTCTTCCAGGGATATCCCCTCGGGCAGCGACTCCATGAGCGCGGACGCGCCTCCGGACAACAAGAAGAGAACGAGGTCGCGCGGGCCGCCGTCGCCCATCAGGTCCAATAAGCGCGCGGTCGCGGCAAGCCCGCGCTCATCCAGAAGCGGATGTCGGGCCTCGGCGATTTCCACCCGCCGCGTTGGACGGGATCCCCCGTCGCTGGTGATCCCGAAGCCGTCACAAATCCGCTCGCCGAGCACCTCCTCGGCCGCCTGGGCCATCGCGGCAAACGCTTTACCGGCGCCGAAAATCCGCACCCGATCGAAGGCGCGCAGATCGAACCTCCGGGCGCCCACGCGCAGGCGGCTCCCCTCGAGGCGAAGGTGGCGGCGCACCGCGGGCTCCGGCCGAACGGCCTCGAGCGCGGCACGAAAAATTGAAATCGCCTCCTCGCGCATTGCGACCAAAGGGTACGCCCCCGAAGACAGGATGTCAAGAACGATCCGAGGAAGGGCGAGGCAACGGCTCTAGGAGGGTTCTGTGGATCCGGTAGCGGTCAAGCAAATGGCGTGGTACCTGTCGCTGGGCTGCGGCGGGGTGGCCGTGGTGGCCGCCATTCTGGGCATCGTGGGCAACCGCGCGCGAGATCCCGGCTGGGGGCGCGCCGCGGTCATGGCGGCCACCGGCGGCGGCGTGCTGGCAGTGATCGCGCTCATCGTGATGTCTCGAATCCCCTCCGGTGCAGGGCACAAAGGCATCGCGGCCGCCTTCGCGATGGGTGCGATCTTGCTGCCGCTGGGCGCGCTGTTAACTGCGCTGCGCCATCCCCTCAAGCGTGACACCGGCGAGTGGAGCGACGCGCCAGCGCCGTTGCTCTTGCCGGGCATGTTCGTGCTGGGCATGGGCGTGCTCGCGGCCGGGCTGGTGGCGAACCGCTACGGCATCCGCGCCAACGGGCAATTCATGGGCCTCACTCTGGGCCTCTCGCTGGGCTGGGTCTGGACCCTGCTCTGCATCCGCTCGGTGTCGCCCTGGCGCTATGCGGAGGCGACCGCCTCGATGCTGACCGGCGCGGCGCTGGCGGCGCTCTCGGTGCCGCAAGTCGCGGTCATCGCGGGCATGCACTTTCCATGGCCGTCCACGGCCCCATGGTTCACGCTGTACTGCGCGACGGGAATGCTCGCCGGCTGGATCCTCACGTTCGTCTCAGTGGCCGTCGTGTCGCGCGGATCGGGCAGCACGGCGGCCACCGTTGTGGGCGCCGGCGTCATGGCCGCCGCACTGGGCGCGGCCGCGTGGTCGGCGCAGGTCAACATCGTCACAGACGACCGCCTGGTGCCCACCCTGGCCGCAGGCCTGTTGGGCGCGCTGCTCGCGGTCGCGATCGCCTCATCCGCGCGCTGGGTCGAGGAGGCACATACCGTAGACCACGTGGCGGCGATTTCACTGGCGTTCGTGCTGCTCGGCGTGTGCTGGGTTTCGTTCAAGTTGTGGCTCGGGCTCGGCATGGCGGTGGCCGCGCTCGGTTTCCTGGCGGCCTTCCCGGTGGCCGCCGCGCTGGGGGCAGCCGCGCCGCCCGGCATTTCGTTGTCCGAGCGGGTGTGCGCGTTGGGCGGCGGCGCGCTCCTGTTGCTGGCGGGAATGAAGATTTTCCAGGAAGCCGCGCATCTCGGCCTGGAGGGCATCGACATCGCGGACGGTAACGTGACGGCGGCGCTGGTCGCGGGGATGATCGTGCCCATCGTGTTCGAGGCCTGCGTGCCGCACCGTGAGGGCGAGGGCGCCATCCCGGCCGCGGTCAGCGTGCTGGGACGCTTCCTGGCCTGCGCCGTGCTGGTTGGCGTGACGGTCGTCGGCGGCGCGCTCTACTTCGGCGTGGACGGCGTGGCCGCGATGCTGACCGCAATCGCCATGTGGTGCCTGCTGGCGGCCACGTCGATCTCCGCGACTGGCCGCGAGGGCGGGCTGGTGACGTTCCGCGCGCTGCCGCTGGCCACGTCCACGCTGTCGCTGGCGGTTCTGCTGGTCCCGGCGACAAATTTACTGTCGGCGGCCACGCGGCACCAGAAAATCCAGATCCTGATCGCCATCACCGTGGTGGCCGCCATCGCCCTGGCGGTCAGCGGGGCGCTGGGCAGGAAGGCACCGCAGGGGGCCGAGCAAAAGCCACGCTCTGACAGGCCCGGCGACGAATCTCTGGCTGCGGGGCAAGACGCTTGATCAAGAGCATTGCGATCACGCGATTTCGTGGCATTGTTCAGGGGGCGTTGGGAAGCCTCACGCCGCTCGTGGTCCTGGTGGACCCAAACGGCTGCGGAAAGAGCTCTGTCCTTGACGGCTGTTGATCGGTGCCAATCCGGTGCCGGCGATCGGACTGCGACTCGCTGTCTACCGCCATAAGGGAGTACGTCGCGGAACGAAGTGGCTACGTTGGCGGACGGGCGGCGAAGAACCCGCTCGGATTAGTATTGCGACAGATTCGCACACACGTGAGACCACCATACTCGTAAGAGACCCCGATGCTGACCAACCTGACGTAGAGTTGGCAATCGATCAATCTCAGGGCACTCATATTGTCGATCTACGAATGTCCCGACCAGAAGATACAGAACACGGTACAAGGGGTAATCACCTCTTCATCTTCCCGGAAGTCAAGGAACTCCGCCTCATCGAGGAGCACAGCTTTTTCCAGCAGCCAGAGCTTCACGAACTACTAACCCGAGCCATCGAACGTGGACAGCGCAAACTCGTTTACGACTTGCTTGCCGACGTCATCCCTGGCTTGACGGAGCTGATGATTCTTACTGAGGGCACGCAACCAATCGTACATCTGGTCTTTGATCAGTATAGCGTCCCCGTCGCGCTTGCAGGGGACGGTATCCGTTCCCTGCTCCGGCTCAGTCTGGAACTGATCGCCAGCGAAAGCGGAGTTGCGCTGCTCGAGGAGCCCGAGGTGCATCAGCACCCACGAAATTTGATCCAGAGCGCAAAGGCAATCTGGGCTGCTGTTCAACGCGGCATACAGGTCATTATCACGACGCACAGCATAGAACTCATCGATTCTCTTCTTTCGGAGTCACCCGAGAGAGAGCTCGCAAAACTGAGCCTGTACCGGCTGGCGCTTCAAGACGGTCAACTCAGCAACTCTCGAATTGGCGGCCCGGACATTGCGTCAGCAAGAGAGGATATCCAGATAGACCTGCGATGAGCCAGGCAGTGATTGTGTGCGAAGGATACACGGATCGGGCATTCTGGAAAGGATGCCTCGCGCACCTTGAATGCAGCGAGCCCAGAAGCCGGGGCGGAGTCAAGGACCCGTGGGGTCTTCCGGTCGAACGGGGTCAGCATGCGTACACTTCGCGGGGTGGAGGCTTCATCAGAGTCGTTCGCGCGGGTGGAAAAGCAAATGTGCTGCCGAGAGTCCGCCTGTTTCTTCATGGTCATTCGACCCATCCGGTCCGCCGCTTGATTGTCAACGTTTACTCGGACACCAGCGCTGGTGAAGTTGACGCCGAAACCGGGATTGGTGCATCGCATCTCCTTGGTGAGATTCGACGGATTTATCCAGATGCACATCAGGCCAGCGCGTCACCTTGCGACATCGATACTGGAGCCGGCGCCATCGTCTCGCTGGTACGATGGAAAGTTGTAGACCCGGACGTGCGGCTCCCCGCGCAGCAAACGCTCGAACGGCTGGTTTGCTCGGCAATCGCGCGGTCGTACCCCGAACGAGCTGAGATAGTGCAAGCGTGGCTCGATTCCCGGCGCGATGCTCCACCATCCAGCGCCAAGAGTTATTCGTGGTCATACATGGCGGGCTGGGACGCGGACGCAGGCTGCGAATTTTTCTATACCAATCTATGGAATGACCGGCGAGTTACTGAGGAGCTCGTTTCCCTCCTTTCGCCCTCGGGGGCTTGGGACGCGGTCAAGGCGCTGGCGCAATAGTCAGCCGCACATAAGGCCGCCGCGTGAACACCGGCGCGCAGCGATGCAATCCCTGACTCAGATCGCCAAGTGCACGCCGCGCTTGAAGGACAAGCGCCTTGCACCAGAAAACCGCGGGCGACAACCGCGTGGGGACCGCTCGCTCGACAGCCATTGCCGCTGCCACCTCCGTTGAGATGACAGCGGACCAGCCTCACACGCCGATGTCAGGCGTGTGTCAATACAGCCCCTTTTTCGGAAACGTCCACTTGGCCAGCGTGCCGCTCACCTTGTAGCAGAAGTCGCGGACGCTGTCGTAGCCGTGCTCGTCGTGCCCGCGGTAGACCGGATCTTCCAGCCAGAGGCCGTTGCCGTCGATGAGCAGCGTGGGGGCCTTGTCGCGGATCGGGTATTTGTCGAGCGCGTCGAAAAATTGCGGGGGTAGATCGGCGGGCAGCATGACGCCGTCGGTGTAGAAGTCGTAGCGGTTGGCCGGGCTGGGCAGGAGCCCGGTCGCGCTGGGCGCCATCATGGCCGCCGCCTTGGGAATGGGCTGCCCCTTCGGCACGAACACGCCCTTGCCCGAGGGCGGCTTCACGAACGTGATGCGGGCCGCCAGATCGCCGGGCAGGGCGTCCTGGTCCTGCTCTTGCATGCGAATTTTCGGCGCGTTCGGATCGTCCTCCATGCGGCGGTAGATGCAGCCCACGCAGCCGCCCGGCATATCCGTGATGACGATGTTTTCGTAGCGGAAGCTGTTGGGCAGGCCGAGCTTGCGATTTAATTCCACGTCGGCCCGCGGGTAGAATTTAAAGCCGCGGCTGATCGCCCAGGCGCCGATTTTCTTCTGTAGCGGCCGCTTCTGGGTCTTGAGCAGCAGCCACAGGATGACAATTCCGCCCCCGACGATGTAGATAACCAGTTGTACCGGATCGGTGGTCACGGCAGGTAGCGATCCTCCGAAATAAGCTCGGTGCGCGCGCCCACCCGTCGCCAGGTCTGGGCAGTGCCGGTCCGCGCCACGTCCACCGTCACGCTGACCGTCACTGGTCTGGGCCGCGCCCCGAGGATCTCCACAACCAGACGATCTCCCTGCACGCGTCCCCGCACACACACCGTGAAGGGATAGGGATTCGACCAGCGCAGGTCCCATTTCCCGTAGAGCACCGCCGCGTCCCGCCCGCGCCCCACGCTGCGCACCGCGCTCACGTGCGGCGAGCGCTCCAGAATGCGCATCCCAGCAAGCAGCGCCGCGTTGTACACGGTGGACGACACCTGGCAGACGCCGCCGCCGGCCACCATGGACACGCCGCCGCCCTCGAAGGCGGGCGCCTTCTCATAGCCCTGCTCGAGCAAGCGCTGGCCGACCACCTCGTTGAACGAGAAGGCCGCGCCGCGCGGCACCACCACTCCGTCCAGGCGGGCCACCGACAACGCGATGTTGGTGCGCTGCGCGGCACTCCGCCCGGCCAGGTCGGTAGTGAACGCCGCCAGGACGTGCTGCCGTCCCACCGCCGCGGCCGCCGCCCAGCCGCCCACCGCCAGCATCAAGGCGGCGAACGCCAGAACGGCGACCTCGATCCAGCGCGCCCGGCCAGGCGTCGGGCCCATACGTGAACCCGACTCAGCGGATGTCGGGCCCAACCGTGAACCCGACTCGACGCCTACGGGGACAGTCGGGCCCATACGTGAACCCGACACAGCGGAAGTCGGGCCCATTGCTGGACCCGACTCCCCCGCGCAGGGCGCGCTCACTTGCCGTCCTCCCCTGCGATTCGCACGCGGCCCTCGGCCGAGTTGCCGCGCACGTCCGGCGTGTACATCAAGTACGCCACCGCGGGCCGCACGTGGAACGTCCCCGGCGCCTCCGCCCACACCTCATACGACAGCGTGTGCGTGCCCGGCTCCAGGCGCGTGATGAACACCGACACCCGGTCGTCGCGCACCTCGCGGCCCACGTACCAGTAGCCGGCGGCGTTGCGGTCCGCCTCCGCGGCGGTCAGCTCGAAGCCCGGCGGGAGCCGATCCTCGACCATCGCGTACGAGTAGGGCTTGTCGTTCTTGACGGTCACCGTGACCTTCACCCGCGCGCCCAGCGGAATCACCGTGTCCGGCCCGATGGGCGTCTCTTTCGTGACCGGCTTGCCGTTCGCGTCGTTCTCCACGGTCATCAGCGTGTACCCGCGGCTCACCGCGAAGCCCTTGTTGTCGGCCGCCACCTCGCCGGCCGGCCACGTCCTCAGCAATGCCGACCAGTAGAGGGCGCCGCTGCCGGCGCGCTCGACGACGATCTCGTTGGCGCCCGCCTTGAGCAGCCGCGCGGGCACCTCAATGGTCCCCTCGTCGCCCAGGATCGGCGCCGTCACCTTTACGTCCGCCACCGAGGTGCCGTTCACCCGCACGGTGGCCGTATAGTTGGGCGAAAGCTGGGCCTTGCGGGCGACGAGATACTCGGTCATCACCGAGATCACCGCGCCGGTGTCCTTGGTGGACTCCCACGCGTTGCCCTTGCGGTAGTCGACCAGCCAGCGCATGATTTTCTCCACGCGCGGATGGTCGGGGTCGATGTCGAGCATCGCGCGGGCGATGGCGGCGGTCGCCTCGACGGGGTCGTCCACCCACGAGTAGTCCACCGTCTTCGTGTCCCAGTGACACGTCGTGGCGGTTTCGTCGGCCTGCTCTTGCAGCGAGGACAGCAGGCCGCGCGCCTCGCCCTGCTTCCCCTGCCGCCACAGCGAGATCGCGAGCAACGCGGTGGTGTAGGGATTGAGCGCCTTGCGATGCGCCAGCACGTCCGCCGTGGCCTTTGCGTCCGGCTCGCCGATCATCGACAGCACGTACACCATATAGGCGCGCGCGCTGTACAGCGTGCGCTGCCGGGTGGCCCCGCTGGCGTCGCGGAACTCGCCCCGGTCTTCGCCGACCAGCTTCTTCAGGGCCGCCACGCCGCGCTTGTAAACGCCCGCGTCGACCTCAAAGCCGGCCTGCTTCGCTTGATAAAGCCCGCTCACCACGTAGGCGGTCAGGTACGGGTGGGTGGAGTCGTCCTTCCACCAGCCCCAGCCGCCGTCCGCGTGCTGGTAGTCGTAGAGGCGCGCCAGCCCGGTCGCGACCATGTCGGGGAGCTTCGCCGCCAGCTCAGGCTGCGACAGCTTCAGCACCTTGAGCGCGCGCGCCACCTGGATGTCCGGGAGGAACGCGCTCATCGTCTGCTCGGTGCAGCCGTACGGGTAGGCGGCCAGGTACTCCAGCCCCTGCATGGCGGCGGCGGCCAGCGAAGGCGAGAGATACACGGTCAACTTGCTCGCCTCCAGCCGCGCCTCCGCGGGGACGCTGAGCGTGGCGCGGGAGGTCGGATCGGCCATCCCCGAAATCGCGGTGGCCTGCTCGATGCCATGCGGGAGGATGGGGAATTTCAGCTCCATCGCGTCCGCGTAGCCCTGGCCGGTGGCGCGGACCATCACCACCGCCTCGCCCACCGAGGGCGCCTCCACCATCCACGCGAAGCGGTGCGAGCCGCCCGTGGGAATGCTCTGCCGCTGGGTCGAGGGCGCCTTCAGGTTGAGGCCCTGCGCGCTGATGACCGCGTCCACCTCTTGCGCCTCGCCGGTTTCGTTGTGCACCACCGCCGCCATTTCCATGACGTCCTGCTCGGCGATGAAACGCGGCACTTCAAGCCGCACCAGCAGCGGCTTGCGCACCAGGAATTCGGCGGTTTCCGCGCCCACCAGCGTGTCCTCGGTGATGCCGCGGACGGTGACGCGCCACGTCGTCAGATTATCGGGAAGCGGCACCGGCACTTCCGCCTGGCCCTTCGCATCGGTGGTGACCAGGGGATTGAAGTAGGCGGTGTCCTTGAAGTTGCGCCGCACGCGCGCGTCTTCTTCCTTGCTGCGGCCGCCGGAATAATCCGGCGCGAAGGAATATTCGGTGCGCACCAGCGAGGACTCCGGCCCGTAGAAGAAGTCGAAGATGTCCGGCGTGTTGTCCGGCGCGATGGCGTATATCGCCACGTCCACCACGCCCACGCTCAATTGCGCGCGAACCGGCTTGCCTTTCTCGTCGGTGGCGGTAATCTTGAGGTGCGCCACCTCGCCCGGCTCGTACGCGGACTTGTCGGGCACGATGGTGATCTTGAGACGGTGGTCGGCGTCTTTGACCACCAGATCTTGCTCGACCAGCGCCATCCGCTTGTCGCGCACCAGCACCGCGGACACCGACACGTTGGGGAACCAGCCGGCCTCCACGGGGATGTCCACGGTGGCCGAGCGACCCTTTATCTGCACCACGCGAGACGAGATGATGCTCCGCCCGTCCACGCACAGGAGCACCGACGCGCCCGGCTCGCGGGTGGAAATCACCACGCGCGCCTTTTCACCGGCCCGATAATTCTCCTTGTCGAGAACCAGCGAGAGATCGCGTCCCGACAGTGAGAAATTCCCGCCTTCGGAGGCCACGTAGAACCAGCGCACGTCATGGATGGTTTTCCCGTCATCGGGCGCCTCCACGAAAAGCTGGTAGGAGCCCTCCTCCGGCGGCAGCAGGTCGAACCGCGCGGACCCGTCCTTGCCGGTGCGCGCCTCGCCGCTCCACACGTCGCGCTCGTCCACGTGCGTGCTGTACACGCCGCGCTCGTCGGCGACTTCCTTGTAGGTCCGCAGCACGAGACGCGCCGTCACCGGCACGCCGGCCCGCGGATGGTTGTCGTAGTCGCGCGCGTCCACGGTGACTTTGACCTTCTCGCCGGCTTTGTAGCCAAATGCGTCGGTCTGAGTGTCGAGGTAGAAATCCCCCAGCGTGACCAGCACGCTTTGATTCGCGGTCACCTTGCGGTGGGAAGGATCCTCGACGGAGACTTCCACCCAGAAATCGCGGTCGTGATCCGAGGGGCCCGGAGCGAATTCGATCCACGCGCTCCCCTCGGCGTCGAATTTCAGATTGCCGTGCGCGGTCATTCCACCGAATTGCTCCGGCATCTCCTCGCTGTCAAAATCCAGGGTTTGCGAGCGACTCCAGCGGTAGTACGACTCGTACACCGTGTAGCTCGCCTTCGCGTCGGTCACCGGCGCGCCGAAGAAATAGCGGGCGTCCACCTTGATGCGCACCCGGTCGCCGGAGTCGAAGCGCTTTTTCTCCGGCACCAGGTCCACCTTGAACTCCGGCTTGCGATATTCGGCGATCTGGAAGTCCGCGCGCGACTCGACGCGGTTGCACTCCGCCTCCACGTAGGCGTAGCCAAGCGGGGAGGTGTTGGGGACGGTGACGCTTCCGGAAAATGCGCCGAAGTCGTCGACGGTCAGGCTCCGATCGTAAATGGGATTGCCCTGCACGTCACGGACGCGCACTCTCACCGACTCCCCGACCGGCACGCTGTAATGGCGGTTGCGATCACGGCGCACCAGTCCGCGGAAATAAAGCTCGTGCCCGGGACGGTAGATGGGACGATCGGTGTACACGAAAACGCGCCGCGCGCGCGCGGCATCCCCGGCGTACACTTCGTCGAGACGGGAGAAGGCCCAGTCCTTGCCCAGGCGCGCGCGCACCTGCAGGCCGCGCATCCCCGAGTCCTTCCAGGTCACGGTGCCATCGGTGCCGGTGGTCAGCGTCTTGCGCGGCCGGTCGTCCTCGAAAACCTCCAGACGCGCGCCGCGGCGCGGCTTGCCGGTCTTCAGATCCTGCGCGAAAAACAGCGTCTCGGACGGCGAGCGGCGAGTCACCACCCCCAGGTTGCTCACCAGGAACCAGGAGTCGCGCGTCAGCCTTCCTCCTGGCGCGGTGGCGCGCGCCACGTACAATCCCGGCTCGTGGACGCCGAGGTTGACGGTGCCGCTGAAATCGTCGTCATTGTCAAGATTGGCGGTGAATGTGGCCTCGCTGACCGGCGGATCCTCGAAAACCCGCTCCACGACGGCGGCGCGAGACAGCGTGGATTGCACGGCGAGCCAGTCCTTCACCGGGTCGGCGCGATACACTTTCACCTCGATGTGCCGCACCATGGTGCCGCTCAAATTCATCGAGGCGCCCTCGGCGGGCGTGAACACGCGCTCGGTATTGTAGGTGGCGAAGGTCGCCACCCGCGGCGTCATGCGGAAGTCGACCTTTTTCGTCTCCTTCCCCTCGTCAACGGTGATCTCGTCGTAGGAATAATCGTAGCCGCGCGCGCGCACGCTGACGCGGACGTCTTTTCCGGCTTCCACGCCGGGCAGGAAATAGCGGCCCTCGTTGTCGGTCCGCACCCATTTTTCACCGCCCGGATAATACACCCGCGCCCTGGCGATGGCGTGGCCGTCACGAGCGCTCACCACGGTTCCCGAAACGTTGCCCGTGGCGGGCTCCAGGCTGACCGACCAGGACAGGAGGGCGGCGCCCCATCCGAGGGCAAGGAACGCGACCACGTGATGCCGCCAGCTCAAGCGCATGCGGAACACGGCGGCCCAGAGGACAAGCGTCGCAGCGGCGACCCAGTGCCAGTACGTTGGGATCACTTGCTTTTCTCCTTACTCGAAGAGGACGGGGTGGAAGCTGAGGACGGTGGGGGCACGGTCACCACGACCGTTGGAAAGGTATACATCAGGACGCTCTCCGAGGACCGTATGCCGGCCTTGCGGCGGCATTCGGCAACCTGCCGTCCCGCGGAGAGGGCTTCGCCAGGGAGCAGCACGGCGCCCCTGCGATCGCGCTGCACGAACAGCCCGAGCCGCAGTGGATCCAGTTGGGAAAGGCTGGCGGCGCGGCGGCGCGGGCCCACCACCGACACCCGAATCTCCATGCGAGCCAGCTCCTCGGGGCGGATGGCGGGGTAGCGGGTGTCGACGCTGGCGGCCAGCGACGCGGCGCGGGCGATCTCGTGGGCGGCGTTGCGCTCCGCGGACTGCAGCGCCCCCATGCAGCCGCGCACTTCTGTGTCCCGCACGAGCGTGACGAAGATCCCGACCGGTCGCGAGAGCAGCGGACTCTTCCAGTTGCGGGGCACCGTCAGGGCGCGGCCCCAGACGGTGTCCTCGACGGCGCGGCGTGTGATGGCGGTGACTTCGGCAAGCAGCCCGCGATCACGCGCGGCGCGCTGCCACGCGGCGTAGGGATCCTCGGCGAGGGCCGGTGCGGCCAGGAGCGCGATGAAAACAAAAAGCCCCCAGCAAGCTTGCCGTGGAGGCTTGTCGACCGCAGACATTTCTCGTGTCCTTTCTCCGCCGAGGAGGTTTCTCCGCCGTATCCGCGCTACCTCCGATAGAGGCGCGCACCCGGGTAATAGTTGCGCAAGATTTCCGGCATATTTCGGCCGGCCCGGGCCATTTCCGCCGCCCCCCACTGGCACATCCCCACCCCGTGCCCGAGACCGTTTCCGTGGAACACGAAATCCCCGCCGTCACGGGCGATCCAAAGCCAGGGACTCTCGATCTGGCCCCACCCCAGCGTGCGGCCCAGCACCAGCCACACGTCGTAGCCTGGCGCCACGCGGCGATGCTGGCCGTCGATGCGGATGCGCGTGGCACGGCCGTCCGCGGCGCGGTCAAGCACTTCCAGGCGCGCGAGGACATTGCCCGGCGCCGTCTGCTCGTCCGCGTTGAGCGCCGCGCGCAGGCGCTCGGCCGGAACCCGCACCCGCCAGCGGAAGTGCGGCGAGCGGCGGCACCAGCGCGCGCCGGGCGGGCCGTCGGGAACGCTGCCCAGCGCCCCGTCCGCGATCCCGAACACGCTGCGGGGATCGGCGGTCACGCCGCCGCAGGTGCTCGCGTACCACGCGGGGATCACGCGGCCGGCGCGGCGCAGCAGGACGCCGCGAGTGGCGAGGGCGGCC
>Ga0194121_10008693_pt1 | contig 12776 bp, 11 predicted proteins | sample TA2MahCa50mmetaG_FD_148609 | JGI IMG/M metagenome (GOLD analysis project Ga0194121, IMG submission 148609) | Freshwater microbial communities from Lake Tanganyika, Tanzania - TA2015020 Mahale Deep Cast 50m | ecosystem: Environmental > Aquatic > Freshwater > Lake | place: Tanzania: Lake... | reverse complement strand
GCCGTCTTCGATGCCCACGCACAGACCGACGTGGCCGATGCTGCCGGCTCCGCGCCCTTCAAAAAGCAAAAAATCGCCGACGCGAATGCTGTCGCGCTTCACGGGATTGCCCCAGGTGGCGTAGGACGAACTGCTCGCGGGCATCGTGTAGCCGTAGGCGCGGAACAGGTGCTTTTGGAGCCCGGAGCAGTCGAAGCCCCCGGGGTTTTGTCCTCCGGCCCGGTAGGTGTGCCCCAAAACCTCTTCGTATCGGTCGACCAGCGCCGTCCACGAAACGGTGTCGCGCGGCAGCGCGTCGTTCCGCCCCCACGCAAGGGAGGGGAGGGCCGCAAACGCGATGAGGAGCACGAGGTTTTTCATAAGGGGTGGTGAATTTAGCACCGGGCCGCTTTTCACGCAAAGCATGTGCCGTAAATTCGCCGGACTATGAAAAAAGTGCTTTTGACCCTCGCCGTGGCTTCGGCCGCATTGGGCGCGGCCGCCCAAGATTTGTTCCGCGTCGGCACCAAGACGGTAACGCGCCCCGAGTTCAATTACGTGTACGGCAAAAACAAAGACGTTGGGGCCAACATCGACCCCAAAACCGAGGCCGAGTACCTGCAGCTTTATGTGCAGTTTAAGCGCAAGGTCGCCTTTGCCGAGTCGCTTGGGCGCGACACCATGCCCTCGTTTAAGGCCGAATACGACGGCTACTACAAGCAGCTGCTGAAGCCCTACTTGACCGACAAAAGCGTTGACGCGCGCCTGGTCGATGAGGCCTATGAGCGCATGCAGTTTGACGTGCGCGCCAGCCACATCATGGTTGATTGCGCCGAAGACGCCAGCCCCAGCGACACGGCCAAGGCCTACAAGCAGATCCTGGCGATCAAGGAGCGACTCAACCGCGGTGAAACGTTTGAGAATTTGGCCGCATTGAGCACCGACACCTACTCGGCTTCGCGCGGCGGAGACCTCGGGTGGTTTACCGTGTTTGGCATGGTGTATCCGTTTGAAACGGCGGTGTATTCCGCCCCTGAAGGTCAGGTTGTCGGACCCATACGCACCCAGTTCGGTTACCACTTAATTAAGAAGACCGCGCAGCGCGCGGCCCGCAACACGATGACGGCCGCCCACATTTTGGTGCTCGACACCGAGTCTGACCCCAATCCCAACGCTGAGAAGCAGATTCGCGACGTGTACGCCAAGCTTCAAGCCGGCGAGCCCTTTGCGGCCGCGGCCCTGAAGTACAGCGAAGACCCCACGACCGCCAAGCAGGCCGGCCGTTTGGCGCCGTTTGGCATCAACCAAATGCTGCCCGAATTTGAAGATGCCGCGTTTGGCCTGAGCGACGACGGTACCTACAGCCAGCCGATCAAGACCAAGTTGGGGTGGCACATCGTGCAGCGCATCAACCGCACTCCGCTGCCGTCGCGCAGCGAGGCTGAGCGCCAGCTGAGCCAGAAGATTCGCCGCGACGAGCGGTCCAACGCCTCAGAGCGAGCTTACCTCGAGCGCCTTAAGCGCGACTACCAGTTTGCGGCCGACGCGCGCAGCTGGGAGCGCCTGCAGTCCGCCCTTGAGAAGGGCAAAGGTGTGGAGAAGGCCGCCAAGGCGACGCTGTACACCTACCGCACGGCCGTGCACCCCAACGGCCGCGAGCTGCGCGGAACCGACGCGCTGGCGACGCTCCGCAAGCCGCTCGAGACCAAGGTCGATCGCGCGACCTCGGCCAAGCGCCTCAACGAATGGGTTAAGGGCATCGTGCTTGAGGAGGCCGAGAAGCTGCTCCCCATCGAAAACGCGGAGTTTCGCTACCTGGCCCAGGAGTACCGCGAGGGAATTCTCGTGTTTGAGCTCACCCGAGAGTACGTTTGGGACAAGGCCGCGACCGACACCGTGGGACTAAAAGCCTTTTATGAGGCGAATTTGGCCAACTACCAGTGGCCCGAGCGGGTCACGGGCAGCGTGCTGAGCAGCAGCAACCTTACGGCCCTCAAGAAGGCCGCCGACCTCGGTCGCCAAAACGTGCCCATTTCGAAGATTGACAAGGTCATCAACGCCAAAGACGAGGTGGTCAACTTTACCGACGTCGAAAAAGTGGTATTGGGTAGCGAGGGCAAAAACGCCCTGCAGCGCATGATGGCCCAGTTCACCGGTAAAGACCGCGTCAAGGGTCCGTTTGAATCGGGCGGAACCCACTACGTGCTCATCGCTGCAGAGCGCATTCCGGCGGGCCCCAAGGCCCTGAACGAGTGCCGCGGCCAGGTGATCGCTGACTACCAAAAGCACCTCGAGGCGCTGTGGATGAAGGAGTTGGAGGTAAAGTTCCCGCTTCAGATGCTGGGCGCGAACTAAGGCGTCGGCGCCGTCCCTGAACGCAAGAGGCCCCCGAGGCCTCTTTTTTATTGCGCACTTGCGCGAAGTGCGGTAGATTTAGGCAAACCTTAACCTGCACATTTTATGCGCTTAACCCTACGCACCCTGGCCCTTTGCGCCTTAGTACTGGCCACTGCTCCGCTCTCCGCTCAGTACTACTACCTGCCCAGCACGGCAAACGGTAACCCCGGCGGAATCAACGCCGACAGCGAATACCCCGTTGGTGGCGGTCTGGCCACCTCGTGGACGACTATTTCTACGGCCCCGGCGGCGACGCCAGCCTGGTCGTCGACCCAGACGCTGCCGTTTAGCTTCAGCTTCAACGGCACCGCCGTTACCCAGTACAAAGTGTCAACTTCGGGCGTGCTGACGTTTGACGTCAGCGCCACCACGGCACCCGGCTACACCAAGGCGGCCTTGCCTGACGCGAGCATTCCCAACAACTCCGTGTGCATTTGGGGCTTGGCTTCGGTCGGAACCAACGACCTCATCGTCAACAAGACCTTTGGCACCGCCCCCAACCGCCAGCACTGGATCATGTTTTCGTCGTTTGGCCAAGTCGGCAGCACCTGCTGGACCTACTGGTCGATCGTGCTCGAGGAGTCGACCAACAAAATCTACCTTGTTGACCAGCGCAACTCGTGCACGGGCTCTACGCTCTCGCTGGGCATTCAAGTGAACAGCACGACCGCCTACTCGGTGGCTGGCTCGCCCAGCGTGGCCATTCAGGCCGGAACCGACGCCACGGCGGCCGACAACAAGTACTACGAGTTTATTCCGGGCGTACAGCTTGCCAACAACTTCATTGGCAACTCCGTAGACGTCGACGACTTCTTGGTGCTGGGCCAGGCTCCCTTCACGATTAAGGCCGAGTACCTCAACGGCGGCAGCAACGCCATTACCAGCGCCGGCCTGAACTACCGCGTGAATGGCGGAACCCCGGTTAGCGCCACGGTAAGCACTCTCAACGTGGCCTCGGCAGCCACGGCTACGCTCACGCACCCCCAGGCTTGGACCCCCACGGCCGTAGGCACCTACACGCTCGACTTCTGGACCTCGAACCCCAACGGCCAGCCCGACAGCGACGCCAGCAACGACACGGTGACCAAGCAAATTGTGGTGGTCAACAGCATCGCCGTGCGCCGTCCGTTGATTGAGGTCTTCAGTTCGTCGACCTGCGCGCCCTGCGCGCCGGCTAACGCCACGTTCAAGACCCTGATGGACCAGCAGACCTCCGGTGACTACAACTACCTGAAGTACCAGATGAGCTGGCCGGGAACGGGCGACCCCTACTACACGACCGAGGGCGGTGCGAAGCGCCAGCTTTACGGCGTGAATTCGGTGCCCAACGCCCAAATCGACGGCGGATGGAACGGCCACGCCGGCCAAATCACGCAGCCGATCTTGAGCCAGTTCAAGGCGGTGCCTTCGTTCATCAACCTCGCCGGCTACTACACCATCGACGCCACGGCCCAAAAGGTCGACATGGTGATCAATACGACGCCCTTGGTGAGCACCTCAAAGGCCCTGTCGCTTCAGGTGGCCATCTACGAGAAGTCGACGAGCCAAAACGCCAAGTCCAACGGCGAGACCACGTTCTACCACGTTATGAAGAAAATGGTTCCGAGCGAAGCAGGTACGACCCTCACTAACCTCACCGACGGCGTGATGCAGACGGCGAATCTGTCGTACACCTTTAACGGCTCCTACACGCTTCCGGCGAACGCTACGGCTCCCGTGAACCATGCTTCGGCCCACACCGTCGAAGACTTCAGCGATCTGGGCGTCATGGTCTGGATTCAGGACATGGCGACTAAAGAGGTATATCAGTCTGTGGACTTGACTCAGAGCGGAATCGGTACCGGCGAGCAAGGCCTCGGTTCGGTTCGCGTGTTCCCCAACCCGACGAGCGATTTGGTTCGCGTGGATCTGAGTGGCGTGACGGGTGCCTGCACCTACCGCTTGGTCAACGCTCTGGGCCAAGTGGTTGCGGCGGGTACCGCTCAAGGCGGAGCCGAGCTCACCCTCAGCGTCGCTCAGTGGACCAGCGGTCTGTACTTTGTTCAGGTGGAGGCCGAAGGCCGCACCCAGACCTTGCCGCTGCAGGTGCTGCGTTAAGTGATTAACACGCATTAAAAAGGAACCGGCCCCGCGAGGGGTCGGTTTTTTTTATCACCTTCTGAAACATTCAATGGGGACTTTTGCCCCGGTGAGGGCGGGATTCGAACCCGCGGTTCCGTTATATATGGGAGTAAATTCGGTTAAATCATACAAAAGAACAACGCGGAAATTCAGCATTTTGGAATTTCGGGCGTTTCCAGCAGCCATCTACCGTAGGTCGTAATTTGCTGTTTGAAAAGTTTAGAGTTTCACTGTGCTGCTTTTTAGGGCTAGTGATTCCTTACATTTGATTCATGCTCAACTATGAATTCCAGGTTCGAGAGTTCGAATCGCACTTGTTCTGGGTCACACGGCCTTAGGATATATATACATATATATATCTAAAAATAAAGTCGGTCTTGGATCCAAAAATGTGACACCGGTAGAAACAAATCAGTAGATGATGGTACGAATTATCTTATGGTTTTACACAATTGCATGTTTGTATTTTATTTATTCGGCATCACTACTTTTGCTAAATGTTCTAGTGTCCGTGAAATACAACGCTTTTAGTGAGTCAGATGTTCAACTTATAAAGAGCGTGATAATCTACGCTTTGTTACTGGTTTTTTGTTCATTTTTTATAGTGTTAATTAAAGTTAAACGTAAGTAATATAATCTTTGCTATAATCGAAGCGGTATCGAATTGAACAACGGTAGCACTACTATTCGATCTGCCGTATTTGCTTAAAAACACAATGACTTCCTCACGCACAACTGAAGGATCAGGTAGCATAGAGAACACACTTGCGATTAACATAATGAATATTATAGGCCGGTCCACTTCAGATACGCTTAAGTCACTGCATTTCAACACAATGACTCTTGAGCAGGCGTATCCAGATGGTGGCGGTGCTTTAGGTGAAGAAATGCCCCAAATAGGCGAAGATCCAGGCGGCTACCCTGGTCAAGCACGCATCCTTTACTGGTACCACCCCGACTATATTCAGAATGTGGACTTGGTCACCGACCTCGATGGCGAAGCCTACGAACTCTTCCTCTACAACCCCTGGGGAGAACAACTGCACCACTGGTCCAGCAACAGCAGCGCGTGGACCTCACCCTACCGGTTTAACGCCAAAGAAGTAGACCCCGAATCCGGACTGGCCTACTACGGTGCGCGGTACTACCAGAGTAAACTTGGGGTGTGGTTGAGTGTGGATCCTATGGCGATGAGTGGTTCAAACATGTCAAGGACTTCCTATTCCTTCACTAATAACAATCCAATCATGATGGTCGATCCTGATGGGAGGAACTCAAGCCCTATTTATGACTTGAATGGAGAATTCTTAGGCACGGATGGCCAAGGTTTAAAAGGAAAAGCTATAATTATGCAAAAGAGTGATTTTACTCAAGGAATGGCACATTCAGATGCGTTGTCCAAGGATATAGGTACAGGCGGTTTATTGTATAATAATGACGGTGTCTTTGAATCAGGGGCAAAAGGTATAGCAGATGCACAAAGGTTCAACGAACATTATGCAGGACTATCATCTAGACCAGATTACGATGGATTTGTAACAATAGATGAAGGAGTCCAATGGGCAAAAGATCATCCTAAAACATTACCTGATAATGTAACCGCCGACAATTCTCTGTATATGGATGCTTCACAATTAGATTTTGGTAATTTGAGTACAAATAACATGCCTCTCAAGGAAGGAGAGAAGGGTAATGTGAACCTTTTAAATTATACTAGCTATAGTCGCAGTAGATCGCGTGCTACAACATATGCATTGGGAAATACAATGGTAGAGTACTTAAATGCCGATAATGGAACAGTCAGGTTATTTTGGGATAATTATGATTGGGATTACCATAACAATCCCCCTTCTGGTTCCCGTGATAGGGCAGTCCAGGCGGATAGATTGCTTAAAGGATTAAATGACAGTCATGGATTTAAAGTGTATATATATGGTAAAGGAACTATCGCTCATTGAATGGACACTTGTAACATTCCTGATTGTTTGTATTTCTTCGTGTGCATACTCTTCTGGAGAAATACAGGATTGTGTTGATTTAGGTGATAATTATCGATATGTCTCCGAAAGTCCACAAGCAATAATTTACAATCGTAGTGATAGATCGAAGTGTAGTGGATTCTACGTTGTTCCACCTTCAGTGATTGCATACGCTTTTAATGATGAATATATCATTGCTAAATCGCTTATAATCGATGAAAATACAGGGCGAAATGTATCAAATCATTATTACTATTGGATTGTAGCCAAAACTGATTCTGGGCTTGTAGAAGGACCGATGGATTTAGCAACTTTTCTAACAGAAAAAACAGCGAGGGATATTAATTTAACTATGCATGATGTAAATTAACGAAGGTTGAGGGGAAACGAAAGGTCAGCAACGCCTTTGACATTAATACTCCAGGTGAGCAATCCTTAGGAAGGCCCATTACAATGTATTCCCACTGTATGTATTCCTTGACCTCTTCCCTTGATTTAGTACGTTTCTAAACTAGAATTTTTGGGCCCAAGTCCCCGGGCAGTGGGAAGTGAAAAATCACGAAATTGGACCCATCATGAAGAAGTCAAAATTCTCTGAAGATCAGATCGTTTATGCCATTCGCGAGAACGAATCAGGCACCAAGGTCGCTGAGATTACCCGGCGCCTGGGCATAAGTCAGGCCACCTTCTTTACTTGGAAGAAGAAGTACGGTGATATGGGCGTTACGGAGTTAAAGCGCTTACGTGCACTTGAAGATGAAAATGCACAGTTGAAGAAGTTGGTTGCCGATCTGAGCCTAGACAAGCAAATGCTTCAGGACATTTTAAAAAAAAGTTCTAGCAGTTGCTATTCGAAAAGCCATGGCTCACTACTTACAAGAAGCCTATTCGGTGTCATTGCGTCGTAGTCTTCGTATTTCCAATGTGTCGCCTTGTATGTGGTACTACAAGAAAAGAGATCGAGGTGATCAATTGCTTCGAATGCGAATGAAGGAAATCGCTGCAATCAGGGTACGATATGGTTTTGAGCGAATCTTAATCATGCTACGACGGGAAGGTTTCAGGGACAATCACAAACGGGTTTACCGCGTCTACCGTGAAGAAGGGCTGAATCTTCGAAGCAAACGACCGCGACGCTCGCGCAGTGGCGCACACCCCTTGGAGCGGTGGATACTCCAGCAATCAATCGGGTGTGGAGCATGGACTTTCAGCAAGATGCCCTATTCAACGGACAGCGATTTCGCATCTTAGCCATAGTGGATAACTACAGTAAAAAATGCCTGTAACTGATCGTTGGCAAATCTCTTCGAGGGGAAGATGTTCGCAACACCTTAAGCCACGTCTGCAAGGAGGAAAGTTGTTTCCCTGAGCGGATTCAATGCGACAATGGAAGTGAGTTTATTTCAAAGGAAGTAGACCGCTGGGCTTATGAGAACAAGGTCACTCTAGATTTTTCAAGGCCAGGGACACCAACAGATAATCCGTATGTTGAGTCCTTTAATGGGAAATTTAGAGACGAATGCCTATCGATGAATTGGTTTATGGATTTGGAAGACGCAAGGGAGAAGATTGAAGAATATCGGATTGATTACAACACCATGAGGCCGCATTCATCTATCTTCGATTTACCACCTGAAGAATTCATATATTCACATCAAATCAACCCTGAATTCTCTAGTTAAAAGGGTTACTAACAAGGGGAGGACCTCAAAAAATCAAAAATTATCCTTTTTATTGTTTTCGAATTACGGGGGAAATACACCCAAATAGTAGTGCTTACTGACCTTGTCGCCATTGGTGAATGATGTGATTACTTAGTATGGATTCACGTAGACGGTGAATTGATCGTAGAATTCGAGGTTTTGTTATGTGGGTTTAAATTCCGCACTCACTCAGGCAGTAAAGTAAACTAATTTTCAAAGTATTATATAACAATAAAGGTCAACTAATAGTCTAATTTTATATACTATGAACAGTCTTCTATTTTATCTTTTTATTTGCTCTATCCGTAGCATAATTTTCCTTCACATATAGTCGAATATAATTGACTTGTTCATTGTACCTACTGTATTTACCGTCAAAATAGGTATAGCGACTATCATTTAACACTTTAGCTTTACTGTATCGTTCAATAACATAATTTTTATCTGAATGCGGTTGCACAATTTCTACATTATCCTCAGTATCTATAAGTAACCTGTTATCCTCAGTCCAAATAACATCTACAATAGCCGCCATGTTACTCGTTTTTATATAGTTATCAGAAGGTTTGAATATTCCATTATACTTGTCGAGAACGATATAACATTTGTCACCATAGCGTTTCCATACAGTAACACATTTCCCTTCCGATAGACAATAGAATGAACGGGTTTGTTCAGAACAAATGGAGCACACCACTATCAAAATCAACAAAACACCTATGATCGACAATAACATTCTCATCATTTTGCCCCTGTTGGATAAGGGTTTGTTGCTTTCCTCCATTCTCTTTCAAATTGTCGTTGATTAAAAATTGAATAACCCTCGTTATGTCCAGCTCGTTGTGCTTGCTGCGATGGTTGCCCTTCACTAACCCTATTAAAAGGATAATATAAAACTGTATTCCAAGTTCCTTTTGCTTGTTTTGTTTCTAAAGCGTCAAATGCAAAGCGAGATGAATTCCAATTAAAGCCGTTAACGCCTGTCACATAGCCCCGGTGAGGGCGGGATTCGAACCCGCGGTCCGACAAACCTATGATTGAAGTTAAGAATTCTAGGGAAATAAACCAAGCTATAATTCAACAGTATAGAATTTCGGGCGTTTCCAGCAGCCATCTACAATGTAATTGTAGATGAAAGCACAAGTTAGCGGTTCTATCCTGTTCTTAACCGAACGACTTCGAAGCATGCGATGGTTTCGTTTCTTCCGTTGAGCAATAAGTTGAGATCTAACCAGTGCTTGGAGCCTGCGAAATAATCTCAATGGCGCAAATCGTTAAATGGCTCTATCCCATTGAATATCAAAATACAGCAACTGAATTAAAGAGCAATCAAAGAATAGGTAACCATCGAACGTACGTAGCCTTTAGTTGATCATTAGGGTCGTTAGGATTGACCCCAGGCTACATTTTGACAAACTTTTGAATCGTTCGATCAAACTTTGACCGCACCTCGAGGTAGTATATTCCTACAGGTAATTCAGAAACGTCAAGCCGTTTAATGGACTCACCGTGCATAAGTTCTGCCGTTAATAATGTTTGTCCGTGTTGATTATTGATGGTGATTTGTCCGCCAGCGACGTGCTGATGGTCAAGCTCAACATTTAGGTAGTCAATAACGGGGTTAGGGAAAACGTGTGGCTGGTGCACGTCGTGGTCAGAATCTCCTAAAAATTGAGCAATGGTGCAATTTATTGCCCCAGCTGAATCATATTCTGCCCTGATTTCGTCGCAGTATAGACGTAGGTATTCAAGACTTTGCTTATGATCTTGTCCTTGGGCAAATACATAGGCGAAATCAAAACACGTTGTCGCATTTGGGGCCAAATCCTGAACAGGAAGTGCCATAATCATGGCCCGATCAATAAAGTTGGCCACTAAGGTGTCATCCAGTGCGCCATTTTTTAACAGTGGATCACCCGCGGCATAATACTGAGGAAGAATAGAGCCATCTGGGGCAATGCCTTTGAGGTAGTTGAATTCTTGATGGATGTTTGTCGGCATCGATTGTGCCGACAATTGAGTAACTCCTGGATTGTAGCGTAAGGATCTCTGGATATTGTTTCCCAAAGCCAATACTCCCATAGCGGGGGTTAGCGGACCGTAACCACTGATGGGTTCGGCAGAAACGTAATTCATCCCATAAATAAAATTACGGGCAACATCGGTACCAACATAGTCGTTTTCTGCGATCCCAATATCGAAGTCAGCTACTAACCCCACCAGCAAAGAATCGATAGTTTCTGAACCAATATTGGTAACTCTAAACCTCGCAAAAATGGAATTGGCATGGGCATCAGAAGACGCTGCAAGGGGACTTTGATACAATTCTACAGATACATTTAGTGACGTTTCTTGATTACTCAATCCTTTGGCTAAATTCCGATCTGAATAGAGGGCAAATAACGATTTATTGCCTGATAAGACTGGCATATCTCCCCGTTGCCAAGAATAGTTGTAATCCGCCACAGCGGCTTTGAAAGGCAATAAATAAGGATGTACGCCTTTTGCTGTGTCCCCAACGGCGAGGTAGGAGCTCACGCACGTCGGAGGGGTATACGATGGCATTTGGTAGCTCGCCTCATGAAAATTGACACTGTCTTGGTAGACCGTCCATGTCCTATTGAATTTTTGGCTTAACTCATTTGGTTGATAGGCCCAGTCGTCACAGTGAGGTCCAAAGGTGCTCTGATTCGAGATTCCCGGTGAGGAGATCAACGGCATAATACCATGTTTTTGTCCGTTTCGCATGTATCCAACCCAAAACTGGGATTCAAAAATCGTGGTCAATCCTGACCACATTGGGGCCTCCAATAACGCTTGACCTGTCGGAGATCTAAAGAGTGAGCCATTGCTGCTCACTCCCACGAAATGATTTCCTATTTGCGTAGTTTGAGCACTGGTAGTTAGATAAACTACCGACAAGAAGATTAGCGCAATTTTTTTCATCTAGTACGTCGTTACAGTTAGCAATTAACTAATTTGAAGGTACCATTTTTATTTTGAAAATATTAACGTGGAGAAATGCTCAACCTCGAAGTGTATTTCCCTTTAAATGCTGAAACAATAGGATGTGAAATTGTCAGGTTCAGTAAGGCGAAGTTGAGAGCCAACGTGCTAAATTCACTTCAACCTAGTAGCCGTGTCATCAGTAGCAGTGACAAAATGTTGGTACGGGCATTTCCAGCAGCCACCTACAGTAGTTCTGTAGGTTCGGTTCATGTTCAGCAATTCTCCTGAAACAAAAAAAGCACCCCGAAGGGTGCTTCTTTGGTCACTCGGATCATCGTGTGGAGCTGGTGGGATTTGAACCCACGTCCAAACAAGGAAACCATGCGCTTTCTACATGCTTAGTGGATCATTGCTTTTCGACCGAAGGCCGGGGAGCCACACCCTACCTTAAGCTTAGCCACTAAAATTTAAGAAGCCCTCAGTGGCCGGTGGCTTCCGGTTCCCGCATTTACGGCACCCCTTGATCGAACTCCGCAGGACCGGGATTTCGAGGGATGTCCTGCTTTCGCACCTTGTGCGAAACAAGCCAAATCTCCTATCGGATGATTAGGCGGCAAGAGCGTAGTTGTACTCGCCTGTTGTTGTTCCCTGCATCGATTAACGAGCGACATCAGGATAGCTCGGCATGCTTACACACCGCCTCGGCTTGCTGTCAAAACCGGTCAGCCCCGATAAACTGCGTGCGCAGGCTGCAAAGGTACGTCGCGCCGCAGGTGCCACCGCACGAAGTTTTCAAACCTCCGCATTCCGCGCTCGGGGCAGGTCAAGCGCTGCGGACGGCTGTAGCGAAGCGAAACGTCAATCTGGGGCTCGCACAGCAGCGACCACAGATGCCTCAAAAGGTGCGGAACGAATCCGCCCTTGAGGTCGTGAAAGTAGGCGGCTTTGCGGTTGCCGTAACGGATTCCGACATAGGTCACCGGAACACCCGCTTCAGCGGCAGCTTTGAACATGCCAAGGCGAACCGTGTTGGGAAGCACTCCGTCGGTCGTGCGCCCCTCGGGAAAAACAAATGCACTTCGCTGGGCCCGCAGCGCGTCGAGAATGCACGGAACGATGCGCTTGCGCGACTCAGGGCATTTGCGCTGCACCCAAACAGTGCCGATAGCTTGGGCGGCCCAACCGATGAACGGAAACCACTTAAACTCCCGTGCCGCGACGATCGCGGTGGGACGGCGGTCGTAGCACAGAAAGATATCGAGGTACGAGGGGTGATTGCCCATTAAGATGCTGGGCTCATCAGGAAGGGCTCCGATGCGCTCAACTTTGAGGTTGAGGAGGCGGTGCATGGCCCCGATCCAGCCCAAAAAGAAGCGATGGGCCCGAAGTGGTCCGCCCGCCAGGCGCACCAAGGGCAAGCTCAGCGCCAACGCCGCAAAAAGCCAGCAGGCTGCGGTCAAGCGCCAAATCGCGCGAAGTGAAGACATTAAGATGCGTTTAGGTTGGCCTAAGCTAACGAAAACAAATGGGCTAACCGTGCAACCTTAGTGTCCTTTTTACGCAAAATATGCAAGAGTGTTCTGTCGCGCCTTCGGCGCTTCAGCAAGTTACCAGTTGCTAGCTGCGGGTTAAGGCATGAAGCTCGGGT
>Ga0194121_10008688_pt1 | contig 12778 bp, 10 predicted proteins | sample TA2MahCa50mmetaG_FD_148609 | JGI IMG/M metagenome (GOLD analysis project Ga0194121, IMG submission 148609) | Freshwater microbial communities from Lake Tanganyika, Tanzania - TA2015020 Mahale Deep Cast 50m | ecosystem: Environmental > Aquatic > Freshwater > Lake | place: Tanzania: Lake... | reverse complement strand
GAAAGACAAAGAACTTCCGAGTCTTTTGTGTGCGCACGGCAATCTTCTGCTCTTCCGGGGTCAACGCGATCGGGGGATTCCACATGATCGACTCCTCACGATGGAAGGTTCAAGGGACTCCTCCACTCATCAGATCATATATCGCCCACGCTTGTCTACCCGGTACGACCTATGGTTCAAGCAATTGGTCAGTGTTCTAGTATGTCTGTGAGCCTTGATGTACGGTTGCCACGTCCCATTCAGATCGAGGTGTGAGCCCAATGTACCGAGACGATCTTGCATGAGCTCCTGGCTGTGCCTCACATCCCACGTCTGCAGATCATAGAGAGGGATGCGGGACGGCGTTTCCCCGTAGCACCCGATGTGCTTCAAGGCTCGGGGCACTGGTTTATCGTAGGGTTGCAAGGGTATACAAGTGAAGTCAATCTTGGGGTGATTGCCATCGAGCCCTGCCCACCTTACGGGCTTGATGAGGAGGCGGGTCCGCAAGCGTTTGTGGAGGTTGCGCGGATAGAGCCTCTCACTAGAGTTCCTTTGCCGCAGGCTTGCGCTCTCGACGAAACCTTGGGGCATGATGTCGCGCATACTTTACAAGAACTGCTCGCCCTGCCGGAGGTCCCATCGCTGCGCTTGGAGCAGCGGGAGACGAGTCCCTTGCATCCTCCGAGTATCCTGCAGAGCCCAGAAGGCCCGTGCTTTTTCCTGGGGGTCGTGGGCGAGGTTGATGCAGTGCGTCTCGTGGTCTATGCGTTGACGCCACCAGAGGACGCGCCGGCTTGGGGAGCCGAGATCCGTGTTGGGGTGCACCGCACTCCGCTCGCCTTGGCTCTGGCCGCAAGCCTGGCCCTGACCCTGGCACGTCGTGCGCAGACGAAGGTGGGCCAGCTCTTCCACGCCTGGACGCGCCTGCATGAGTCGTCACCGGACGCCTTTGCCCGAGCCGTGGCTATCCCAGGGCCAGGGCGTGAGCTACATCAGGCTGCAGCTTGCATGTATGCGGCGCTCCCCATCGGGCAGTATGAGGCGGCACAGCGGGCGCAGGAAACGTCGTCTGAGGAGAGATGCCTATGAGTGCCTACAGCTGTGTCATACCCATTTCGTGGTTTCAACGCACGCACATCTTGTTGCCTGCATGGCGGACTGCTGTCCAACATCCCACAGGGCTCATGGACTTCTGCACACGGTGTGTCCCGGAGGCGCTGGTGTCTCTCCAGGCGTGCCCGGTCAGCGCGTTTCCTGTGACCTTTCTTGACACGATCGGCTGGGGGCATGCCAGGAAGATCATGTCCACCACTCAGGCCGTCGACGCGTTGTGTCACGCGCTACGCGATCCCGAGCCCAAGGCCCTCGATTTGGTTGGCTTGCTTGACCAACAACGGGGCGCGCTGCACAGGGCTCTGGAGGCGGTGCACGATGCGCTCGCCGCGATAGGCGGGACGATAGCAGCAGACCGCCTCGGCCAACGACCGCCGCTGCGGTGGACTTTCGCTGCCGATATTGGTATAAATACGCCACCCAAGGGTGAGCAGTGAGACGGCGGGCCAGCGAGGTAAGGGATCGATGAGCAACGAGCTTTATACAGCGCAAGAGATCGAACGGAAGTGGCGGCAGCGGTGGGAAGAGCGTGGTATGCATACCATCACGGATGCGGATCCGCGGCCTAAATACTATTGTCTGGACATGTTTCCGTATCCCTCAGGGTCTGGACTGCACGTGGGCCACTGGCGCGGCTATGTCCTCTCGGATGTGTGGAGCCGCTACAAAACCCTGCAAGGCTATAAAGTGCTGCATCCTATGGGCTGGGACGCGTTTGGCCTGCCAGCGGAAAATGACGCGATTAAAAAGGGCATCCATCCGCGTGTTGGTACAGACGATAATATCAACAATTTCCGGCGTCAGCTCGACGAGATCGGGGCGATGTACGACTGGTCGCGGGAAATTGATACGACGGACCCGGAGTACTACCGCTGGACGCAGTGGATCTTCTTGCAAATGTATCGCCAGGGGCTGGCTTATAAATCCTTTATGCCGATCAACTGGTGTCCGAGCTGTAAATGCGGCCTGGCCAATGAAGAAGTGGTGGACGGCGCCTGCGAGCGCTGTGGCACGCTGGTCACACGACGCGAGATGCAGCAGTGGATGCTGCGCATTACGCGCTATGCTGAGCGGCTCTTGCGCGATCTCGACAAGCTCGAATGGCCTGAAAAAGTCAAAACCATGCAGGCCAACTGGATTGGCCGCAGCGAAGGTGCGACGGTGACTTTCACGGCGATCTCGGCACGCGATGGGGGGCAACACGAGCTGCGCATTTTTACCACCCGTCCGGATACGCTGTTTGGGGCCACCTATATGGTGCTGGCGCCCGAGCATCCACTGGTCAGCGTGCTCTGTGCACCGGAGCGTGAGGCGGCGGTGCAGAGCTATGTGGTAGAGAGTCGGCGGCGCAGTGATATTGAGCGCAGCAACGTGGAGCGCAAGAAAACCGGGGTAGACATCGGGGCGGTGGCGATCAATCCGGTGAATGGTGCACGCATCCCCATCTGGATTGCGGATTACGTCTTAATGGGCTACGGCACCGGGGCGATCATGGCGGTGCCCGCGCACGACGAACGCGATTTCGAGTTTGCCACGCTGTTCAACTTGCCGATTGTCGAAGTGATTGCCCACCCGGATAGCCCGAAAGATGCCCACGGACACCTCACGGCGGCCTATACAGGGCCTGGCCAGATGGTACATTCCGGGCAGTTCGATGGTCTGACCGCCCAGGAGGGCAAGCAGCAGGTGGTCACGTGGCTGGCCGAACAGTCGCAGGCGGAGGCCACCGTGAACTACCGCATGCGTGATTGGGTGTTTTCACGGCAGCGCTACTGGGGAGAGCCGATTCCCATTGTGCACTGCACCCACTGTGGCGAAGTACCCGTGCCCGAGAGCGACTTACCTGTGTTGTTGCCCCATGTGGAGCAGTATCAGCCTACTGGCACAGGCGAGTCGCCGCTGGCTGCCATTCAGGAATGGGTGCAGGTCGCCTGTCCACAGTGCGGGGCGCAAGCCCGGCGCGAAACGGATACCATGCCGCAGTGGGCGGGCTCCTGCTGGTATTTTCTGCGCTATGCCTCGCCAGCGTGTAACACGGCTCTGGCGGATCCCGCCGCGATCAATACCTGGCTGCCAGTGGATCTCTATGTCGGAGGCGTGGAGCACGCCATTCTGCATCTGCTCTATGCGCGCTTTTTCGTCAAATTTTTGTATGACATCGGCTCGGTGCCCTTTGACGAGCCTTTTACGCGTCTGTTCAACCAGGGCATGATCGTACGCCGCAGCGAGACGAGCGGGAAGCGCGAGAAGATGTCGAAGTCCAAGGGTAACGTCGTGAACCCGGACGATCTGGTGGTGCAGTATGGCACGGATTCCGTGCGGTTGTACGAGCTCTTTATCGGGCCGCCGGAAGAGGAATCGGAGTGGAACGACAACGGTATTGAAGGCATCTTCCGCTTTCTGCGTCGTGCCTGGCACTGGGTGCTGGATGCGCTGCCACAGGCTGGCGATGTCACCGACCCGGCGATCGAGCAGCAGTTACACATCATGCTCAAGCAAGTGACCGAACGGCTAGAAAGTTTCCGTTTTAACACGTCTATCAGCGCTATGATGGAGTTCTTGAATTTTGTGCTGCAACCGTCTTATGCCGGGCAACCAGTGGGGCGCCAGACGCTGCGCGCGTTTCTCATTACCCTGGCACCGTTCGCGCCGCATCTGGCGGAAGAGCTGTGGGAACGCCTGGGGGAAACAACGTCGGTCTTCCTGCAGCGTTTTCCAATCTATGACGAAGCGTTGACGCGGCGTCAGGAAGTCGAGATGGCCGTGCAGATCAACGGTAAGGTGCGGGGCACGATCACCGTCGCGACGGATAGTGTGGCTGACGTGGTGCAAGCGGCGGCACTGGCTGATGAGCGCGTGCGCCGACACGTGCTCGATAAGACGATCGTCAAGACGATCTTTGTGCCGAATCGTATTATGAATCTGATTGTACGTTAAACGGCCAGCACACCTTATGCGTATTGGTGAACTTGGCGAATTTGCGCTGATCGACCGTTTACAGCAACGTCTCCAGGGCGCAGTGCCGTCCCAGGTGCGGCGTGGCATTGGGGATGACTGTGCGGTCCTCCGGCCTGGTCCTGGCATGGACTTGCTGGTCACGACCGACACCCAGGAGGAGGGCGTACACTTTCGGCGGGACTGGTCGACACCAGAGGACATTGGCTGGCGGTGTCTGGCTGTGAACGTCAGTGACATTGCGGCCATGGGCGGTACGCCTCTTGGGGCAGTGGTGGCCCTCTCGGTGCCAGCGACGCTGGAAGTGGCCTTCCTCGAGGCCCTCTATGATGGACTACAGGCGTTGGCCAGCGCCTATGATTGCCCGGTGATTGGCGGCAATATCAGCAAAGCAGTGGCGCATCTGACCATCACTATTACGGTGCTGGGTGAAGTACCCGCTGGGCACGGGGTCTACCGTTCGGGGGCACAGGTCGGAGACGACATCTGGGTGACGGGGGAGCTTGGCAGCGCGAAGGCCGGTCTCGAAGCGCTGTTGCATGCCAACCCTGCCCTGGCCAGTGCGGAAGCCACGCAATGCTACCGTCGGCCGCGGCCTCGTCTGCGGGAAGCGCAATATCTCCGCCAGCAAGGGCAGCTGCACAGTTTGATTGATATCAGCGACGGCCTCTCCAGTGATCTCGCGCATATCTGCACGGAAAGTCGTGTCGCAGCGCAACTGGAGGCTGCCTTGATCCCTATTTCGACTACGGCACGCCAGGTGGCGCACGCCCTGGGGCAGGACCCGCTCCTCTTTGCTTTGCATGGTGGTGAGGATTTTGAGTTGTGTCTCACGGCGCCGGCAGGCATGCTGGCGGCTATACAGCCGGCCTTCTCCGCGCACTGGCACTGCCCACTGGTCCGTGTCGGGACCATCCAGGCGGGGCACGGCGTCATGTTGCACTACCCTGATGGCACCCGCCAGCCTCTGCAGGCGCGCGGTTATGACCATTTTCGGCCTCATACTGGCGAAGCCTGAGAAACACCGGATGCCTGCAGTGGACGCTGTGTGCCCAGTCAAACCCCTGTCGCGTATCGCCGCTTCAGACGTGATTACCTGCGGCTATCTCGTCATTATCGGTGTGCTCGCCACTGTGTTTGCCGAGCGTATTCCACAATGGTGGTGGTACCCAGTCATGCATGCGGTGCTGGTACTGGGACTGAGCGTGTTTCTGTGGAAACTCCCGCCAGCGCCACGCGGCTGGATGCTGTTCGTACGCTGGTGGTATCCCGCATTCTTGATCCCGCCCATTTTTAGTGAGCTGCCGTATCTAGTCCACCCCGTGAACCCGCATGACATGGATGCCCAACTCACCGCGGTCGATTTCGCTCTGTTTGGTGTCCATCCCACGCTCTGGCTCGAAGCCATTACTGTCCCATGGCTGACGGAGTCGATGCAACTGGCGTACATGACCTTTTATTTCTTGCCGTTTGTCCTGTGTGTCCCGCTGTATCGACGCAGACGTTTGCTGGCCTTTCGGGTGGCATTGTGCGCCTTGCTCTTAACGTATTATGCTTCCTATCTCCTGTATTTCGTCACCCCGGCCCGTGGCCCGCGTTTTTATCTCGCGTCCTTGCAAACACTGCCCTTGACTGGTGTGTGGCTGACCGCCCCACTGCAAGCCGGGCTGGATGTCCTTGAAGGGGTGCAACGCGATGCGTTTCCCAGTGGCCACACGGCCATTGCCTGTGTCGTCCTGGCTCTCGCGATGCGCTACCAGCGTCGGCAAGTACCCGTGTTACTCGTGGTGGTGGCCAGTCTCGTGATGTCAACGGTCTACCTGCGTTACCATTACGTAATCGATGTCATTGCTGGAGGGCTGCTGGCGGTGTTGTGTCTGGGCGTGACCTACTGCTTATACCGTGAACCAGAAACGCGCTATACTGCGCTCGCGCTCTCGACGCAGCGATCGAAGTGAGTGCGACACGCTTCGCTTACTCTATGTCTTTTTGATATAGCCGGTAGCGTTTGTAGGCTGAGGCTCCGAGTGCTTCGAGCGCCCGGATCATCAAGTGGTTGTCCTCCAGAATCCACGCGGCTTCACCACGTACGACCCCTACCGTGGCGGCTTGTTTCCAGGTTTCCACGTAGAGCATGAGATCGACCCCCAGACGGCGGTAGCGCTTTTTCACGCCCATAATCGCGATACGCACGGTATCGAGCCGCCGCCGGCGGGTCAGGAAGCGGAGCATCCCCCAGGGCGTCAGACGGCCGCGCATGGGCTGCAAGAGCTGGTTCAGATCGGGGAGGGTGATGAAACAGCCGATCACCTCACCATCGAGCTCTGCCAGTAGGGCCACCTCAGGGATGATTGCGAGCCGGAGTGCACTGGCCATATGCTGGGCTTCGGCATCGGTCAGCGGGACAAAGCCCCAGTTATCGCTCCAGGCATCGTTGTAAATCGCTGCTACCTGGGCAATGTCCTGGCGAAAATTGTGCATATTGATGGGCCGAATCGTCAGGTTGCGGCGGGCTTGCAGGCGTTCGACGAGCTGGAGAATACGTGCCGACGGCCAGGGATGATAATGGCGGTAGAAGGCCAGGAGATCTTTGCACTTGGTAAAACCGCTCGCTTCAATGAACTCGGCATAATAGGGCGGATTGTAGGCCGAGTGAAACACCGGGGCAGCGCCAAACCCCTCCACCAGCAGGCCGCAATCCAGTTCATTCATCGAGAAGTTCACCGGGCCACGCAGAAACGTTGCACCGCGCGCCTGGACCCACGTGGTGGCGGCCTGAAGGAGAGCGGTGGCCGCGCTAGCCGCTTCTGGGAGACATTCAAAGAGGCCAAAGAAGCCGGCGCGTTCCCCGTGAAATTGGTCGTGGGCTTGATTGATCACCGCGGCGATGCGTCCAACGGTCTCACCCTGATGCTGGGCGAGAAACAGTTGCACCTGCGCATGCTGGAAGAAAGGATTCTTGTGCGGATTGAGAAAAGCTCGGCGCTCTATCTGTAGTGGTGGTACCCAGCAATGATCCCGGTGATACACCCGCCACGGCACCCGCAGGAACGCTTTCGTATCATGCAGGGCGATGGGTAATACGGTAATAGACGATGCAGGGTATGGCATCAGCACGGTCTCCACTACATCGTCTGACGTTGACGACACCTTACGGAATAACGTGTAAGGCGCGCCCTACCTCGGCAAAGATGTCGAGCACCCGATCAATTTGTGCGGCAGTATGGGTGGCAATAACACTGGTCCGGAGGAGCGAAGAGCCCGGCGCCACTGCCTGCCGTACCGCGGCATTGGTAAAGATGCCACGGTCAAACAGTGCCCGCCAGAACTGGAACGTGAGCGTATCCTCACCCAGAATCACAGGAATGATGGGTGTGGCGCTTCGCCCGGTGTTAAAGCCAAGTTCCTGCAAGCCATTGCGGAGATGGGCCGCATTCCGCCAGAGATGCTCACGTCGTTCGGGTTCTTGCTCAATGATCTCCAGGGCCGCCAGTACTGCGGCAATCGTGGCGGGGGCCATGCTGGCACTAAAGATGAGCGGGCGCGAATGATGCTTGATATAGTCAATCGTGGAAAATTCCGTCGCAATAAAACCGCCCATAGAAGCAAAGGATTTGCTAAAGGTACCCATACTGATATGGACAGCATGCTCAATCCCAAAATGTTCGCCTGTGCCGCGCCCATTCTCCCCTAGCACCCCAATAGAATGGGCGTCATCCACCATGAGCACCGCATTGTAGGACTGGCAGAGCTTGGCGATGTCTGGGAGGTTCGCAATACTGCCCTCCATACTGAAGACGCCGTCCACCACCACCATCTTCCCGGTATCTGGCCCCAGACGTTGCAGAATACGCTCCAGATCGGCCATGTCATTGTGGCGAAATTTCAGCGTTTTCCCAAATGACTGGCGACAACCATCGAGGATGCTGGCATGGTCCAGACGGTCTGTAATGACAAAATCCCCTTTGCCAACCAGAGCGGAAATCGTCCCGACATTGGTCTGATAGCCCGTACTGAACAGCAACGTCGCTTCTGCGCCCATAAACCTGGCGAGACGTTCTTCGGCTTCAACATGTAGCGACAGCGTGCCATTGAGATAGCGCGAGCCTGTGCAACCTGTGCCGTATTGCTTCACCGCACGGATCACTGCCTCTTTGACCTTGGCATGGTTGGTCAAGCCCAGGTAATTATTTGAGCCCATCATGATCATCCTGCGGCCATCAACAATGGCTTCTGCCCCTTGTTCCGATTCCACTACTTTGAAATAGGGATACCATCCCATCTCACGGATGGCCGCTGCCTCAGTAAAATTTCGGCATTTCTCAAGGAGTTTCATGTGTGCTCCGTGTACAAGTGCAACGTCGCAGCCCTCCCAGGTCACCAGACAGCCCTTCACTGCTTTCCGACATCCTTTTCACCCGCAGTGTAGGCTTCAGAGGTGTATACTGGCCTACGCCGTCCGTACAGGGCCGGGAGGCTATGATAGGCATTAGGATTTCTCTTGTCAATGTCTTTTAACATACTGAGATACAAGGCACAACACTGTACCCCAGGGCGATCCACCCGGCGCGCTATGGTGGAATAACGGGGGCACTACTTTTCCGTTTGCTCCAGTGGCGGCGCCAGAGCCAGGCGAGCAACACGAGCAGCAGTAAGCTGAGAAGGGCGCGCTCCGCATGACGAAACCAGGTCGCAATCACATCGACCTGATCTGCGAAGAGATACCCTACAACGCAGAGCGCGGGGACAAAAATCAGACTGGCCAGCGTGTCTATCGTGAGGAAACGCCAAAAGGACATCTGTAAAGTCCCCGCGATGAGGAAGGCCGGAGCCCGTAAGCCAGGAATAAAGCGTGCGAGGAAGACCGTGGTACTCCCATAACGCGCAAAGAACGGTTGACCACGCTCAAGTCGGGTGGCAAACCATTCTGTAAATCGTGGGGAACGACTCAAACGCTTGTTCAAACCACGACCAAGGCCGAAAAGAAACACATCGCCGATCAACACGCCGAGCAAATTGACGAGGAACATGAGAAACGGATCGAGTACATCAGAAGCGACGAGTACCCCTCCCGCGAGCAAGACGAGTTCCTCAGCCATCGGGAAGCCCAGGCCGCAGAGCAGCAACAGGACAAAGAGCAGCACATAGATCAGCTGGGTTGAGTACCCACTCAAAAACTCAAGCATGCAAGTTATCCATGCGTAGTGTGGTCACAAGGCCAGGAGGCGTGTTAACAACAGCGTGAGCACCCGAGGAGCATCCACGGCCAGGGCTACCGCCAGTCTGGGGGTACTCTCCGGGCAGGCTGCTGGAGAACGCTGGTCTACCACCGTCATGCCGAGTGTGTACTGCCCCTTGGTCTCGACGTGGACAGGCATGCACGTCCGTGTGACCAGGGAGGGATCTATCGCCACGGCGACTGCCAGGGGATCGTGTAGTGGCATGCCCGCCTCCTCACGCTGCAACGCGTGCTGCGTCAAGTCGTGGAGGATAGGTAGGAGGGGGGACGGTGCACCGTGGCTGGCCTGTGCGAGCATCGTACGTGTGAGACGTACTTGACGTGTCACATCGAGAGGCACCAGTGTTGTGGGCAGACCAGCTCGGAACACCACGTCCGCCGCATGCGGATCCGCAAAGATATTGAATTCAGCCACCGGACTGATATTGCCGGGGACCCCGATGGCCCCACCCATGACCACGAGTTGCCCCAGACGTTGCATGATCTCAGGAGCGAGCTGGATTGCCCGGGCAATGTTCGTCAGAGGGCCCAGCGCAATCACCGTGAGCTCACGCCCATGACGCTCCACCATGCGCAGGAGCTGCTGCACCCCCCGCCCCTGCGCCACAGGGTACGCTGGCGCAGGATACTGCAGACGGCCATCGGCATGACGGTACGCCGTGATCCCTCCGAGTCCATCGTCCCCGTGTACCGCCACTGCCGTGTGCAAGCGACGTCGGAGTGGCCGTGCTGCTCCCTGGGCCACGATTGGGCAGGGAGTCGGGGCAAGCCAGGACAACACCCGCCGTGCATTGGCTGTGGTATCCTGGATGGACACATTCCCGGCCACAGTGGTGAGTAACTCTACGCGCAGTTCTTCTGAGCGTAAGGCCAGCAAGATGGCAAGCGCGTCATCGATCCCCGGATCGGTGTCAATGACCACCGGGCGTGGTGTCCGTGCGCCCTGGGGCTGACTCATACCCTGTGCTCTCCGTGGGCTGTCTACATCTGGCTACGCGCCGCCTGGTAAGAGGCATCCAGGAGCTCGATGGGGTGCACTACCGGAATCGTGAGCGCCGCCTGTTGTACACCAGTGCGTAATTGCAGCATACAACCTGGGTTGCCCGTGGCAATGATCTCGGGCTGAGCGGCTACCAGATGCTCCATTTTACGTGCAAGAATACGCATGGACAACTCATGATGCGTGATATTATAAATCCCCGCGGCACCGCAACAGAAATCGGCATCGGTCACCGGGATGAGCTGTAATGCGGGAATCTGTTGGAGGAGGTCCCGCGGCTGCTGGCGCACGCGCTGCGCATGCAAGAGATGGCAGGGATCATCATACGCCACCCGCTTTGGTACGGGGCCCAAGGGACCGCGTAAGGGTTCTTGCGCGAGACACTCAGCAATGTCCTGCACCTTCGCGCTAAAACGTTGCGCTCGCTCGGCGTATTGGGGGTCCTCGGCCAGCAATTCGCCATAGCTTTTGAGCTGGGCGCCGCATCCGGCAGCGTTATTGACAATGGCATCAACGGGCTGTTGCTCAAAGGCCGCGATATTGCGTCGTGCGAGCTGTCGCGCCTGCTCACGTTCACCCGCATGCATATGCAGCGCCCCACAGCACACTTGCTGCGGAGCCATCCAGAGTGTGCAGCCATTGGCCTGGAGCACCCGCGCGCTGGCGTGATGCACGTCTGGAAAGAGCAAATTCATCACACAACCAGTAAAAAAGCCAACCCGCCGCGTGACCGGCGCGGCTCCTGGCAGAGTCGCCGGTACACTACGCGTAAACGGGCGGGGCATAGCGTCTGGCAACATGGCCTCCATACGCTTGAGCACGCCTGGAAAGAGATCGAACAGGTCGATGTCCCGCAGCAGTTTTTGCAGCCCTGAGCGCTGATACCAGCGCATAGCCTGGAACAGCAGTTCCAGACGGCCAGGGTGGGGAAAGAGCTCCTGAAAGACCAGACGCCGCAGGAAGCGCTCGTGCCAGGGCTGCGGGAGCTGACGCTGGATCTGCCCCCGGGCTTTTTCCATCAGATCCCCAAATTGTACGTGCGAGGGACAGGCCGTTTCACAGGCTCGGCAGTCCAGACAGAGCTCCATGTGCTCAACGAATGTCGGGCTCAGGCCCAGACGCCCTTCCTCGACCGCTTTGATCAGGTAGATGCGCCCGCGCGGCGAGTCCATTTCCGTGCCCAGGGTGCGGTAGGTAGGGCACTTGTCAAGGCAGAGACCACAATGGATACACGCCGTGATTTTGTCGCGCGGCGGTCGCTCGTGCTGATCAAAACCAGGAAAGGGTGTGAACGTGGCCACGACTTAGAGCCCTCCTACAAAACGCCCTGGATTGAGCCTGTGCTGTGGGTCAAACGATGTCTTAATAGCGCGCATCAGTGTAAAATCGTCTCTGCAGGGTCCCCAGACCTGGCAGTGTTGCTTCACTGCGACCGGTGCCTGCTCGAGCACCCGGTGCCCTTGATAGCGCGCGACACACTGGTCAAGCGCCTGCAGGGAAGCCAGCAATTGCTCCACGTCTGGTGCCTCTGGCTGACGGATGGGGATATGCACATAGACGATCCCATTCCCCGCATGGGCTGCCAGAGGCCAGGCCATGCCCGTCCTGGCCCCTAGCGTTTCAACGTCCTGGCAGAAGGCCGGCACGTCAGACATGAGCAGGCTGACCTTGACGAGCAGACGCGCTGGCGTGAGGCCCACAGACGCCTCGCAATACAGGAGCCCTGCGAGGGCCTCCCAGAGCTGCGCTTGTTCCGGCGTGCTCCAGGTATAGACTGTGACCGGGTGCCCTAGCGCTGCACGCCGTAACGCCTCGGTCAGGCGCTGCCCCTGGTTCTGCGTCACTGCCGGGGTACCTTCCAGGCGCACGAGGAGCAGATATGGGGCCTCCTCTGGTGTACTGCCCAGCTGGGCGGCCATAGCCTGGCACGCCGCCGCATTGAGCAGCGCCAGGCTGCTCAAACGCAATGGCAGCTGGAGCACCGTGGGTAACACGGTGGCAAGATCAGCAGCCTGCGCACAGCCAAAGCCCAGCGTCAACTCGCCTGGCGGCAGCGGGTGCAACTTCCAGGTCAGCTCGACCAGAATGGCCAGTGTCCCCAACGAACCAATATAGAGTTTGTTGAGATCATACCCCGTGACGTTTTTGACAACGCGTCCCCCGGCTTTGGTACGCGTGCCATCCACACTGATCACCGCTGTACCCAGTAACATATCGCGTGCCGTGCCATAGAGCAAACGTCGGGGCCCGCTCAGGTTTGTGGCCACGATACCACCGACCGTGGTTGTGGCCGCGACCGGCGGATCAAGCGCCAGAAATTGGCCGTTTGCTCTCAGCACACGCTGCAACTCCGTGAAACACACGCCTGCTTGGACTGTGGTCGTCAAATCCGCCGGTTCATAGGCGAGCTGGCGCTGTAAACGCTGGACGCTCAGGACCAGATCAACGTGCGTAGGGGGCTGGCCAAGCGACATGTGACTCCCACCACC
>Ga0194121_10008684_pt1 | contig 12783 bp, 15 predicted proteins | sample TA2MahCa50mmetaG_FD_148609 | JGI IMG/M metagenome (GOLD analysis project Ga0194121, IMG submission 148609) | Freshwater microbial communities from Lake Tanganyika, Tanzania - TA2015020 Mahale Deep Cast 50m | ecosystem: Environmental > Aquatic > Freshwater > Lake | place: Tanzania: Lake... | reverse complement strand
AAAGTTGACTTTCTTAAAACTGCCATTAATTCTTCATTTGAAATGTCCTGCCCCCCTAATAATTTGTCTGTTAGGACATCATCTTCTCCTGCAATTCTGTCTACCATTTTTTCCCTCCACTGTTTTGCTCTTTCTAATTGGTCAGCTGGAATTTCTTTTTCTACAACATTTTCTCCCATTTGACCTTCATAAGAAAGCATTTTCATTTTTATCAAATCAATCACACCTGAAAAATTTTCTTCCTCGCCAATTGGCAGAGTAATTGCTACAGCATTTTTAGTTAGCTTATCTAAAATAGATTGAAATGACTTTTCAAAAGAGGCTCCCATTCTGTCTAACTTGTTTATAAAACAAATTCTTGGAGTGCCGTATTTATCAGCTTGTCTCCAAACTGTTTCAGATTGTGGTTCAACTCCCGCCACTCCGTCAAAAACAACACAAGCTCCGTCCAAAACTCTCAAAGACCTCTGCACCTCAGCGGTAAAATCAATGTGGCCTGGAGTATCAATCAAGTTCATCTGCATACCTCTCCATTGCATGGTAATAGCAGCTGAAGTAATAGTAATTCCTCTTTCTCTTTCTTGAACCATCCAATCCATAACAGTATCTCCCTCGTGCACTTCTCCAATCTTGTGTGAAACTCCAGTATAAAACAAAAGACGCTCTGAAACAGTTGTTTTTCCAGCATCAATGTGTGCGATAATTCCAAAATTACGAACTTTATCTAATGGATGAGATCTATTGGCCATTTTAATGATTTTATAAAATTTTCAAATTGGTAATACTACTTTTGTCTAGCAAAATGAGCAAACGCCTTGTTTGCTTCTGCCATTCGGTGCATGTCGTTCTTCTTCTTCATTGCCATTCCTTCGTTATTTGAAACGTTAATTATTTCTTGTCCCAATCTTTGCTCCATCGATTTTCCTTTTACTGATCTTGCTCCATCAATAATCCATTTTAAAGCTAAAAACAACTTTCTTTCTGGTCTTATTTCCATTGGAACCTGATAAGTAGCTCCTCCAATTCTCTTTGGTTTTACTTCAAGTAAAGGTGAAGCATTTTCCACTGCTTTTTTAAAAACCTCTAGTGGTTCTTTCTTAGTCTTTTCTTTTATAATTTCAAAAGCGCCATAAACAATTCCCTGTGCTACAGTTTTTTTACCTTGTTGCATAACCTTATTTACCAATTGTGAAACTTGCACATCTTGGTAAACCATATCTGGGGCAACTTTATGTTTTTTAAAAGCTCTTCGCATGTGATTTTATGAAACGACAGTGAATAAAATCATGTCGCGATGTTGGCTTGGTATACCGTAGGCCTTTTTCGGCCGAAGGTTCTGAGCTAGTTATTACTAGCGAAGGATTACAGTTTATTGCCAACAGAAGCAACGGACTTTATTTCTATAATTTAATTATTTATCTCCCTTAGGCTTCTTTGCGCCATATTTTGACCTTCCCCTCTTTCTATTTTCAACTCCAGTTGTATCTAAAACTCCTCTTACAATATGATATCTTACTCCTCCCAAGTCCTTTACTCTTCCGCCTCTTATCAAAACTACAGAGTGTTCTTGTAAGTTGTGCCCCTCTCCTGGGATGTAAGCGGTCACTTCCATTCCATTTGAAAGCTTAACTCTGGCAACTTTTCTCAAGGCAGAGTTTGGTTTTCTTGGAGTTTGGGTAAAAACTTTAACACAAACACCTCTCTTAAATGGAGAATAATATCTTGTTGGCCTATTTCTTAGCGTATTAAAACCAGCATGCAGTGCAACATTCCTGTTTCTTCTTATTTTCTTACTTCTTCCTTTTTTTATTAATTGTCTTATAGTTGGCATTGATTAGGATTTAGGATTTAGGATTTAGGATTTAGTTTCTTACTACACCCCATGGTCTAATATCCTAAACGCTAAAGTAAAAATAAAGCGCACATGCGCTTACGTTTAAGCTAATTTAGCAAATAATTCGTTTATAGTCAATAGTGCTTGAATTACAAACCAGTAATTAGCCCAAAAACACTCTCCACAAGCGAATAAAGGCCACCCAAACCTCCAAAGAAAATTATCAAAATAAGTATGAAGACTCCGTATTGTTGCAAAAATGCCTTCATATTATAAAAACTTTCTGGCAAAAAATAAAAAAGTATCCAATGACCGTCAAGTGGAGGAATTGGCAACAAATTAAACAAGGCTAAAATTATATTTATTTGGACAATAAAAGAAAATATTAATAGAGTCCCTGGCATTAAGTTAAAAAAAGAAAGTGGTATAAATCTTATTAGTAATCCAAATAATAAGGCCAGTGAAAGATTTGATAATGGACCTGCCAAGGCTACCTTAAGAGAACCCCATTTTTGGTCGCGAAAATTATGAGGATTTACCGGTACTGGTTTTGCCCAGCCAAAAATTGGCCCCTGTCCACCAGTCACTATTAAAAGCAATAATGGAAGAATTACAGAGCCAAAGGGATCTAGGTGTTTAATTGGGTTTAAAGTTAATCTGCCTTGATACTTTGCTGTTGGGTCACCCAAAGAATAAGCCACACTCCCGTGAGCCAACTCATGTATTACAACAGAAAACAATAAGACAATTAAAGAGAATACTGTAATGATTGGATCCACGCTTATTTAATTCAGATTCAAAGTTTAACTTTATATTATTACTTTGATAATTGAATTTTTAATTTAGTTAAATATATCAGATATTGCAAAATATTAAAAGATAGTATACAATTCTTCTATAACATTTATTACATTTATGCAGAAGATTTGTACAATTTGTCAAAAAAAATCAGAAATAGGAGGATATCTTGTTAAACTTAGAGGAAAATATAATCCTACAAAAAAGAAAAGAAGATACCCAAACCTTCAATGGACTCGCCTATTAAACGGCAAGAGAGTTTTGGCTTGTGCAAAATGTATTAAAGCAAAAACTCTAGTATAATGTAAAAATCCCCGGGGCGTAGTATAACGGTATTATGCACGGCTGGGGGTCGTGTGAACTGGGTTCAACTCCCAGCGTCCCGACAAACTACATCAAAAAACGCCTTCTCGGCGTTTTTTGTTTTATTTGGTGATATAATATAAGAGACTAAATGCTCCTTAACAAGAAAGTGGGTGCGTGATGACAGATGGCCAATTCTTTGCGAGCTATGCTATTAAAAATAATGCATTTAAGTTTGGAGATTTTATACTAAGCAGTGAACGCTACTCACCATATATTTTTGACTTGGGTGGATTCAATGATGGACCCGATATTCAAATTGTAGCTAACCAATACTCAAGAATCGTAAGTAAAAATAATTTGGAAAATAATATTCTTGTTGCTATTCCAGAAAAGACAACTTTTCTAATTTCTGCAATAACGTTGTCTCTTTATTCTTGTTTTGGCACAAATGCAAAATGTAGTTCTCTTCGTGCAATGGCAAAAACCCACGGTACAGGAAGGACTTCAATTGGTCACCCCATTAAGGGAGCCAATGTAGTTATTTTAGATGATGCATTAACTACTGGTAATGCCATTATCAAAAAAGGTATCGAAAAAATATCGCAAGAAGGTGGAAAAGTTTCTGCATGTATTGTTGCTTTTGACCGCCAAGAAAAAGTTGATAACTACGAATCAGCCAAGAAACTTATTGAAGAAAAATATGATATTCCGGTTTTTACCATATCAAGTCTAGAGGACCTAATATGGGCTTTGTCTAAGAAAAAAGACGACAAATCAAAAGAAAACCTTCAAAAAATTGTAAAACACAGAGAAGAAAATTGCCTAAAACCAAAATGAGCCCCGAGGGGCTCACTGTACCGCATAAACATTATGCGGTTTTCTTTTAAGAAATTTCTACTTTAGAATATTATTTATTTTAGAAACTATGCTTTCAATATCAAATTGAGATTTTATTAAGTAATCATTTGCTCCCAACTTCATTCCCTTTTCAATGTCTTCTTGTTGTCCAAGATTTGAAACAATAATCACTGGCGTAGATGAAGTATCTGAACTTGTTTTAACTTTAGACAAAACTTCAAAACCATCAATATTTGGTAGCAATAAATCAAGAATAATTAAGTCTGGTTTTTTACTTTTTACTTTTTCAATTCCATCTTCTCCGTTTGAGGCTTCAATAATTGAAAAACCAACAGAAGTTAATTTTTTCTTTAGTAATTCACGAAAAAATTGATCATCCTCTACTATTAAAATATTTTTCTTTGACATACTGCTATTATATATCCTTTTTTATTTTATGCAATCATCCAATAGGTAAAGTAATAAAAAAGGTTGTGCCTTTATTTTCTTCTGACTCAAACCATACTTTGCCATCGTGTCCCTCTATAATACCTTTTGTAATATATAAACCAAGACCAGAGCCCATTATTTGCATTTCCTTGGCGTTTTCTCCTCTGAAAAATTCTGTAAATAATTTATTTTTTTCAGCTTCAGGTATGCCAATTCCAAAATCTTGTATTCTAACTTCCAAAATTTTTCCTATAAGCTCATAAGAAATAATAATTTCTCCGCCAACATTACTGTATTTTACAGCGTTATTGAAAACATTCTGTATGGCCAAAAACATTTTTTCTGCATCAATCATTATCTTCTTTAACTTGGCTCCTCTATTTTCAACTCTAATATTTAGGGCTTTTCTTTCAATTGATTCTTGGTCATAATCTACAATTGATTTTATAAGGTCTGAAAAATTTACTTCTGATAAAGTATGTGAGTTGTTTTCTTCAATTTTTGCCAAATTAAGCAAATCATTTACCAAGCAAATTAAAACCTCGTTTCTTTGGTATGTTCTTTCTAATATTCTTTTTTGCTCTTCTGTTATATTACCAAAATCACCCTCTATTAACATTTCAAGAGAAAGTTTTATTGAAGATATTGGGGTTTTTAACTTGTGCACAGCTAGCGCAACAAAGTCTTTTTTTGCAATATTATTATCCACAAAATTAGCAATATACTGTTAAAACTAATACTTTATTATTTTACTTATATAAATCCTTATACACATTTTGGATAATTTAACTAGTCTAATTACCATATGTGTAAATTCTACCCTCCCAAACCACTGCTGTCTGTTTTGTTCCATCAGAAGACATGGCAACGTCATGCCAATAGCGGACTGAATCCATAGCCGTCCAAGTGACTCCTGAGTCAGACGATGTGTAAATTTGACCACCAACAACCACAGCTGTCTGCTTTGTTCCATCAGAAGACATGGCAACGTCATACCAACTACGAGATGAATCCCCAGCTGTCCAAGTGGCACCAGAATCAGATGATGTGTACATTTGACCATCAGTCAAAGCTATTTGCTTTGTTCCATCAGAAGACATGGTAATATCATACCAATTACGAGATGAATCTCTAGATGTCCAAGTGACTCCTGAGTCAGACGATGTGTAAATTTGACCACCAAAAACCACAGCTGTCTGCTTTGTTCCATCAGAAGACATGGCAACGTCATACCAACTACGAGATGAGTCCCTAGCTGTCCAAGTGACACCTGAATTAGACGATGTGTAAATCTGACCACCAGCAACCACAGCTGTCTGCTTTGTTCCATCAGAAGACATGGCAACACCAAACCAAGTGCGAGATGGATTTCTTGCGGTCCAAGTGACGCCCGAATCAGATGATGTATAAATTTGACCACCATTAGGCACAGCTGTCTGCGTTGTTCCATCAGAAGACATGGCAATGTCAATCCAGTTACGAGATGAGTCCCTAGCTGTCCAAGTGACACCTGAATTAGATGATGTATAAATTTGACCACCATCAGGCACAGCTGTCTGCTTTGTTCCATCAGAAGACATGGCAACACCAATCCAAGTGCGAGATGAATCCCTAGCGGTCCAACTAATATTACTTACCGTAAAGTTAGCACTGTTTGAAGAATTACCATCAGAATTAGACACTTTAATAGAAAATGTTCCTGTATTGATGAGGTCTGATGCTGGTATTGTGGCGTTTAGCTTTGTTGAACTAATAAAAGTAGTTGTTCTATTTGAACCATTAAACATTACTGTTGATCCTCCTGAACCAACAAAATTAGTTCCATTGACAGTTAATGTGAATCCCGAGCTTCCCACGGTAACCGATGACGGAGAAATACTTGTAATAGTTGGTGCAGGATTTCCTTCGCCACCTCCGCCATTATCTAAAACTGAAAACACTTTTACATTAGAAATTTGTCCATCAGGATTAACTACCATAGAATTCAAAGTTCTTTCTTGTGCTAGAAAAGAGGCTCCTATGTAAACTTTTAGTTGTGTTGAAGAAACATATGTTGTAGAAAAATTAGAAGTATTGCCATTAGCATTATCTACCATCTTAAAAGTTGCTGATTCCATAAGATTGCTTCCGTAAACAATTATAGGGTCAACCCAGTCTAAACCACCTTTAATTCCTGAAGATGGAGAAAGGCTTGTAATAATTGGCGCGGGGTTTTCACCTCCGCCACCAATTACTGTAAATATTTTTGCATTAGAAGTTCCTCCACCTGGAGATGGGTTTACAACTACAACATCAAAATTTCCTGAATTTTGTAGATCTGTTGCGCTTAACACAATTCTCAGCTGATTTGTGGCACTTAAAAATGTTGTCACCTTTTCAACATTGTTGTATTTAACTTTTGAATTCTTAACAAAACCCGTACCGCTTACTGTCACAACAACATTTGAGCCTCCTGCATCGGCAGATGAAGGAGAAATTGAAGTAATTTCAGGAACAGGACTGTTAATTGCTAAAGGTTTTGGGTTTGAGACTCCTCCTCCGGTTGAAGAGTTATCAATAATAACATTATATGAGCCACCAGTTGTTAAGTCGTTTACTGTAATTTCAATTTCTAATTCTGTTTCAGAAATATAATTTGTTATTCTATTTTGACTGTTAAACTTTCCCTGAGAAGTTGCCAAAAAGTTAGTTCCCTCAACAGTTAAAGTAAAACCTGGTCCACCAGCATCAACAGATGAAGGAGAAATTGATACTATAGTTGGAGAAGGATTTTGAGAGTTTACTGAAAAAACTTGTGCGTTTGATATGCCTCCGCCAGGTGTTGGATTTGAAACAGCAATATTATATGAGGCGGGGTTGACCAAGTCAGATGAGGTAATAAGAGCTGTAAGTTTTGTGCTTGATATATATGTGGTTGCCCTGTTTTGATTGTTTAGTTTAACAATAGAATTTGGCACAAAATTATTCCCATTTATTGTCATTACAAACCCGGAGGCACCAGCATTAACAGAAGCTGGTGATATACTAGTTGTTGCTGGTTTTGGATTTTGAGTTGGGTCTTCATCTTCACTATCATCATTATTTTCGCACTGAGCAACTGGATTTAAAACCAACACATTAAATTGCCCCACTCTACTTACATATGAGGCCAATATATTAGCTTTTAGTTGAGTTGAAGAAACATATGTTGTTTCTTGATCTTGTCCATTAAAGTTAACTACTGAATTTTCCGTAAAATTGCTTCCACTTACAGTCATTGTGAAACTTCCCGATCCAAAAGGTCTTGAAGAAGGGCTAATTGAAGAAATATTGGGAATAGCATCAGAAACCACAAATTGTAATTTGTCAGACGACCCTCCACCGGGAGTTGGGTTAAATACTTCAACATTATAATTGCAACTTAAGTTTATATCTGAGCTCAAAACTGTTGCAGTTAGCTTAGTTGAAGAAACATAGGTTGTTGAGAGACTTCTTGAATTAAATTTAACAACTGAATCTTCAATAAAATTACTTCCTAAAACAGAAATTACCACCTGACTAGAATTAACCAATGCCCCAGAAGGGGTAATTGATTCAACTATTGGCGTTGGGTTTCCCGTTGAGTTTACAACACTGCAAGAAGTAATTTGATTTTCCAAAACTACAACCGCTTCAGGGGTGCCGTTATTACAGATAAAGCTATCTTGAATCCATCCTTCAGGAAGAGATTGTGTGACAGAATAAGTTCCCGGGGATAATGATGTTTGAGAATCAGACCCAGAACCCGCGCTCGTTTGAATTGAAAAATTTTTATATCCTGAACCTGTCACATTAAAACTAAACAAACCGTCTTCTCCTGTTGTTAAAACACTTACCCTTATACCTGTTGGCCCATTGGATGGTGGTGGATTATTATCGCCCGGGTCTACAACTACAAAAGGAGAACCGTTATTTCCCGAACCTTGAGAAGAGGAAGAACATAAAGAGGCTGAATTATTATCGCAAACAAAAGCATACCAATTATTGTTAACTTCATCGAAGCCCGAATTAGAAGTAGTATAAGAAACACTAGACTGAGATCCCGAAGCTGTTGACGACGAGATGGCCCAATTGCCTCCAGGACAAGTTGGAGCTAAATTACTTACCGCATTAACCGAATTAGTTTTACAAACAGCCAAGTAATAGTTGTTTGATTCTGAATCTGTAGCAGTTGCAGTGAAAGTGACGTTATTCCCTTGAATTGTCGGAGTCGCAGAGGAAGAGCCACCGTCTGATGGTCCAGATGAAATTGAAGGTGCGGTGTTAGTACTTCCTGCAACTGCCTTAAAGGTAGCAATCAATCCACTCGAGATAGCCGAAGATGATTGAGTTAAAGATAAACTATAAGAACCAACTGACGATACTATTCTATCTAAAAATCCTGTACGGGATAATGATTGCTGAATCGAAAAGCTATTATTTGGAGCACTAAATGTAACACTTGAAGCACTTGCAACTCCTGCAATAATTAACTCATCTGCTTGACTAGTTATTCCTGAACTCCCAGTACTAATTGTCGTGCTTGGATTTGTTGTTATGTTTGCATGATATTTATCAAGAGCAGAAGCAGTTACAATACCACTATATTCTGCTACAGCCACCTCCAAGGTATCTCCTTCGGGGCTAGTAAAGCTTCCTGTTGATACTTGAGATGTGGCATTTTCTTTATAAAGTATTTGAAATTGATTATATGTTCCAAATGTAGCACTCGTTGCATAAGACCACCCACTTGGTGGAGTGACACTATGTCCAGAAGTTGTAGATATATTATTAACTACAGCAACAAGAAGATTTCCTGTAGTAGTGGGTGAATCCCATACAATATTTACTGAAGCTGTTCCTGATGCTGTCTTCTTTTGAACTAATGAAATTGCAGCTTTTGCTTCTTTTGCCGGTGGCAAAAAAACTCCAACTATAGTGGCTAATAAAATTGATGCTAATAAAAGAGAAAAAAACTTCTTTAATCTATTAAACATTTATAATATATTTTTTAATTATAGCATTTAGAAAAAGTAAATAGAACAATCAATGTGTGGATAATTATAGTACTAAAAAAATGCCCCGTGGGCATTCCTTTAAACTCTGGACTCCATTAGATTTCTATTAAAATCTAAGTGGGTATCCTCAAGCTGTGGCAAAAGCCAAAACAAATCTTGGATTCCCATAAAAAAGGTAATATAGAATCATTTTTTGGAAATCCAGAGCTACTTCATTTTAACTTTTATAGAATGTGTGTCAACCCTTTCTAAAAAATAAACATTTACAAACTAATTAAAACATTACATCCTCTTCTGATCTTGTGTAGTCATAAATTTCTTGAGGTGTAAACCAGTGAGTCACTTCATGAGTTGCTTCAATAGTGTCCCCTGAAGCGTGAACAATATTACGAATTGCTCTCTTTGCTTCGTTAGCCAAAGCCGGTGAATCAACAGAATAGTCTCCCCTAATTGTTCCCATTTCAGCAAAGGCTGGAATGGTTTTTCCAACAATTTTTCTAACCATATCAATTGCATGAATACCAGAAATTAAAATTGCAACAACAGGACCAGAAGTAAATAATTCCACATTCCAGTCGTATATCATACTTCCAATTTTTAGCGGATCATCAGTCCCAATTTCTCCAATTGGGTCTTTACAGTACTTTGCATAAGTTTCAAGTGTTTTTTGTCCCATCCCAGAAATCCATTGATCTGTCCCAGGGTAATGTTTTCTCGCCTGCTCTTCTGTTGCCATAATCATTTTTAACGCAATAACTTTCAAACCTCTTTGCTCAACCCTCTTTATACACTCGCCTATTAACCCACGTTTTACGCCGTCAGGTTTAATAAGCATAACTGTTTTTTCACCTATAAATTCTTTTGTTTTTTCGTTTTTCATTTATTTTTTATTATTTTTAATACATAATTTATTTAATTTTTATCACATTTAATATTTATTTGCAAAACAAAAACGCCCTCTCTGGGCGTTTTGCTTATTCTGACTAGGACAAATGTTGAGAAACCAACTTTGTCATTTCAAACATATTTACTACACTTTTTCCTCCGAATACTGCCTTTAACTTGTCATCTGCATTAATCATTCTCTTGTTCTTTTGGTCTTGAAGATTGTTCTTTTTTATATATTCCCAAATCTTTTTGACAACTTGAGATCTAGGCATTGGCCCTTTTCCTATTACTTCTTCCAAAGCTGCTGAAACCTTCAAGGGCTTTAAAAGAGCTGGATTTAACTTTCTTGGCATATTATTTTAATTATAATTGGAAGAGAGGGAGGAGTGGGAAAACTTGTTTTCATACTCCGACCGAGCGAACCAATTATATAAATTTTATTTTATAAAATTTCTACTTTTTAACTCCCATTATTCTAAACATTTTTGTGCCACATTTTTCACAAGTGCCAGTCATAGCCATTCTTGGTTTTCCTCCCTTGCCCTTCATTGTCACTTCTGTTGGGTCTTTCATTATTCTTTTGGCCTTGCACTTTACGCAATATGCTTCTGTCATAATTTTAAAATTAAAGTTTTAATAAACAATCGACCTTATCACCCAGAAGAGGTGATAAATACATTTTGTTATTATTGTAGCATTTTACCCTATTGTAGCTTAAGGGTCAAACACTATGTCAACAGTTTTACGATTTTTGCATCATTTTTAAAAAATAGTCAACTAAGACACATAACAAAAATAGTTTTTATAATTCTCTATTTAAACTATTCTTTTGGAGTAATTTCCTTTTTATCTTTTTTCTGTAAGTAAAAAATATAGATTATTTCAAGAATACCCAATGTATTAAGAATTAGCATAGCAACAAACCAATTTCTCTGACTATTGCGAGATGCCTTCCAGAGAGCAAAGCCCTTCCAAATTAAAGACCACATACTCAACGCCATAATAATTATAAGTAGAGATGGTTTTTCATAAATTGCATTAATAGTCTCTATATTTATTGCTGATAACATAGTTTAATTAATTTAATATTATAAATTTACTTATAACTGCTGATATAATACCCTGCCACGCCAAACGCTACAGAAACATTTAGCGATTCTTTTTTACCTTTCATTGGCAATTTAATAATTTTGTTTGATTTCTTTAAAACACTTTTAGAAACACCATTCACTTCATTGCCAATAATTAAGGCCAAGGGAAACTCTGGTTTGAATTCATTATAACATACTGAATTTTTGCTTTGTTCTAAGGCAATAATATGTACTCCTGATTTTTTTAACTTATCTATCAACCTTCCTGCTTGTTTTACATATTCAAAAGGAACTGTTTTTTCGGCTCCAAGCGCGGTTTTTTCAATTTTATGGTTTGGCGGAGTCCCTGAAATGCCACATAAAAATAGTTTATCTACTCCTATTGCATCGGCCGTTCTAAAAATTGACCCTACATTCTCTAAACTGCGAATATTGTCGCAAACCACATAAAACCCTTTATTAATTTTCATTATATCTTTTCTCTACTTCCTGCCAATTTACCACATTCCACCATGCTTTCAAGTAGTCAACCCTTACATTCTTATACTTTAAGTAATAGGCATGTTCCCAAACATCATTTCCTAAAATAGGTTTTTGACCGTCTGTCATGGGGTTATCCTGATTTGGCGTTGAAACAATTTCTAGTTTGCCTTCATTATTTTGCACTAACCAAACCCATCCTGATCCAAACCGTTTTATCCCAGCATCATTAAATTTGCTTTGAAAATCCGCAAAACTTCCAAATGTATTAACAATTTCTTCTGCTAATTTTCCAGAAGGCTCCCTTGGGCCACCGGGCGTCATAATTTGCCAAAACATTGCGTGGTTTACATGACCTCCAGCGTTATTACGCACTGCACTTCTCATGTCTTCAGGCACACTACTTAAATCCATAATTAATTCTTCTGCACTCTTTGATGATAAATTCGCATATTTCTCAATGGCTAAGTTAAGATTATTCACATAAGCTAAATGATGTTTGTCATGATGCAATTTCATAGTTTCCTCGTCAATATAAGGTTCTAAGGAATTATAAGCATAGGGCAACTCTGGTAATGTGTGAGCCATATTATTTTAAGTATTAACTTCTTCTTTTTTCTCTATTATTTTAAGTAAGTAAATTGTCACTAATACAATAACTAAAGTTATGATAATTGCATAGATAAACTTTATCCAAATACTATCCCTGCTAAATGGAAACAATTGATCAATCATAGATTTTATTGCCTCATTCCAAGCTAAACCCGCAACAAAGCTAAATGCAGCCAAAATATACCCGATTGTCCTTTCTGTGACATCTTTTCTTAGCCTTGCCTGCTTTTCCCTTAAACCCTTTAAACTTATCATAAACAAATTATAGCAAATTAATAAAAATAAAAAATCTATTAAATTATAATAGACTTAAAAATAAAATCATAATAACTTTTCTCCGCAATCTTGGCAGAAATTTGCAGGAATCGCCATATATTCATTGACTATCCTTGCTATAGTCTTTTTGATATCATGACTATCAACACTGCACTTTCTTATTAAATTCCTTTTTAAATGAAACCCGCAAAATATA
>Ga0194121_10008672_pt1 | contig 12793 bp, 10 predicted proteins | sample TA2MahCa50mmetaG_FD_148609 | JGI IMG/M metagenome (GOLD analysis project Ga0194121, IMG submission 148609) | Freshwater microbial communities from Lake Tanganyika, Tanzania - TA2015020 Mahale Deep Cast 50m | ecosystem: Environmental > Aquatic > Freshwater > Lake | place: Tanzania: Lake... | reverse complement strand
CATAAAAATCTGATGCGGCATCTTGGACAGAACAATTTGACGGTTTATGGCGGGCAATTTAGGATAACAAGCGATGATGGAACCACTATTCGTGGCGTGTTAACTGGTTATCTTAGGGCAAGATTAGCCGCAGCGATTAGAGCAGAGGCAGAAGTAGGACCGGCTATGCCGCCTGCCCCGGTAGAACCAGCGGGCGTTCTCAGGAACCGTCCGACTGCAACGCCGCCTTCGGCAAGAGCTAGAGGGCAAAGACCGCCTGGCCGTGGTAGGGTCCGTGTTATAACTCCAGAAAATGGAACGAATGACTTTGGCACATTGTCCCGGCCCACACCCTGGTGGGAGCGGCAACCGGGCCAGGGGAATCGCCCACCCCGGCCAATGGGTCGTCCACAGCCACCACTCATGCGACAAATGCAGGGCGTCAGGGGCCGTCGAGTTGCTGGCCCTGGTCAGATTGGCGGCATGAACCCGGCCTTGGCAGCAATGATGCCACGCCAGGGAGCCGCAACGATGGTTCCTGGAAGTGCAGGTGCCAGCCTGCCAGTTCTAGGACCGACACCAGCGGTAGGAACACCAGCCGCACAGGGCAATGTTCCTGGCGTACTAACGATGGGTCCAGCACAAATCGTTGCTGTAATGGCCCAAATGGACAGGATGCGTCAGTTGGTTGATGTTGCCAGCAGAGACTTAACTGCTGCCGACCCAATGGAACGTCAGCAAGTTATGATGGCACGCCAGCAACTAGGTGCAGGCGGAATGACATCTGCCCAAATCAGGCAGATGGGCAATGCCCAAATTGCTAACCTACAGTCCCGCATGGGAACTGGTGGGCCTCCTTCTGGAACGCCAAACCTAACACCGGACCAGGTTATCGCTCAAACCACCCGACTAGACAACATGCTAGGCTTGTTCGAGCAGGCTTCCAGGGACATGACTCTGGCACCGCCTGAGCAGCGAAGACTAATTGCCGGGGCTAGACAGCAGCTTGGCGTAGGCCCAGCTACTGACCCTGAGCAGATTAGAAGCATGGGTCTGAGAGTTATCGAGAGCATCGAAAATCAGCTAGGCATTCGTCACCAGAGAACTATTTCTCCGGTAAGGCCAGACGCACAGGCTGTAGCTCAACCAGTGACTGCTGCTCAACCAGTAACCGCCCCGAAACTGCGACACCTCCCAACCCTCCCTAGTGAAGCTGAACCAGCAAATTTAGCTCGGGGCGGCGTAGTCGGATTTGCCAATGGTGGCGTAGTCGGACTTGCCAATGGTGGTGATGTGGCATCGTCAGTATTCCAGCCAGTAGGCACAGACACAGTGCCAGCTATGTTGACTCGAAAAGAGTTTGTAGTCAATTCAACAGACGCACAGGCTAACTTGGGTCTGCTACATCACATAAACCAAGGCGGCGACCCAACTACCATGCTCGCCGCCAAAGCAACTACCATGCTCAAGGGAGGCCCTGTTTACCTGGCTAACGGGGGTGCGGTTGGAACAGAGGCCACCATGCCTGACGTTCAGCCAATTATACCAAAAAGCGATATGAGCATGGAGCATGCTGTTATCCGAGACAGGATTACGTCTCAGCCTGAAACCCAGCAGGTAGAGAGTGCGGAACTGGAAACGGTGGCCGACGAAGCCGAGAAGCACACTAACTTACTACAGGACTTGAAGAAGATAATGGCTGCTATCGAAGAGAAGATGAAAGAAGAAAAGAAATCCGCACCAGTGGGTAATGTTGAGCCTGCTGCACTGCGGTCGATGATGGCACCGATTGAAGAAGAAAGCGTAGATGATGCAGAATGGGGTACAGAAGAAGACTAACAGGTGACTATATATGGTTACGCTAAATCTGCACCTTATAAAGCACAATTACATAAATAGGAGTTAAATGCCAAGAGCTACAACCCAATCGGGTGCGTTGCAAATTTTGCAGAATTGTTACATTTCGACCTTTTGGGGCGTAATACAGCTAAGAATTCTGCCTGAAATATCTGATTCCAAGAAGGCGACCTATACGCCAGATACCATCATGGGCCGTGCGTCGCCGCTGCTGACTTACAGCCACTCAGACGCTCGTTCCATCTCGATGGAACTGACGTTCATGGTAACAGAGAAAGCCGACATTCATCGTAACATTCGTTACTTGAGAATGTTGGAAAGCTTAACTTACCCTGGCGACCCGACAGACGCACCTTACTCACCGCCACAAATTGCGCAAATTACTTGTGGTAACTTGCTAGGCGACATTGACGACGGCCTCCCTGGAGAACTCGGTAGTCCCGGTGGACTCTGTTGTGTGTTGGAAAGTTATTCCGTCAAGTTCCCAACAGACGTAGCTTGGGACGAGACAACTTACTTACCGTACAAATTTACCGTAAGTACACAGTGGCAAGTAGTTTACGCCTGTAAGGACTTGCCATGTAACTCCCGTATTATTGCACTAGGAAGATAACATGGCTGCTTCAAAAACAAGTCGTTACGCTAAGGCAAAAACAATTACCACGTTGGAAGGGTATACTACTTTTGCAATTTACAAGAGAAAGTATTACCCGCCAGCAAAAGAAGACCGCTTTCTGACGATAACCGAAGCCTATGATTACAGACCAGACTTGGTATCTGTTGATATTTTTGGCGTGCCAGATTTCTGGTGGCGGTTAATGGAGGCGAACGGCATGACGGATATTATGCAGTTTAGAGCGGGAAGAAACATTAGAGTACCTTTTAACATACTGGATTACTAATATGTCATCATTTCCAATTTGCGACCAATTAGTGCCGGATTCATGGAACTGTTTAACATCCTGTGTGGGACAGCCATTTGAAACAGCCCCAGGTACGTTCAAGCAGTGCTTGGATGGTCTGGTGCTTGCTCCGTGGGTAACTCTCAGTTTCTTAGATATAGAATCACAAGGATGTGAACAACCCTGCGCAAACGGCCCAGTGTGTGGCGACTGTGGTGTAGAAACTTGTCCAGAAGTTATCGCTGAACAGGCAGGCACCTTAATTACTGTGGGAAACATCTCCCAACCTGGTGGTACTCCTATTCCTTTGGTGGATGCCCAAGGAAACTGGACATATCCATTTTGGGGTGCAGATACTAGCGACAAGTGCAGTGCAGCCATCAAGAGTTTCCAGTATCAATTTGAAACCTCTGGAGGAGCGACTTGCAAAATAGTTATCTCCGACGAGCAGGGAAGTTCTTTCGAGTATTGGATAAACAAAACTGTTAAAAACATTGAGTGTGCTCACATCGCTTACAAGATGAAAATAGAGTTTGGATGGGCGGCTCTGAATCCTTCGGACCCACTCAACCCCAGTTGCTTCAACGACTTCGCTACATCGGATGAGCCTTGCAGTGTACATTGCACACCAGACTTCTCATTTTGTAACCAAGACGTTATTGACGCTTGCACTATAACAGGAAGGCCCTGCGGCACAAGAATTATAGCCCGCAGTGGCCCGCTCTACTTTCTGCCTCGGGAAATTAAGCCAACCATGCAGAATGGCAGGTTCATCTTTGAAATAACGGGCGTTGACTTGATGCGTATGGCTAACGAGCAAAAGTATTCTAATACTTACCCCGAGAACGGTACTACAGACCCACAGATACGTTTCAGACAGGCGGTTGAACTCCTATGTGAAGACGCAACGCCGGGAATGGATATTGACTTCCTTGCATTGCCTTTGGTTGAAGGCGACCCTTTTCAACCCTTGAACTTTTGGATGCCGCCTGGAGAAGCTACCGACCCGCCACTTATGCACTCGCCAACTGACGGTCCACTAGGACAATGGGCTTGTAACAATAAAAATTTAATTGAAGTTATAAAAGATTGGTTAGTCAATACAAGAGCAGACGACGGGACTTGTGAAGGAAGAGAAAATGGCAAAGGCATCCTTTTGAATTGGGACAACCGTTGTCCTACGCCACGACTATTGATGTGGGCTGACCCATATCCCACTTGCCAACGTGCTTACAGCGACGGACGATGCATTGGAACTTACATTGTTAACGGCGGCAAGTGCAGTCCGGTGGTCAAATTTGAGCCAGATATGAAGTGGATTTTCAATGCTGCTATGAAGTCTGGTGGTAACATGACACCCGCCACAGGCACTGCTCGCCAAATGGATAGTGGTGGAGCAAGCAGACTTAATTGTAACACATCTGGCGGTCGTGAAAACAGAAACATGCCTGACGTTCCAGACTCTGCACTTGCAAGAAATCCAGAAACAGCACAAGACATAACAATAGACAACACTCGAATGCACACCAGAACTAACGCTATCCAAGGTATGCTCCCTATAGAAGCTACTTTGGTAGTACAAGGCGACCCTACTATTGGGTCAATTTACGAGTCTATAGGCAAAAGCATCGGACTTGTTGTTATCAACCCGTTCTTCATTAGAGATGAGGACGACGTGGTTCCCTTCCAGAGAACTCCTGGATGTCCTTATTGGGACACTTTGGTAAGGCAAGAAAATGGTGGTGGCGCACTTAGTCAGCAGGTAGTTAATGAAGTATTGACGAACCGAAATTGGTATATCAAGGGCGTAAGTCACAGTATCAAAGAAGGCTCCTTCCAAACAACCTACAAAATATTCTTGCCTGCCCCTGGCGCAGACATCAGTGCAGACTTGCCTTTTGGTGGTTCGGTCGATGGATACGACCCGACCCCGATTGGTTGCTTTGCTCTACCTGGAGAGCCGCCAACTGGTGATGATTGCAACCCAGACCCATACTGCGAAGGGTGGAACTGTGTTCCTGAATGTTGCGACCTGGCCCCAGGCGATGATGATTTCTGTGGTATTGGTGCGGGAGAAGTTGACGAGTTCGGCGATTGGGTTTCGAAACAGAACGACAACTGTATACCGCAAGACCCACCACTGCCGCCTTGTCGCATACCAAACAGTGGCGATTGCCCCTGATTGCGGGCGTCTAAAGGAATTAAATGGCAAATAATACATTACAGATTGACGATGTTTTGAAGATTCTCCAGAAACATGAGTGGGGACTCCGCAAACTGATGCACAAAAAGCGTAAGAAGAAACACGCCCGAAGACCACAACTAGAAGACTCTACTTACCGAGGCGTACATCTTGCACTTTGTATCGACACCCGTGACCCTTTCAAACAAGGCAGGGTGCGTTACTACAGTCCGGTCTTATCTTTGCCAGACGTGCAGACTGATAGCTTGGCATGGGCATGGCCAATTTCCAACATGGGTGGATTTGACGACTCTGGTTGTACATGGGTTCCGCCTGCCGGGTCTACTCTTTGCCTTTTGTTTCAGAACGGTAGCCCAAACGCAGCTTTTTATGTTGGTACAACCTGGCAGAGGAACAGAGGAGCTATTGGAGTTAGGAATTGGGGTATCCCAATCGACGAATTCAATAGGCTTTACGAAGGAAATCGGGGCGGTTACATGGTTGGCCCTAACGACGAATCTCAGGTTCTTCCTCCTTGGAATACCGACAATTATCAGGGTTATGACCTGGGAAATATCGACGTTGAAAACCAACTTAACGCTGCCACCAAAGCTACCTGGCCACACCAGTATGGGTTTACCACGACTGAAAAGCATCGCTGGAAAGCAGATGATGGCGACCCTAAATGCAACTATCGCTGGAAGCGTCTTGAAATCATTTCAAGTACCGGCCAGTTATTTTTGATGAAGGACGACCCTTACCACCCTACTGGCGAATGGCTCAACCCAGCTTGCGGACATCCAGAAGAAGAAGATGAACCATATGTCTGCACCAGCACATACTTCTGCCAATGGGAAATCATAGACGCTTTTATCGACCCCGATTCAGGGGAAATCCAGGTTGAAGTAGTCCCATTTGAGGCTCCCGAAGGATGTACTACTAGTTGCCCTAGTCTTCCTGCTGCTAATTCACTAATCGCTATCACTGGCATACCTGGCATTATTGGCGCAGAGGGCGTTTGGTCAATAGCCGGGGGAAACACCTTTGCTTTACAAGGGTCTTTTGGAGAATATGAAGACGAGGGATTCTATTGGAATCCAGAAAACCCTGTCTATGCCATTTTTGTTGATGAAAATGGCCTGGCACAAATTGTTTGCCCGGCAGTTTGCGAACAAGGTTCGGACCCAACCGAGTGCCCTATTATAGAAAGCACCGCAGACGTAACAGGGTTTAGAACTGGGGGTATTAGTGATGTGACTATCTTGGCAGGTGCGCCTACAGTGATAACCACAACAGAAGAACATGCTTTGTTCTCTGGTACTAGAATCACATTAGCTGGCATAGTAGGGGTAAAAAACATAAACGGCAGTTGGAATATCACTGTTTTAACCTCTACCTCGTTCTCTTTGGACGATTCCGACACTGTTCCCAACCCTCCAGAAGAAGACCCGGAATACAACGGCGGCGGCATTTGGTCTATTACAGTTCAAGACGAATACTTGGGAACCGAAGGACGTTGCCTGCTACATGAAGGCCCCGACAACGCCACGGTTATACCATTTGACCCACAAAACCCACTAACCCTCAAAGAACGTTACGATGCCTTGAAGCTAGGCCACTGTAGCACTTTAATCGACGCTCTTAATGATTGTATGGTTGGTACAGCGGGTGGCACATGGGTCGGCAAGAACAAATACCACAAACACCGCCAGGAATGTGCCCCGTATCTGTCAGGCAAAGGTGCATTGGACCAGGGAGGCATTCAAATCTTAACCAGAGGAGGTCACACCTGGGTTGGTCATGATGCTGTAGAGGAGCCAAGAGGAGTTCCTAATTGGGAGCTAGCCTTAAAGCCATACGACATGGATGGTTGCACTGGAGTTTACAAAGGTCGTACCTTCTGGGAGTCTTCCACTGGCCATGTTATTGAAATGAACGACGAAGAGAACCAGCCGAATGTTAGAAGTAACAAGAACGGTATCTTCCTTCGTAGTGCTTGCGGTAACAGTGTTTCTTTATCCGACCACAGTAAGCCTTGCTGCCGGGCTGGGGAAACGAGAGGCATCCACATGCGTAGCACGGCTATGCACACCTTTGACATGGTGGACGATGGCAACCAGCAATGTTCAAAGGACAGGCAAGGTTGCGGCAAGCCAGCCGCCAGAGCAAACAAGGCTTTTGTTAGACTACGCAGCGGTTACGGCATTACATTAACGATGAATGATGCCTACTCACAGACAAACACTGACCAACAGTATTTCCAGGTATTGTGTCCTCAAAAAGACAATACTGAGAGAGGCCCGCACATTCTACACATGCAGGAACAGCCAACTGGTCCCGGACAGGTCTTCTTGAGGGCTGGCGGCGACTTTATTGTTCACAGTTACGACAACATGGTGGAAGTTGTTGGCGTCACCAATGATGCGCATGACACTCACTTGGCTAACAAATTAGAGTTTGTGTCCAACCGGAAGATTGTTAGCGTTGGCGATTACTATTATAGCACAGCCAAAACACACCTATTCTGGTCGGATGACTACATATTCTTGCTAGCTGGACAAGATTGCAAGGAACTGGACGAAGAAGACGAAGAGGTAAGAGGCCCATGTGTATATCCTGTCGTTGTGGCATGTCAGGCAATACCAGAATACATCACCCAACAATACGGAATCAAGGCTAGTGAGAGGGTTTATGCATCGGCGAAACCTTGTCAGGAGCCATGTTTGGTGACTGAATCATCATTGGGAATTTAGGACGCAACAACTCTAACTAGAGGTATATGGGATACATAAAAGGAACACCTTATCCTGTCGTTAGTCACCCAAAAGGGTTTCTTCATAGTGAGAGCGATGAGATTGACCAACTAAAGTCAAACATGCTCTCTATACTCTTAACCAAACCTGGTGAGAGAGTTTTTGAACCCAATTTTGGCACACTGTTAAGGCTCGAACCTACAGCACCTTTGCACGCCAGGGTTCAGCACGTTAGGCAGACTATCGCCCGGTCCTTAAAAAGGTGGGAGCCAAGAGTACAAGTGTCTGACGTAAAAGTCGATACGCATGATAATGTCATCGTTGGTTACAGCGTTATTTTCATCAACCCTTTGGACTTGAAGACAATGGAGTCCCTATATGTTACTTTACTGTGAGGAACTATGGCAGATAATTGCCCATTTGAAATAACACCATTTGCGAAGCCTAAGCCAACAGCCAGGCTTCCTTTTAGGAATTTCAATTACACTAATCAAGATTATTGGTCGTTAAAAGGCCGTATTATTGACCTGATTAAGCAGTCATTCGACAAGGACTTCAATAACTTCATGGAGTCCGACATCGCCATCATGCTTTCAGAGATATGGGCATTTATCGGAGATACTCTGTCCTTCAAGATTGACCAAATTGCCAACGAAGTCTTCATCGACTCTGTTCGAGAACCTGAGAATGCTTTCAGACTAGCAAGATTAGTAGGATACAAACCAACCCCTCCTATTCCGGCTAGAGCTTTATTCATGGCTACAATTAGCGGTCCTGTTGACAAGGATATAATACTAGGCACTCCAATTCCCTTGGAAATTCCTGGCATTCAAGGCGGCAAAATAGAATTGTACGCTGCCGACAGTAACAACAACCCAATCCCAGGTCAGGCAATCATTATACCGGCAGGCAGCACTTCAACTCGCTCCATCATAGGCATTGAAGGATTCACTCACACAGCCAAGTTCCGTTCCAATGGCGAGGCTGGCCAGGTGTTTGACCTCAAATCACCTGGAGTTCTGTGGAAGTCGGTTCAGGTGCTTGTCAACGGCGCACCGTGGACAGAAGTTGACTTCTTCACAACTTCTCAGCCACTACAGGAATACCGTCTGGAGTATGCATCGAACTACCAACCATACATAATTTTTGGAGACAATCAGAGTGGTTTAATCCCTCCCAAAGATGCTTCCATCTCCGTCGTATACAGAGTCGGTGGCGGGTCGGTTGGCAACATCGTAACCGGGGCCATTAAGTCCAAGACCAACTACCCTGTTCAAGGATTTAACCATGTGGTATCAATTATTTATACCAACTACACCAAGGGTGAGTTTGGCTATAGTGGCGATAAAATTGAGGACATCAAAAAGAAACTGCCGAGTTACATTCGCACTCAACACAGAGCGGTTACGGGGTTAGACTATAAAACCATCACAGAGCAGTTTGCTACGCCGTTCAACGGTGTTATCGGCAAATCTGCTATAGCCCTAAGAAACTATGGATGTGCTGGCAACATTATTGATGTGCATGTCCTGGCCAGAGACGGTGACTTCCACTTGGCAATCGCTAACGACAATCTCAAGTCTGCTTTACAAGAGGAGCTTGATAAGGTCAAGATGTTTACAGACATGGTGTGCATCAAGGATGCTAAAGTAGTGTATGTGGACCTGCAAATTGACTGCGTGGCCAGTCAGAACTTCAAGAAATATGAGGCACAAGTTCGAGAAAAAGTAAGGCAACGTGTTGAGTGGTTTTTCAGGCTGTCCAACTGGGAATTCGGTCAGACTTTAAGAGAAGCCGACATCGTAAAAATACTGGCTGACGTAAAGGAGATTGAACGACTAGAAATCACCTTCACCACAACCTCTTCACTACAGAGTGGCAAAAACAATAACGTGGTAACAACTAGTTTCAACGAAATCATAAGACCTGACACGGTTGAGATTAAGTTTAATTATCAATAAGGGGAACTGTGGCACGGAAGAAATTACATCACAATCCCAGAATAAGCGACACCATCGTTTTTGAACTGGTTACACCAGACAACCAGCAAAAAGTGGGCCAGAATCCGTACAGTCTCGACCGACTAGTGATTTACCATCTGGAGAGTAATCGCCAGGGGCAGAAAAGGCAAAGTTACCAGAAGACTTTTACCAGCAAGCATTTGCTAAAGAAAGCACTAGAAGACGACGACGGAGCAGCGGCTGCTGAGGCTGCTGCTATCAAAGAGACTATCTATTTCAATGAGGCTAACCCTGTTTACGTCATTGGAGAAGCAAAGGCTCCTTTGTGGACAGAAAAAAACCCAGGGACTCAACTTAAAAATACAGCCCCAGGAAAGTTTGAGTTTGAATGGACGCCCACCAACCAGCGAGAAGGTGATTACATCATCGCCTGGCACTATCGCTTTGAGCCTGACGGGGTTTCTCAAAGTCAGAACATTCATTTCGTAGTGGCCTGCCAGGAATCCGAAAAAGTTTTGGCCCCCTATCGCAGCATAGAACCCGACAAATACAAGATTCTCCTGGACCGTTATCTGCCTGCTGTTTACAAAACGCAGATATTGGAAGACGACCTAACGCCAGAAGTAATTGAAAAGTTACATTTTGCGGTCGAGAACGGCTTCACTATGCTGGATAACCTAACAACCCAGCTAGTTGACATTACGGACGCCAATTATACTCAGCAGGCATTGTTGCCCTTGCTAGCGTCCTTCTTCGACCTAAATCTCAGGTCTGATGATACAAACAACTGGCGGCGGCAAATCAAGCGAGCCGTACCACTATTCAAGGCCAAAGGAACACTGCCTGCGCTCAAAGAAGCTCTGGACTCAGCAGGAATAAACCTCAAAAAGCTTACCAGGCTTTGGCAGGTGGTATCGCCGTACACCTGGGTAGAGTCGTTCAGGGTCAATAAAGACCACACATTCCAGCTAAAGAAGAACCCAATAAACGATAACATGAAAGTTGCTGTCAAATCAGCAGGCACGAAGGAATACTTTGAGTTGCCCAACCACTTCATCAACCTCAACAAGGCCAAGGTAATTTGGGCTGGCGCTGCGCAGAACGAGCCGATGGAACTTTTACCTGGTGACATCGTTCGCATCCAGTATCAATATCGTCACTTTATTGCCGGGCAGGACTTGGACAACTACATCTTGTCACTCCCTCTGGCCGACCAACGTAACGAAGAAGACCAGTTGTATCCTCTCAAGAATTGGAACGTTAGGGTAATAGAAGAAGACGACCCGATGTTCAGCAGGATAATCTCTGACCGTCATCCTTTCCATGACCCGGTTGTGTTTGGCAAGGTTCGCTCAACATTCATGTATAGCGAGAAAATCTATAACATGGATACTTACGACGGCAGTTTGAGGGATTCGACAAACTTCTGCGACATCGACAGAGATTTTTTAGACACTTGTTCGAGTTGCCTGGGAAGTAAGTTTAGTGTAGACTTAGAGATAACTAACTTATCTACTGAACGAGTGCGTGAGGCGATTGAGATTATAGAAGAGTATTCTCCTTTCCATGCATCACTACACACCATGAACATCAGGGGTGTACTCAAGGATTTCGTGTTATCACCTATTGATAGCATTGAGTCCAAGATTGAATCAAAAGATGGCAAGCCTGGATTCGTAGATAAGATAGAATTGAAAGACCGCATCAGGTTCAAAATTCAAAGAAAAGACGGCTCTCAAGAAGAAGGTGAAATCTAATGTTAAAAGACAGCATTGCAATCAAGGGTTATGTCGTTCGCAAAGTTACATATCGTGATGGCAGAATCGAAACTGACAGTTTCTCCAATACCGTATTAGCAACTGCACGAACTGCCGGGGCTACTTCTTTGGTAAGCAAAGAGCCATTGTATATCACACACATGCTGTTTGGCGACGGCGGAACTGAGAACCAGCAAATCAAGCCAGTTGTTTCTAACCAGGACTGGCTGAATGGGGTGACGAGGGCGAAAAAGGAAGTTGCCGCTCAGATAAACCCGGAATTACCTACTGAGGCCATTTTCACGGCGGCATTAGACTATGAAGATGCTAACGGCTCCAACGTCAATGAGATGGGCCTGCTAACCAACACCGGAAAGCTTTATTGTATGGCCACCTTCCCTGACATGGGCAAAACCGATAACATGCGAGTCGATTGGGATTGGCATGTCTTGTTCGTTTGAGGATTTATGCAAAACCAGTTATATCAACGCAAGCCGCTCAAAACCGGCTTCGTAGTGCTTTGCCACAACTGCAACTTAGGTCAAGCTAAGACAACTATCAACTCCATTAAAAACAACTACCCAGAATCAAAATACTGCTGCGTAGTTCCTGAGTATTGTCATAACGAAGAAATTGAACAGATTGCCAAGTTATGCACTACTCACAAAGCTTACAGTACAGTCACTTCTTTGATTAACATGGGCATGGAGAATGCGCCATGTAAAGAATGGAATTTCATAGTGATTGCAGGCTCCTGGGTCAAAATGGGACTGGACCGCAAGTGTTCTTATTTCATCGAAAGCCCGAAGGACATCCTGTTTCCTATCGTTGACCGCAAGATGAACTTCATCGACGGCAGCATTAACGGCATCCTGATGCAGAAGCAGGCGTTCCAGGAAATCGGCCCACTGGCCACAGACCACCCGCTAGAAATCTGCAAACTATTCTGGATGATGGAAGCCCAGGAAAAAGGTTACAAATTCAAAGCAATTCTAGGTACTGCCATCTGCTAAATTAGCTACCAAAAGAATACCTAATTAGTATATTTACTCTCACGCCAGAGGAGTGTGATGTATGCTATATTTAGGTATATAGCAAATTGGCTGATGGGTAAGAAAGGGCCACGGCCAAGGGTTGTTTATAAGACTAAAGAAGAGTTCATTCCAGACGAGACAATCGAGAAGCTCATGTTGCAGGCATTCCTCAACCTGATGCACTCGGGCAAATACACGAAACACGCCTGCGGAAAATTTCGGGCAGAAATCATGGCAGAGTTTATGAGCCTTCACAATTACCAAATGTGTCCAAAGGAAATCGTGAAGGCTTATAAACTTACTCTGCACTACAGCGAGTTACTTAGCCAGCGCAAGCCTATTACGTGACCAATACAGGCATGACCTAG
>Ga0194121_10008669_pt1 | contig 12797 bp, 11 predicted proteins | sample TA2MahCa50mmetaG_FD_148609 | JGI IMG/M metagenome (GOLD analysis project Ga0194121, IMG submission 148609) | Freshwater microbial communities from Lake Tanganyika, Tanzania - TA2015020 Mahale Deep Cast 50m | ecosystem: Environmental > Aquatic > Freshwater > Lake | place: Tanzania: Lake... | reverse complement strand
GGGTTACTTACGTTTTGGTTTTTCTCAGGAATTTTTGCTTTACGCGATGATCTCGGTGGGCTTGGTAATCCTGACTGCCTGTGACTTCACGCATAGAGTTTTTCCGCAACCAATCCTAATTTTTATTTCAATGATTGGGTTGGCAAGCCGTGTGTTACAAGATGGCAACGTAATCGATGTGATTTTTTCTGCAGCAATCGGCGCGATTCTTGCCGCGATTTTTTACCAAGTTTTTTACAAGCAGAGCGACAAGATTTTTGCCGACCAAAATCACTCTCTTGACTACACAAAATTTATTTTGATCGCAGCGGTGTGTTTTCAGTTGGAGATGTTTTTGTTCTATTTCTTTGCGGTGATGTTGATCTTTACCGTGCTGCTCATCCTCGAAATCCCGAGCAAAAAAAATCGCAATAATTTTGGCTATTCTTTGATCGTGCCATTCCTGTGGCTGACTCTCTTCCCGCCGTTTTAGCAAGCCTACCCCTCAACTTTTTGAAACATGAAAACTGACTACAAAGTAAAGGATATTGCCTTGGCTGAACTTGGTCGCAAAGAAATTACTCTTGCCGAAAATGAAATGCCGGGGCTGATGGCGCTACGCCTTGAATTTGGCGCATCTAAGCCACTTAAAGGTGCAAAGATTTTGGGATGTTTGCACATGACCATTGAGACAGCTGTACTCATCGAGACATTGATACATCTAGGTGCAGAAGTGCGCTGGTCTTCCTGCAATATTTTCTCGACAGTCGATCAGGCCGCTGCTGCCATCGCTAAAGCTGGCATCCCAGTTTTTGCCTGGAAGGGCGAGACGGAGGAAGAGTATGATTGGTGTATCAGGCAGACCATCTTGGGCAATTCTGGCTGGAAGCCGAACATGATTTTGGATGATGGCGGCGATCTAACAAAGATGTTGCATGAAGAATATCCAGAAATTTTGGCAGAAATTAAAGGCCTATCGGAAGAGACCACAACTGGCGTGGCACGACTTTATCAAATGGAAAAAGATGGTCGCTTAAAAGTTCCTGCAATCAATGTTAATGACGCCGTAACCAAATCGAAATTTGACAATCTTTACGGCTGTAAAGAGAGCGTGATTGATGGCATCAAGCGTGCGACTGACGTGATGATCGCCGGAAAATTGGCGGTGATTTGTGGTTACGGAAATGTTGGTAAGGGATGCGCTGAAGCCTTTAAATCACAGGGTGCAAGGGTGGTAGTAACCGAAGTAGATCCAATCTGCGCCCTGCAAGCAGCAATGGCAGGTTATCAAGTTTTAACTTTAGAAGATGTGGTGACGTCTGCCGATATTTTTGTAACGACAACCGGCAATGTTGATATCATCACCATCGAGCATATGCGCCAAATGAAAGACTGTGCGATCGTCGGCAATATTGGCCATTTCGACAATGAGATCCAAGTTGAAGCGCTACGAAATCTGAAATGGACAAACATCAAACCGCAGGTTGACCAAGTCACTTTCCCTGACGGCAAAAGAATTATTTTGCTCGCGGAAGGAAGATTGCTCAATCTCGGTTGTGCTACTGGCCATAGTGCTTTCGTGATGTCGGCGAGTTTCACTAATCAAGTGATGGCGCAGATCGAGCTGTGGAACAACTACAAAAAATATCAAAACAAAGTTTATCTTTTGCCGAAGGAGCTTGACGAAAAAGTTGCACGTCTACATTTGGCAAAGCTTGGTGTGAAGCTTACTAAACTAAGCAAGAAGCAGGCTGATTACATTAATGTTTCTCTTGAGGGTCCGTTCAAGAACGAAAACTACAAATACTAAAAAATGGAAAAATTTCAGATTACCCGCGAGGGCTACGAAAAACTAAAAGCCGAAATCGATAATCTAAAAAATGTCGAGCGGCCGAACATCATTAAGCAAATTGCCGCTGCGCGTGAGCTCGGTGATCTGCGCGAAAATGCGGAGTATCATTCAGCGAAAGATCGCCAAGGATTCATCGAAGCGCAAATCGCCGATCTCGAAGAAAAATTTTCGCGCGTGGAAATTGTGGATGTAAGCAAGCTCTCCGGCGATAAGGTACAGTTCGGTGCAACAGTTACTCTCGAAGATTTAGACAGTGGCCGAAAAATTTCTTACAAGATTGTCAGTGAGTTTGAAGCAAATATTGATGATGGCCTTATCTCAAGCGGATCACCGGTTGCCAGGGCCTTGCTTGGTAAAAAAATTGGTGACGAGGTGGAAGTAAAAACTCCGGGCGGTGTAGTAAATTATGAAATTCTTGCAGTGCGCTTCGTCTAAAAATGAACCAGTTCCCAGTCAGTAAAATCGCGCCTAGGAAAATTATTAACAAAATTGTTTGACAGGAAAGAAACCAACTTTAGTTACCCGCCACCCGAGGTTTACTGGTCCTTCACTTACCTAATACTTCTCAACTTTTACAAACTTGTTTCCAAACTTATGAAAAAAACTTTTTCTCCAAAAAAATCAGCCTTCTCACTGATTGAATTGTCCATCGTTTTGATAATCATCGGCTTGTTGATCGCTGGTGTTACTGGTGGTGCAAGTTTGATTAAAAGCTCTGAGCTTCGTGCTGCAATTTCTGAAGCAAGAGGTTGGGCAACTGCGGTTAATGGTTTTTACAATCAGTACCAGGCGTTTCCGGGAGATTACATTAATTCGGTTGGTACTGCATTGGGAGCCAAGGGAAATGGTAACTCTCAAATCAATGCCTACACAGTTGGTAACAATCCATCTGGTGTTGTATCAGCCATAAGCTCCACTAGTGGATATTGTGGCAATGGAACAAATGGAACAACAGCCACTACCGCTGGATGTTCTTATGAAGATAATGCGGCATGGTCTCAGTTAAGATCGTCAGGCGTTATTGACACCAACGTAGTTTCAAATCCAGATGCTACATTTGGTTATGCTACTTACGGCGGAACTTGGGCTGCAGCTAATGCATGGTCAATTGCAAAAAATGCAACTTTTGGAACAACAAATCCTCAGTCTAAAATCAAATCTTCTGGTTGGGTGTTTGATTACAACACGACTTCTCTACAAAATGTTGTGGTTTTAACCGGAACAATCACTGCTGAAACTGCCCCTACTGCCAACAGCTATGTTAATGGAACAGTTTTATCGCAAGCCGCAATCACTCCTGCTGACGCTCTTTCAATCGATACCAAAGTTGATGATGGTGTTGCTAATACCGGTAGAGTTCGCGCTGTATTGTCCACGTGCAATAGTACTGGTACTTACACAACTTCCACAACTTCCAAGGCATGCGCTCTTTCATATCAAGTCGATCTAAATTCATAAACGAACGGACTCTAACTAAACTTAACTAACTTAACGCAAAATATGAAAAAAACTTTTTCTCCGAAAAAATCAGCCTTCTCACTGATCGAGTTGTCCATCGTTTTGATAATCATCGGTTTGTTGATTGCTGGCGTTACTGGTGGTGCAAGTTTGATTAAAAGCTCTGAACTTCGCGCCGCAATTTCTGAAGCGAGAGCCTGGTCATCCTCTGTTAATGCCTTCCACAATCAGTTTAATGCATTCCCTGGTGATTACACCGTCGGAATTGGCGGTGGTGCTTCTGCTGTTTATGGAAATGGTAATTCACAGATTAATGCATTCACTCTTCAGAACAATCCTTCTGGAACCGCTTCTGCTGTTACTGGTTGTGCCACATCTCCTACGGTGCCATGTGCTTACGAAGACAGCGTTGCTTGGGTACAGCTGGTAAGTGGAAGTTTTGTTGATACCAACATAGTTTCATCTGCAGCAAATGGCATGAATGGTGCTGCTTGGGGAATTACCAAAGACGGAATTTTTGGTAAAACAAATCCTGCATCAAAAGTAAAATCTTCTGGCTGGGTGTTTGATTACAATACGTCCACTACTCAGAATGTTGTTGTGCTGACCAAGACAATAACTAGTGCATTGCCAACAACGGGTGGTACTACCAACACTAACACCTTCGTAAATGGTACATTAGTCTCTGTTGCTACTCTTTCCGGAACTGATGCTCTTTCAATTGATACCAAAATCGATGATGGAGTATCAAATGCTGGTAGAGTTCGCGGTGTTTTGTCTGGCTGTGTTTCTAGTGCTGCTTACGTTACATCTGGCGGAAACTCTCTCGTTTGCGCCCTCTCTTACCAAGTTGACGTAAACTCTTAGTTAAGTTAGTAAGTTAGTAAAAGAGCCCCGCCATCCGTAAGGGTGGCGGGGTTTTTTGTTGCCTGGTTTTTGTTGCCTTGGGTTTGGTTGGTGGAGATTGTGTGTTGTCCAATCATGCTGCCATCTGTCATCCTGAGCGTAGCGAAGGATCTCTTGCAACGCACACCACACGAGATCCTTCCTGCACTCAGGATGACAGGGGGTAATCCCAACCAAAATCAAAATGACTTCAGTCGACCCTAAAGAAATCGAGAAATTTTCACGCATTGCGGAGGAGTGGTGGGATGAGGCGGGAAAGTTTAAGCCTCTGCACAAGTTCAACCCGATCCGCTTGTCTTACTTGCGTCGCAAGATCGAAGAAAAATTTGGCAAGATTTCGGGTGTGAAGATTTTAGATGTTGGTTGTGGTGGAGGTTTGGTAGCAGAGCCACTAGCTCGCTTAGGAGCTGATGTTACGGCCATCGATGCTTCTGAAAAAAATATCCAGATCGCCAAAATTCACGCCGAAAAATCTGGTCTAAAAATTGATTACCGTGCTACCACTGCAGAAGAGCTGGATGAGAAATTTGACGTAGTACTAGCGCTAGAAATCATCGAGCATGTCACTGATCCACAAGTGTTCTTGCAGGATTGTGCGAAGCTCATGAAGCCAGATGGGGCGCTGTTTGTGGCCACAATGAATCGCAACCTAAAATCTCTTGCTTTGGCTAAAATCGCCGTGGAGTACTTGCTACGCTGGCTTCCTGCCGGAACGCATGATTGGAAAAAATTTCTCAAACCTTCGCAGCTAAACTCTTACGCACAAAGTGCCGGACTGGAACTGCATGAGTTGCGCGGCTTTTGTTACAACATTTTGTCGGATGAGTGGAAAGAAGTTGCGGATGTTTCGGTAAATTATGTTGGGATGTTTTTGTCAGCCCAAAATCCCAAATCAAAAATCTAAAATTAGGAATGAACATCATCCTTGCCAAGCCGCGCGGATTCTGCGCTGGTGTGACTCGCGCGATTGAAACTGTCGAGAGAGCTTTGACGAAATTTGGGCCGCCGGTTTATGTGCGCCATGAAATCGTCCACAACAAATTTGTTGTCGAATCCTTACGAAAAAAAGGTGCGATTTTTGTCAGTGAAGTCGACCAGATCCCGCCTGGTGCCATTACCATTTTTTCCGCCCATGGAGTTTCTGATCGTGTCGAGGAAGACGCGTTAGTGCGTGGCCTGGACGTCATCGACGCCACCTGTCCTCTTGTAAGTAAAGTTCACCGCGAGGCAAAAAAATTTGAAGAGGAGGGGCGGGAGATCATTTTGATCGGCCATCGAGGCCATCCTGAAGTCGAGGGCACTAGCGGCCGTGTGAAGAAGGAAGTGATTTTGGTGACTAGCGAGGAAGATGCGCAAAACATCCAAGTAAAAAATCCGGAGAAAATTTCTTACGTAACTCAGACAACCCTCAGCGTCGACGACACCAAAAGCATCGTTACAATCCTCGAGAAAAGATTTCCGCAGATGCAGCAAGGTCTAGCGACAAAAGACATTTGCTACGCCACGCAAAACAGGCAGGACGCGGTGCGTAGCTTAGCGAAGATGGTTGACGTGTTGTTGGTCATCGGCGCGCAAAACAGCTCAAACTCCAATCGTCTGCGCGATCTTGGCGAGGAGTGCGGACTGGCATCTTACTTGATCAATGGTGCAGAGGATGTGCAGAAAGACTGGTTTGTTGACGTAAAAAATGTCGGACTAACTGCTGGCGCTTCTGCTCCAGAAATTTTGGTGCAGGAAGTCATCGAAAAAATCAGAACCCTTTCATCCTCTCCAGTCATGGTTTCAGACATGGATGGAATTTCTGAGAACACATTTTTTGTGCTACCAAGGAAGGTGAGGAGGGATTAAACCACCTCCACCAATCCCCTCTCCACCAACAGCTGATTTAAAAACACACCTTCATCCGCAACTTCTTGTGCAGATTTTTTTCCTTCAACATCCGCCAAAAAAACATCGGCAATGTAACGCCCATGTTGGTCGATGTGTGATGTCTTGATGATCAAAAAAGGGATGTGCTGTAAAATTTTTTTGAGTGCGCGCGTGCTTTTGTCGCCATCCACAGTTCCAGCCTCAGCCGCGTTGATCGCGCGTAGGCGCAGGATTTCTTCGTGAAAAATTTCAAAGCCCAAATCGAGTACGACATGGATGGTGTCGCCATCAACTACGCGACTCAAGTAAGCCTTGTAAGCATTGAGAAATCGCGGGTTGATCGTGGATTTTTTGAGAGCGTAATTTTTTTTACTCTTCACCGTCTCAACAATTTTTACGCTTACTGGCAGCTTCTCAGCAAATTTTTTGAAGACGCCAAAACCGCAATCAAGACACGTCCCACCTACTCCTACAGGCTCAACTAAACTGTACCGAAAAAGCTGACCACGCCGCGCTGTCAATGTTTTTGGCGCTAATTTTTTTACTGACCTGACTTTCTTAACCGTCGGATTACTCACAACTTCCTTTGATTTTTTACGCAGCGACTCCGCATCCAAATTTTCTTTCTTGGTTAGGTCTTCCAAAAATTTCCGATCATCCTCTTTTTTCACGCCAGACAAGACACGGTAGTGGCTCCAGTTTAGCTTGTTGTCATCTTTGGGAAGTCTAGGGTAGGTGGTGTAGAAGCGGCGCATGCGGTAGAGAACCTGACTCGCCAAACCAACATCCTGTTCAAGCTGCTTAATGAGGTAAGTACCGTAACTACCTTTTTCCGACTCTTTGTTTTGCTTTAGGTGATCATCAACCTCTTTACCAATGCTCCAAGCCATCTCAACCTTCTGCCGAGCAATGTTGCCCTGAGTTCGTTTGATGTGGTCTCTAATTTCTAGAAGAAGTTTGTCGTAATTTTTTAAGGTGATTTCCGTAATTTTCATGGCGAGGTTTTTTGGGGGTAATTTGAGATTGGTGCCCGCGGGCACCAATTCATCGTTTTTTTCGATTCAGTAAAATCAAGGCTTCGTGAGGGGTGTCTCATCTAATGGACAATCCTTCTTTTCTCAAAAACTCCTTCGCTTGCTTGATTGAGGCTTCGCGAAAATGGAAAATGGAAGCGGCTAGAACCGCGCAGGCGCCTGCTTTCAGACCGTCAGCGAGATGTTGTAAATTTCCTACGCCACCGGAGGCGATGACGGGGATTCCGACAGCGGAAGTGATGTTTCTGATGAGATCTAGATCGTAGCCAGACCTTGTGCCGTCTTTGTCCATTGAGGTTAGTAAAATTTCGCCAGCACCAAGTTGCTCGACTTTTTTTGCCCAAGAAATCGCGTTAATCCCGGTTGGCACCGTGCCGCCATGAGTGAAGACCTCGTTATGTTTTACATCGATCGCGACCACTACGCATTGTGAGCCGAACTTACGCGCTGCTTGTGTGATCAAATCCTGATTTTTGATGGCAGCGGAGTTTACCGAAACCTTGTCGGCGCCGCATTTAAGCAAGTCGGAGAAGTCTTGTAACTCTCGGATCCCGCCGCCAACGGTGAAGGGGATGAAGCAAACTTCGGCAACTTTCTTAACCATGCTAAGCATGGTGCCTCGATTTTCCTGAGAGGCGGCGATGTCTAGAAAACATAGTTCGTCAGCGCCTTCGTCGAAGTAAAACTTCGCCTGTGTCACCGGATCACCGGCGTCAACGAGATTTTCGAAATTTACCCCCTTAACGACGCGACCATTTTTGACATCAAGACAGGGGATGAGGCGAGGTTTCAACATCAAAGCATCCGGTTCAAAACATCATGCTCCGGCTTGTCGAAAAATTTATGTTTGATGACAGCGGCGATGTGGAGGGTGATGATGGCGAGTAAGCCGTAAGCAAGGATCGTGTGGGCGTGATGAAAAAACATGCCGAGATCGGGATTTTTTTCGGCGATGAAGGGTAGTTGTCGGCCAAAAAAAGCGACAGGGTAGCCGGAAAGATTAGACATTAAGTAACCAGAAAGGGGAGTGGCGATCATCAGGAAGTAAAGCGCGGCGTTGGCGAGATGGGCTAAGATTTTTTCCCAAGTTGGTAGAGTAGCAGGCAAAGCCGGAGCACCGTAAATCAAGCGGTTGATGATGCGCACAAAAATCAAAGCGAGCACTAGCACCCCGAGAGATTTGTGTAGGCCGTAAATCTCCATGCGGTTTGGTGCTTCTTTGCTCAAGAACTCAGTCATGTAAATGCCAAGGCCAATCAGAAACAAAATGATGGCGGCCATGAGCCAGTGGAGGATGCGGGAAGGTAGGGAGTACTTCATGATTTTTGATTTTGGATTTTTGATTTTAGAAGTAGAGCGTGTTGAGCCTGATTTTTCTAAGGCTTAAGCAAGATGATGTCTTGTCAGTTTCTCCACTTCTAAAATCCAAAATCAAAAATCAAAAATTAAAGCGTTCTGCGCTGCTCCACCACCTCGTAACACTCCACAACATCTTTCTCTTTGATGTCGTCGTAGTTCTCGAAGGCGATGCCACACTCGAAACCGTGCTTCACTTCTTTCACATCTTCTTTGAAGCGTTTGAGTGTTTTTAAGGAGCCATCATGGATCACCACATTGTCGCGAAGCAAGCGGGCTCTGGCTTGACGCTTGATCAAGCCGGTCGTTACAAAACATCCCGCCACCTTACCAGCACCAGAAATTTTGAAGATTTGGCGGATTTCAGCCTGGCCGAGATGTTCTTCACTCTTGGTTGGAGCGAGCATGCCTGTGAGCATAAGCTTCAACTCGTCGACTAGGTTGTAGATGATGGAGTAGTAACGGATTTCTACAGCTTTGAGCTGCGCCATTTCTTTGGCGGATGCAGTGGCACGGACATTGAAGCCGATGATGATTGCACCAGAAGCAGCAGCTAGGCTGATGTCGGAGTCGGAGATGCCGCCAGTTGCGTAGTGTACGACCTTAACCGCAACTTCTTCGGTGTTGAGCTTGGCAACTGAGCCGATAATTGCCTCAACCGAGCCGTGTACGTCGCCTTTCACGATGATGTTTAAGTACTTCAATTTTCCCTTGCCCGATTCTTTCAAAATGTCGGCGAAGGACTTGGCTGAGTCTTTCAGCGCCTTCTCCTCCCTCTCTTTGCGCGCACGGTAAGCGATGATTTCGCGTGCCTGCCTTTCTTCATTTACTTCAAAAAACTTGTCGCCGGCATTTGGCGCGCTGTCCAAGCCCAGCACTTCGACTGGCACGGAAGGAGTTGCTGTGTGCACAATTTTTCCAGCATCATCCGACATTTTACGCACACGTCCAAAAGAGGTTCCGACAACGATTATGTCAGAAGTGTCGAGAGTGCCTTTTTGCACGAGTAGCGTTGCGACCACACCGCGCGAAGGATCGATGCGCGACTCCAACACAACACCCGCGGCCTTGCCTTCGTGAGCAGCTTTGAGATCGAGAATTTCCGCTTGCAGCAAAATTGCTTCTTCCAGCTTGTCTAAATTCTTTTTCGTCTTGGCAGAGACTGGTACGAAAATCACGTCACCACCTAAATCTTCGGCGACGACATGGTGGGAGAGAAGCTCGTGTTTCACACGCTGTGGATCTCCATCCGGTTTGTCGATTTTGTTTACGGCAACAATCATTGGCACGTTAGCAGCCTTGGCGTGATTGATCGCTTCGATTGTTTGCTCCTTCACACCATCATCAGCAGCAACGACGAGCACGACGATGTCTGTGACGTTGGCGCCGCGCGAACGCATTTCGGTAAATGCTTCGTGGCCAGGCGTGTCGAGGAAAGTGATGAATTTACCGCTGCCGGTTTGGATACGAGAAGCGCCGATGTGTTGTGTAATGCCGCCATGTTCGCGCGCGGCTACATCTGTTTCGCGCAAGGCATCAAGTAAGGAAGTTTTGCCGTGATCGACGTGACCCATGATGGTCACGATTGGTGCGCGTGGCGTGAGATCTTGCTCTTCGCCATCAGTCTCGAGAACATTTTCAACGTCAGAACCAGAAACGCGTTTTGCTTTGTGACCAAATTCGGTGACGATGATCTCAGCAGTGTCGGCATCAACCGCTTGGTTGCTAGTAACCACCATGCCCATGGTGAAAAGTTTCTTCACCACATCTCCGGCCTTTTCAGTCATGCGTTCAGCGAGATCGGCAACGGTGATCAACTCAGGCAAAACAACTTCGCGTGAGATTTTTTTGTACTCTTTTGGTTGTGTCTGCTCCTGCTGTTGTGGGTGTTTTGCTGATTTTGATTTTTTACGTTTCTGTGTCGCTGACTCCGATTCTTCAGATCCGGTGTTGATGATGTAAGTCAGGCGACGAGTGCTTCCGCGCTCTTCTTTGAAACTTGGCTTTTTCTTGTTTTCCTCTTCCGTAAAATTTTTTTTGCCGGATTTTTTTTGCTTCTTCTTGTCGCGCTCTTCCTTTTCTTTAGTGATACGCTGCTGTTCTTGCTGCTTTTTCTCTCCAAGAATTTTTTCGCGTTCTTCTTTTTGACGGTTCGCAATCTCAACACTTTGGCGGATTTTGTTGCGGACGTCGAACTGGTCGAGTTTGTAGTCAGAAACTTGGTGCTTCGGTTTTTCTGGTGTAGTTACTTCCTCTTTTTCTTTTTTTGGTTCTTCTTTTTTTGGCGCTGATTTTTGTTCCGGCTTTCTTTTGAGTTTGCTTAGGACGTCATGAGTTTTGATTTCGGTCTTGATGTCTCTAGTGCCAGAAACCGCTCTGATTCTGGCTTCAAGTTCACTTTTGTTTAAGCCTGTTTCCGACTCATTTGAACCCGTTTCTTTACGTCGACCTTTGATTGTGACCTGTACTGCTGAACTGCTGAGTTTTTTTTCTGACTTTGGTGCAAGATTTTGTGGATTGATGGAAGTCGGTAGCTTCAGCGTCAGCCTTGCCCTAGTTGTGTTTTGCTCGTTGTCTTTGGTCATGATAAATCTCAGTGCCCAGTGCAGAAGTACCTAATGCTCAGACCCCCAGAATTTCTGAGCTGAGCACCAAGCACTGAGCACCGAGTTTCAGGACTTACGCAAAACCGCTTTTGCAAAGAAATTTTTGTGGCTCGAAGGCTGCGAGGAGTGTAAGCTTATCAAGACATAAGTGCGTACCGCAGCAGACGAAAAAAATAAAAATTTCAAAGCAAAAGGTAGGTTTTGCGTGAGTCCTGAGTTTGTTGTTACGAATTCTTCTGTAAGTACTCCTCAGCGCGGCGTTTGATTTCGCCGGCGATTTCTTCGTCAAATCCTTCGATTGATGCGATTTCGGAAACTTCAGATCCAGCTAGAGACTCAACGGTTAAGAAGCCTTCAGAAGCAAGAAGATTTGCGATCATTTCTTCTACATCAAGCGCTTCGACAAAGACTTTAGAGGCTTGGTTGAACTCAGCAGTACGGCGTGCGGATTCTTGCTCCTCGGTCATCACGTCGATTTTGTAACCAACAAGTTTGGAAGCTAGTTTCACATTTTGTCCGCCGCGGCCAATGGCTAGGCTGAGTTGATCTTCTGCGACAACTGCTTCAATCAGATTGTTTTCTTCATCGACGACAACCTTGCTGATCTTAGCAGGAGTAAGGGCGCTGATGACAAGTTCAGCGACATTTGGTGACCATTTGATGATGTCGATTTTTTCGCCGCGTAGTTCAGAGCTTACGGACTGTACGCGAGAACCGCGGATGCCGATGAAGGAGCCGATGATGTCGATGTCGTCACGACGGGAGTAAATGGCAATTTTGGCGCGCGAACCAGGATCACGAGCAGCCGATTTAACTTCGATGTTACCCTCGTAGAGCTCTGGTACTTCTTGCTCGAATAGCTTCGCTAAAAATTTCGGATGAGTGCGCGACAGGAAAATTTGGGCACCAAAAGCCTCTTTGCGTACATCTTCGATTAAGCAGCGGATTCGGTCTCCAACGCGGAAATTTTCTTTCGGGATGAGGCCGCTTTCGTGAATTACGGCTTCGTAGCCATCCACTTCCATGACGATGTTTTTCAGACCAAGTTTTTTCACTGAAGCACTTACAATGTCGCCGACTCGGTCTTTGAACTCGTTGTACTCTTTGTTCTTCTCAGCTTCTTTGATTTTGTTAATGATTTCATTGCGCGCGACTTGAGCGACGACGCGGTTTAAGTCCATCGGGGGTAGTTCTTGCACAACACAATCCCCGATTTCTGCATCTTTACTTTCTTGTTTGGCGTGCTTCAAAGTGATGTGAGTGCGGACGTCAAAATCTTCGATGTCATTGGCGACAACTTGCAGCTTGTTGAAAAGTTTGATTTGGCCTGTCTTCTTGTCTATTTTGCACTCGATGTCGAGATGGCTACCATATTTTTTCTTAGCTGCACTTTTGATGCCTTCTTCCATCGCCCCAATGACTTCCTGTGGCGCGATGCCTTTTTCATGCGCAATATTTTCGGCAACGAGTAGGATCTCCTTGTTGCCCATGATGGTCAAATTACTAGCCATGACGTTTAACTGACGTTTAGTTGTTGATTAAAGATTTAAGGAAAAATGAGTGAAGATGCAGCTTTGAGGGTGATGGTGTATCGTGGGTGCAAGCTAATTAATGATTTTTGCTAAGCAAGTTTTGAGGAGTTGTTATAAATCCACTTTTGCTTTGAATTTTGTCGTTAGTTCGTTTTTTGGCTCCTTAAATCATGTCTTGATACGCTGCGTTGCTAAAAAAGAACTA
>Ga0194121_10008666_pt1 | contig 12802 bp, 12 predicted proteins | sample TA2MahCa50mmetaG_FD_148609 | JGI IMG/M metagenome (GOLD analysis project Ga0194121, IMG submission 148609) | Freshwater microbial communities from Lake Tanganyika, Tanzania - TA2015020 Mahale Deep Cast 50m | ecosystem: Environmental > Aquatic > Freshwater > Lake | place: Tanzania: Lake... | reverse complement strand
GGTCAGCCAGGTGCTACATGAACATGCGGCCACTCTATCAGCCGCAGGTCCCACAATCCGGAGCCGCCGCCTGATCAAATGTGCGAAAGATTCTGGACAGGACCAACCGAGCCGACACCCGACTGCGAGGCACCGTGGATCACCAGGCTGTAGTTGCGAGACCCCAGATGCGCGTTCAGGCCCGCCAGCATCGCCGCAGTGAAAGGGTCGGCCAGGTAGTTCGGCGAGGGATCGACGATGACGACGCCGACCGCCATGCGTCGGTTGGTGCGAAGGCGGCGTGCCGCCGCATGCGGGCGGTATCCGAGACGCGTGCACGCCGCCATGACGCGCTCGTAGGTCTCGCGGCCGACCTCGCGTGTGCGGCCGTTGACGACGTTGGACACCGTCATCGGCGTGGTGCCCGCGACCTCGGCGACGTCGCGGAGCGTGACCGCCCGGGTGCGGCCGGCCTGCGCGGTCACACCTTCAGCCCGCCATGCCACCAATGCTCGAACGGGTTCGAGTAGAGGATGGAGTCGATCGTCTCCTGGGTGACGCGCGGCAGGCTGGTGCCTTCGACGAAGCGGTTGGCGTTCTTCAGATCCGCGATCGAGGCTTCCACCGTGGTGAACGGGAAATCCGTGCCCCAGAAGATCTTGTTGCGGTTATGGACCGTGTATTCCTGCGCGCAGATCAGGATGTTGTAGAACTGCCAGGGCCGGTAGTGCAGCGCCGACACCTCGGCATAGACGTTCGGCTGCTTGCGGATGACGACGATGCACTCCTCGTACCAGGGGTGGCCCATATGGGCCATGATCATCTTCAGGTCCGGATAGCGCATCGCCACCGTGTCGACATTGAGCGGGCGGCCTTCCTCGATCGGCGCGTTGCGCCCGAAGGTCGTGCCCATATGCATGGTCAGCGGGATGTTGTTCTTCTGCAGGTAGGCGTAGATCGGATTCATGCGCGGATCGAGCAGCGAGACGCCGTTGTAGATCGGCCCGAACTTGACGCCCTTGAGCTTGAGGTCCTCGATCGCGTGCACCAGCAGGTCCATGCAGTCGGGCATGCGCGGGTCGATGCAGGCGAAGCCCACGAACTTGTCGGGATACTTGGCGACGGCGCGCGCCGTCACCTCGTCATTGCCGTCGATGCCGGCGGAGTCCTTGTAGCGGAGCGAGAAGACGATCGCCTTGTCGACGTTCTTCATTCCCTCGTAGACGCGATCGGCATTCGCCTGCAGCTTGAAACCGCCCGGAACCGCGTTGGATGACCCCGCGTGGAACAGCGGCAGGATCATGTCGTCGTCATAGACGTTGACGTGGCAGTCGACGATCACCGCTAGAGGATCCCGTATTTGGCGAAGACCGAGCCCAGGCTCTCGCCGGCCTGGAGGTCGCGGAGCGTGTTCTTCTCGCCCGAGATCTTCTTGAAGGCGAGCTTGAGCACCTCGTCCTCGCGGTCCTTCGGGATCACGACGATGCCGTCGGCGTCGCCGAAGACGAGATCGCCGGGGCTGACCGCGACGCCGGCGCATTCGACCGGGACGTCCAGCGCCTTGACCGTGCCGCGCCCTTTCGAGTCGAGCGGCGCGATGCCGCCGTGGAAGACCGGGAACTTCATGGCACGGATCGCCTTGATGTCGCGCACGCAGCCATCCATGACCGCGCCGGCGGCGCCGCGATACTTCGAGGCGGTCGAGAGCAGCTCGCCCCAGGGAGCGACGCGGCCGGTGGCGCCGCAGGCGAAGACCGGGATCTCGCCCGGCTTCAGGCTGTCGATGAGCTGGATCTCGAGCTCATAGGGATTCTCGCCGGGGGTCTCGGCGTAGACGTCCATATAAAGAGCCGTTCGGGCGCGGCCGACCATGACGAGGCCCTCGTCCAGCGGACGGATGCGGGGCGGAAACGCCTGCTTCCAGATGCCGGCCTGGTCGAGACAGTCGGAAATGACGGCGCAAAACAGCTTCTCGGCCAGCTCGGCCAGCGAATGAGACGTCATGGGCGGAAAGTCCCCCTACTTGATTTTCTTTCGCCTTTAACGATACAGCGACCTCGATTGTCGAGGCTTTTTGCAGACGGGATGAAATCATGTTCGGGGCGCGATGGCACCAGAAGCGGGCGGCGACGAAACCGGCCGAAGGCACCGACGGAGCCTGGACGGCGCCCGAGGCCGGGTCGTATTTCTGTCATTCTCTTGTCATATTGACCACCCCTCGCCTTTCAGGAGCCCGCCATGCAGCGCCGCTCGTTCCTCGCCGCCGCCGTCGCGTCCCTGGTGCTCGCCGCCCCCGCCTTCGCCCAGAGCGGACGGGTCGTCGTCTACAACGCCGGCGGGCCTGACCTCTTCAAGCCGCTCTCGGAAGCCTTCGCGCAGAAGTATCCGCAGGTGAAGATCGACGTGATCAACGCCGGCGTCGGCGAGCTCTTCACGCGCATCCGCGCCGAGCGCTCGAACCCCCGCGGCGACGTGCTGCTCGGCGCCTCGGGCGAGGCCTTCGTCGGCAACACCGAGCTGTTCCAGCCCTACAAGGCGAAGGAGCACGACGCCTTCGATCCCAAGGTCGTCGGCCCCGACAACACCTTCTACGGCTTCTCGATGCCGCTGCAGGCGCTGATCGTGAACACCAAGCTGATGCCGCTCGACCAGGCGCCGAAGAGCTGGAAGGACTTGGGCGAGCCCCGCTACACGGGCAAGATCATCATGTCGAACCCGTCTCTCTCGGGCTCGGCCTATGGCCAGATCGCGCAGATCCTGCAGCTCCATGGCTGGGACCTGGTCTCGAAGATCATCGGCAACGCCACCTTCGTCGCGCAGTCGGCGGTGGTCTTCCAGAACGTCGCCAAGGGCGAGTATGCGGTCGGGCTCACCGGCGACTCCAACATCGTGACCATGGCGCAGCAGGGCTTCCCGGTCGCCGCGGTCTATCCCTCGGAAGGAACCGCGCTCCGCTTCGATGCCAGCGGCATCATCAAGGGCGGCCCCAACCCCGACAGCGCCAAGCTCTTCCTCGACTTCATCAACACCAAGGAAGCGCATGCGATCGTCGTGAAGAGCAACCGCCGCTCGGTCAGGACCGACGTCGCGGCGCCGGCGGGACAGATCCCGACGAACCAGGTCAAGACCTTCGCCTATGACGACGCCGCGGCGGCACGCGACCGCAAGGCCAATCTCGAGAAGTTCGACGATCTCCTGAGCCGGAAGTGACCTTCGTCGAGGCCTTCACCGAGGCCAAGGACCCAGGCCGGCCGGAAACCAACGAGGACCGCATCGTCGTCCTTCCCGGCCGCGCCTTTGCGGTCAGCGACGGCGCCACCGACAAGAGCGGCAAGCGCTGGGACGGGATGACCGGCGGCCAGCTCGCGGCGCAGGCGGTGGCCGATGAGGTCACCGCCGTCGCGCTGGCGGGCGAGCCGCCGCCGTCGGGCTGCGCGCTCGTCGACCGCATCGCCCATAAGATCCGCGCGCATTATGTCCGCCTGGGCATCGAGGCCGAGGCGGAGGCCGATCCGCTCGGCCGCTTCAGCGCCACACTCGCTCTCGCGCTCTCCACCCCCGATGGCTGGCGCTTCTACCGCGTCGGCGACAGCGGCATCCGCCTCAACGGCGGCGAGACGTTGCTGGACGAGAGCGCGCTCGATCCCGTCTACAGCCTGTTTCGCGCCGCGCTCTGGCGCGGCTTCTCGGCGCAAGGACGCTCCCCGGACGAGGTCGACCGGCTCGCCCGTCAGCGCCTGGTCGAGGGCGCGGCGCATCCGTCCGAGGATTCCGCGCTGGCTCTTGCCGCGCGCGACGAAGCTGTCGCCCAAGCCATCGCCCGCTTTCCCGCGCTCACCGCCGCGGAGGTCGGACCGATCCTCGACCAGGGCCTTGGGCGCCAGGCGACCTACCGCGACCAGAGCCATCTCTACCGCGACCGCGCGCACCCTCTCGGCTACGGGCCGCTCGACGGCTGGCCGATCTCCGATCGCTTCATCCATGTCGAGGATCGGCCGCGAAAGGCAGTCCGCAGCATCGAGCTGTTCACCGACGGCTATTACGGCGTCGCGCCCGGCGCGCGCGTCTCGGACTGGGAAGCGTGGCTGGAAGCCGTCGAGCGCGAGGACCCCTACCGCATCGGCCGCTTCGCCTCGACCAAAGGCTCGGTTCCCGGCCGCAACGCCGACGACCGCAGCATTGTCATCGTCCATCCCTGAGATCGGAACTCCGCTCCGTGGCGCATCAACTCGCGATCGAGTCCCTGACCAAGAACTTCCAGACCGCCGAAGGGCCGGTGACCGCCGTCGACAATGTCTCCTTCGGCATCGGCGGCGACGATTTCTTCACCATGCTCGGTCCCTCGGGCTGCGGGAAGACCACGACGCTCCGCATGATCGCCGGCCTCGAGAGCATCACCTCGGGCCGCGTCGTCTTCGACGGACGCGACTTCACCCGCGTCTCCGCCTTCCAGCGCGGCATCGGCATGGTGTTCCAGTCCTACGCCCTCTTCCCGCACATGACCGTGTTCGAGAACGCCGCCTACGGGCTTCGCGTGCGCCAGCTCGGCGAGAACGAGATCAAGACGCGCGTGCAGCGGTCGCTCGACAAGCTCGGCCTCGGCGGCCTCGCCCAGCGTCACCCCTCCGATCTTTCCGGCGGCCAGCAGCAGCGCGTGTCCATCGCCCGCGCGCTGGTCTATGAGCCGACGATGCTGCTGCTCGACGAGCCGCTCGCCAATCTCGACGCCAAGCTCCGCGTGCAGATGCGCGAGGAGATCCGCCGCATCCAGAAGGATCTCGGCATCATGACGATCTACGTCACCCACGATCAGGAGGAGGCCATGTCGGTCTCCGACCGGATCGGGGTGTTCGATCGCGGGCGTCTCCGCCAGTTCGGCGCACCATCCGAGGTCTATGCCGATCCACGCTCGCTCTTCGTCGCCGACTTCATCGGCAAGGCGAACTTCCTCAAGGTCGGCATTCAGGCAGCCGACAGAAACTCCGCGAAGGTCGCGGTCAGGGGCTACGCCCCGTTCGCCGTCGCGCGCTCGGTCACGCTCGACTCCGAGGAGTCGGTCGAGATTCCCGCCGGCAGCGACGGCCTCCTCCTCGTACGGCCGGAGCATCTAGAGATCGCCGCCGGCGTCGAGGGCGGCCTCCCCTGCCGGGTCAGGCGCATCCAGGTTCTCGGAAGCTTCATCCGCTACATCGTCGAATGCGACGCAGCGACGCGCGAGGTCACCGTCGACGCCCGGCGTGCGGCGCCTGGCGTCAGCGAGGGCAGCAACGCCAATCTCGGCTTCGCAGCCGAGGACGCGCTTCTCTTTGCACGGAAGCGGCCGTGACCGGTCTCGCCCCTTCCCCGCGCCGCGACTGGCTCCCCTGGATCGTTGGCGCGCTCACCCTCTGCGTGCTCGTCGCCTTCCTCATCTATCCGATCCTCAAGACCGTGCTCGGCGCCTTCGTCCGCCAGGGCGACGAGCCGTCCTTCGCCAACTGGACGCTCTACAATTTCGAGCGCTTCTTCGTCGCCGCGACCTACAAATCCGCCGTCCGCAACTCGATCGTCGTCTCGGTGCTGTCCACCGTCGTCGCGACCCTGCTGGCGCTGCCCGCCGCCTACGCCGTGGCGCGCATCCGCATGCCGTTCCGCAACTTCATCCTGGCGCTATCGGTGATCCCGCTGGTGGCGCCGCCCTTCATCGGCGCCTATTCCTGGATCCAGCTGCTCGGACGCAGCGGCATCGTCACGCAATACGCCGCCGACTGGTTCGGGATCACGCTGCCGCCGATCTACGGCCTCTTCGGCATCGTGCTCGCGCTGTCGCTCAGCTTCTTCCCCTATGTGTTCCTCATCGTCCAGGGCGCGCTGTCGGCAGGCGATCCCTACATCGAGGAAAGCGCGCAGGTGATGGGGGCCTCGCGCTGGCGCATCCTGCGTACCGTGACCCTGCCGCTGGTGACGCCGGCGATCGCCGCCGCGGCGATGATCGTGTTCATCAAGGCGCTCGGGAATTTCGGCGTGCCCGCCATCCTCGGCGGCGAGATGTACGTGCTGCCGACGCTCATCTATTTCCAGGTCCACGGCTTCTTCAACCTGAACGGCGCTTCCGCGATCGCGCTCGTCAACGTGCTGATCACGCTGCTGGCGATCTTCATCCTCGCGCGCATCAACCGTCGCCGCCGCTTCGTCACCGTCACCGGCGTCACCCGCAAGGCAGCCCAGCTCGACAGCCTCGGCGCCCGCATCTTCGCCAACGCCTATGTCTGGACCTTGCTGGCGCTGTCCCTGATCCCGCAGATCATGGTGGTGTGGTCCTCATTCGCCGAGCGCTGGGCCGGCACGACCTTCCCGACCGAGTACGGGCTCGGCAACTACCGGCAGGTCTTCGGCGACCTGTTCCAGCCGATCCAGAACAGCCTCGTCCTCGCCGGCATCGCGACGGTGATGACCGTCATCTTCGGCACGCTGCTCGCCTATACTTCGGTGCGCCGCCGCTTCGTCGGCCGCTGGGCGCTGGACCTCACCGTCATGCTGCCCTTCGTGCTGCCCGGCGTCGTCACCGGCGTCGCCTTTCTCGTCACCTTCAACGATGGCTGGCTGGTGCTGACCGGCACCGGCACGATCCTCGTGCTCGCCTATTTCGTCCGCCGCATCGCCTATGTCTTCCGCTCGGTCTCCGCCTCGATCTCGCAGGTCGATCCGAAGATGGAGGAAGCCTCCACCATCTGCGGCGCGACCTGGGCCCGCACCATGCGCAAGGTGACCGTGCCGCTGGTGGCTCCCGGAATCCTCGCGGGTGCGGTCATCGTCTTCGCCACCCTGATCAGCGAGATGAGCGTCACCATCCTGCTCTACTCGGCGAGCTGGAAGACGATCGCGGTCGCCATCTACGAGCGCCTCGCCAGCAACGAGATGCCCGCCGCCGCCGCGGTGGGCTCGGTGACCATCGCGCTGACGCTCGTTCTGGTCTTCGCGGCCAGCCGCCTCATCGGCCGCAGCATGGCGGACATGTTTCGGTAAGCGAAACGACACCGCCTGCAGTTTCGCCATCCTGCCCACGCAACAGGCATATGCCGGCAGAGGCCTGCGACCCGCCGTCGCTATCGTCGCGCTCGCTTAGATCGGCGGGCGCCACCGTGATAGGTAGGGACCCGCGGTGACCACGCCTCCCTCGAACACCCAGCCCCTCTATCGGCGCCCCCGCACCCTCGCGGTGATCGCGCTGCCGATCCTGCTCTGGATCTTCGGGCTCGCGCGCATCGCGTGGCCGCACCCGCTTCTAGCCCATATCAGCTACGCGCTGCTCGCCTCATATCTGCTCGTCAGCTTCCCGCAGATCCGCAACAGCAACCGGATCCTCGGCGGCATCCTCATCGCGCTCTGCATCATCCTCCATCGCGGCGAGATGCCGTTCGCGGTGGTTGCCCGCGGGCTCGAATTCGCGGTGATCTTCGCGGCCTTCCTCGCCGTCCTGCAGTTCGTCCGCGCCACGGTCGAGACTCTGCCCGGCGCTGGCGCCTCGCGCGGGCTCTTCGCCGGCATGGACGCGGTCGGAAGGCGGGTCTCGGTGCTCGTCTCCTGTCATCTGCTCTCGGTCGTGCTGTCGATCGGCTCTTTCGCCATCGTGCGCCCGCTCCTGCCGCCCGAGGAGAACGAGGAAGAGCGTCGCAAGCTCGCGGTCGCGGCGCTCCGCGGCGTCTGCACCGCGATCTACTGGTCGCCCTTCACCGTCGGCATCGGCTTCATCTTCTTCACCTTCCCTAACCTCCCGGCTTGGCAGGTGTTCGGCGTCGGCATGCTCTGCGCGGTCGCGATCATCGGCTCCGCCGCGATCGCCTGGGGCCGCGGTCAGAGCGGCGCCGCCCTCGTCGCCACTGTGCGCGCCTTCAGGCCGATCCTGGCACCCCTTGCCGGCGCCACGGGCGCCGTCGTGCTGACCGTCGCCTTCAGCGGCCTTTCCAACCTTCAGGCGACCATCGTCGTGATGCCGCTCTTCTGCCTCTACCAGATGCTGAAGGGCGGCCGCGAACGCACGTGGCGGGTCACCTCGATCTCGCTCGAGCGCATGGCACGCTCCGGCGACGACATGCTGGTCTTCACCTCGGCGGTCGTGCTCGGCAGCATCCTGCTCGACTCGCGCGAGGTGCTCGACGTGATGGGGCACATCCTGCCGGCGCATCTGCCGGCACCCGTCCTGATCGGCGCGCTCTCTGCCATCGCGCTCCTGCTCGGCGTCCTCGGCCTCAACGCGATCCTGGTCGGCACCATCCTGGTCGCGCTCGCCGCATCGAGCGCCGGCGATCTCCCGGAGATGGTGCTGGCGCTGGTCGTCCTTTACGGATGGACCACGGCCTCGATGCTGTCCTTCGCCTCGCTCGCCATCCTGATCAGCGGCCAGATGTTCCAGGTCGACAGCCGCCGGCTGGTGTTGAGCGAGAACATCCCCTTCCTGGCCTTGGTCGGCATCGCCAATACGATCATCCTTTCTGTGGTGGTCCAGGCCTTGCGATAGCGGCTATGCCGGCTTATGATGAGCTAGCTTATTATCTCCCCTCCCCGCAATGCAGCCGCCTGAACGCAGCTTCGGCTTTCTCCTATATGACTCGGCCCGGCTCCTGCGCCGCGACTTCGATCGTCGGGCGCGGGCGATCGGGCTGACGCGCGCGCAGTGGTCGGTGCTTTCGCATCTGGTCCGCTACGGCGGCGTCAACCAGGCGGCGTTGGCCGACCTGATGGAAATCCAGCCGATCACGCTGGTCCGCCTGCTCGACCGGCTCGAGGAGGCCGGCTGGATCGTCCGCATGGCCGACCCGAAGGATCGCCGCTCGCGCGTGCCGCAGCTGACCGACAAGGCGCGCCCGGTACTGGATCGCATGCAGGCTCTGGCGGCCGAGACGCGCGAGCTCGCATTGACCGGCATCGAGGGCGAGACGCGCGAGCGTCTGCTCGACGCGCTCCAGATCATCCGCGGCAACCTGTCCTCGCGCGAGGACGAAACCGACAGCACGGGCACCCATGGTCGCTGACGGCAGCAACGCGCCCGCGCGCGCGGTGGTCAGTCGCGGCCGGCGCCGCGTCCGCGCCTTCCTGCTGCTGCTCGGCCCGGTGGTGGTCGGCGCCGTCGCGCTCTATGTCTACCTGCACGGCGGACGCTACGTTTCGACCGACAACGCCTATGTGAAGGCGGCCAAGACGACGGTGAGCCCGGAGATCGCGGGCCGCGTCGTCGAGGTCTCGGTTCGCGAGAACGAGATCGTCAAGGCCGGCCAGCCGCTCTTCCGCATCGACGACGAGCCGCTCCGCATCGCCGTGACCAAGGCCGAGGCGCAGCTTCACGCGGTCAGGCTCGAGCTCGACGCTCTCCGCGCCTCCTATCGCCAGAAGCGCGAGGAGCTGCGGCTCGCCGAGACCAACGTGCCTTATGCCGAGCGCGAGTTCCGCCGCCAGTCCGAGCTTGCCGAGCGCCGGGTCGCGACCGAGGCGCGTCTCGACGAAGCGCGCAACCGGCTGGATGTCATGCGGCTCCAGGTCTCGGCCCTGCGCCAGGATCTGGCCCGGCTCGTCGCCGCGCTCGCCGGCGATGCCGACATGCCCGCCGAGCGCCATCCGAAGTTCCTCGAGGTCCACGCCGAGCTCGAGGAAGCACGGCTCAACCTGCGCCGCGCCGAGATCAAGGCCCCCGACGAGGGCATCGTCAGCCGTGTCGACTCCGTCCGACCCGGCGACTTCGTGCGCGCCGGCGCCGCCGCCTTCTCGATCGTCTCCTCGAAGAAGATCTGGGTCGAGGCGAACCTCAAGGAAACCGACCTCACCAACCTTGTGCCCGGCCAGAAGGCGAAGATCCGCGTCGACGCGTTCCCCGACACGATCTGGACCGCGACCATCGACAGCATCGGCGCCGCGACCGGCGCCGAGTTCTCGATCCTGCCGCCGCAGAACGCCACCGGGAACTGGATCAAGGTGGTGCAGCGCGTGCCGGTTCGCCTCGTGATCGACGAGACCGCCAACCGCCCGCAGCTTCGCGCGGGCTTGAGCGTCGTCGTCGACATCGACACCGGAATCGAGAGATCCCTGCCCAACCTGATCAAGGCGGCGCTCGCCAAGGTCGGGGGAGGTCGTTGAGCCGAGGGCTCGTCACCGCCTCCATCATGGCGGCAACGGTGATGCATGCCCTCGACATGACGATCATCAACGTCGCGCTCCCGCATATGCAGGGGACCCTGCTCGCGACGCAGGACCAGATCTCCTGGGTTCTCACCTCCTATGTCGTCGCCTCCGCGATCATGACGCCGCCGACCGGCATCCTCGCCGCGCGGCTCGGCCGCAAGCGCTTCTTCCAATGGTCGGTCGCCGGTTTCATCGCCGCCTCGATGCTCTGCGGCATGGCGACATCGCTCGGCGAGCTCGTCTTCTACCGTATCCTGCAGGGCGCCACCGGCGCGGCCCTGATCCCCGTCTCCCAGGCGATCCTGCTCGACACCTATCCGCGCGAGCGTCACGCCCAGGCGATGGCGATGTGGGGCGTCGGCGTGATGGTCGGCCCGATCCTCGGCCCCACCGTCGGCGGCTACATCACCGAGCTCTGGGACTGGCGCTGGATCTTCTTCATCAACTTGCCGGTCGGCATCGTCGCCATGCTCGGAATCGCCGCCAGCGTGCCGGAGACGCCGCGCGACCCGCACCGCAAGTTCGACCTCACCGGCTTCGTCCTGCTGACGCTCGGTGTCGGCGCGCTACAGCTCATGCTCGACCGCGGCGAGGTCGAGGGCTGGTTCGAGTCGACCGAGATCGTCATCGAGGCGACGCTGGCCGGGCTCTGCTTCTACGGCTTCGTCGTCCATAGCGCCACGGTCGAGAAGCCGTTCCTCGACCTCGCGCTGCTGCGCGACCGGAATTTCGCGATCGGCGTCCTCCTGATCTTCCTGATCAACCTGATGATGCTGGCGACGCTGGCCCTGCTGCCGGCCTTCCTGCAGAGCCTGCTCGGCTATCCGATCATCGAGACCGGCTTCATGATGATGCCGCGCGGTCTCGGCACCATGGCGGCGATGCTGCTGGTCGGGCGCATCTCCGGCCTGATAGACGCGCGCCTCATCGTCACCGTCGGGCTACTTCTCACCTCCTTCTCGATGTGGGAGATGAGCCGCTTCAACATGGACGTCGACGAGCACGCGATCATCGTCACCGGCGCGCTCCAGGGCTTCGGCATGGGGCTGATCTTCTCGCCGCTCAGCGCCATGACCTTCTCGACGCTGATGCCGCAGCTCAGGACCGACGGCGCGGCGGTGTTCAGCCTGATGCGGAACATCGGCAGCTCGATCGGCGTCTCGGTGATGACGGCGCTGCTCTCCCAGGGCCGCCAGCTGCACCGCTCGCACCTGGTCGAGCATGTGACGCCATTCAGCCCGGTGATGAAGGACGGATCGGAGACTTTCGCCCTCGACACCCTGGCCGGGCTTGCGCGCCTGAGCGCCGAGATCTCCCGCCAGGCCGACTTCCTCGCCTATCTCGGCGACTTCTACATCCTGATGCTCGTGCCGCTGATCCCGCTGCCTCTGATCCTGATTCTGAAGCCGCAGAGCTACGCGCGGCGGGCATAGACGCACGCCGATTCTGCATTTCCCAGCCGAATCGCGATTGCCGGAGATAGGTGCGGCATGTGGAAAACCTCGGAAAAATCGGCCTTAAACGGGCGCGGGCATCAAGATTCCTGCGGTTTTCGGACATTTCGAGCACACGCGCCGCGAAGAGGCGTTGCGAGTCAGCGAGGCGTGGTGTACGTGCAGCTTACTGTTTCCGTCCTGTGGAGATGCATCATGTCTGCTGCTGAGAAGCCCACCATCGTCACGTCGAAGCACCTCGCCGACGCGCTCGCCGAGAAGCACGAACTCCCGAAGAAGCAGGCCAAGGCCGTGCTCGAGGATCTCGTGGCGACCCTCGGCAAGCACCTGAAGAAGGGCGCGAAGATCCGCATCGGCGGCCTCGGCATTCTGCAAGTGCGCAAGCGCCCGGCGCGCATGGGCCGCAACCCCGCGACCGGCGAGCCGATCAAGATCAAGGCCAGCAAGAAGATCGCCTTCCGCCCCGCCAAGGAGCTGAAGGACTCGATCTGAGGTCGAGCTAAGTCCCTCCAACACGGGCGCGCCGGGCGATCGGCGCGCCCGTGTCGTTTTCACGGTTTCGTCTGTGGCCGGCGCCGTCTGGTCAGCGCCCGGTTTCCATGATCTGCTTTCCCCGTTTCCAATCTGACAGGCCGGGCGCCTGCCCGTCCGTCCAACACGGGAGGCAGTCATGCCAGTCAAGAAAGCCGGCCTCGTCGGGCCGCTCGCCGCCGCGGCGGCGCTGAGCCTCGTGCTCGCATCGAGCGAGGCGTCCGCTCAGAAAGTCCTGCGCTACGTGCCGCAGGCGAATATGGGCACGATGGATCCGGTCAATAACCTCTCCTCCGTCACGCACCAGCACAGCTGGCGCGTCTACGACAACCTGTTCGGCGAGGACACCGCCGGCAACGTCCATCCGCAGATGGTCGAGAGCTACCAGGTGAGCCAGGACGGCCTCACCTACACGATCAAGCTTCGCCCCGGCCTCAAATTCCATGACGGCCAGCCGGTCACGCCCAAGGATGTGATCCCGTCGATCCAGCGCTGGGCGAAGATGGACGGCGGCGGCAAGCGGCTCGCCGCCCTCGACATGAAGCTGACGGCGGTCGACGACCGCACCTTCACGCTGACGCTGCGCGAGGCCTTCCCGGCGACGCCGGGCGTGCTCGCCTACGGCTCGACCGCCATGTACGTCATGCGCGAGAAGGAAGCGACCACCGACGCCGCGACGCCGGTGA
>Ga0194121_10008664_pt1 | contig 12807 bp, 16 predicted proteins | sample TA2MahCa50mmetaG_FD_148609 | JGI IMG/M metagenome (GOLD analysis project Ga0194121, IMG submission 148609) | Freshwater microbial communities from Lake Tanganyika, Tanzania - TA2015020 Mahale Deep Cast 50m | ecosystem: Environmental > Aquatic > Freshwater > Lake | place: Tanzania: Lake... | reverse complement strand
AATAACAAGGCACCACCGTACCTGCCGGTGACGCTGACGAAAATGTCTGGCCGCAATGGGGGCAATCGTAATTCATCGCCTGAGCCTCCGACTCCTTTCGGAGTGGAATCACGTCCGAATGTGGCTCGCTGGTCGGCTGTCCAACTGGCTCGTCATCGAGTGCAAAGTCGGTATCGTCTTCGCCGGGCGACTCAGCCAGAAAAACCGTCTTGCACCCAGGACATTTCACCTTGGACCCTGTTATGGCATCAGGGATTCTCAGGTTTGTCTTGCAGGCGGGGCAGGCAATTTGAGTTGTCATGGTGCATCACATTCGTATGGCAAACCGAACCTTGTCTAATTGCATTACTCCTGGCGAACAGCGGAGAGCTTCGCTTCTACCGTGTATTGCGACCCGCAGCCCGAAATAGTGACAGCGATTCGGGAAAAAATGCCAGCGCAAAAAAGAAGGAGCGACAACCTCGCCGCTCCAGACACGCCCGCCAAGGCGCAGAATTGAACAGCTTGGCGTCGCTCCCTTTCGGGAGCGGCCAAGACTGCTTCAATTCTGAAAGAGCCTTGCGGCTCAGTTTGGCGGTTCGTCTGAAAGCAGGTCTTGACGCACTCGAATATGCGTCATCAGGTTGTCACCGCAGCCGATTTTCCGGCCACAGCGTTCGTTTCTTCTTCATCCTCCAGCCACGTTACGGGTCGGCACGGTGCTTCCCGCACTCGGCAGTTTACTCCGCCCCGCCAGGATTTCCAGAGGCTGGGTCGAAATCGCTGTCACACTTTCGTCCCATCCGTCGCATGGATAGGTAGAGGAGTGCGCCGTAAACTGGCCTCATGAGGACCAGGCGATGACGGCGGCTCCAGGCATCACGACGACCAACCTCCAGTTCTGGCTTGACCTGATGCAAGCTGGGGACGGGCAGGCACGTCAGGAACTCATGGGCCATGCCTGCGAACGGCTGCGGAAGCTGACCAGACGAATGCTGCGGGGTTATCCGCTGGTCCGGCGATGGGAACAGACTGACGACGTTCTGCAAAACTCGATGATGCGGCTGTATCGGGCATTGGCCGACGTGACGCCGGAATCCCTGCGGCACTTCTACAGCCTGGCCGGGGTGCAGATTCGCCGGGAGCTTCTTGACCTTGCAAAGCATCACGCTCGGCTCGACGGCCAAGCCGACCAGTCGATGAAGGATGAGGCCGATAATTCCGAAGACCCTTGCAATTTGGCCGAATGGACGGAGTTCCATGAGCAAGTGGAAGCCCTGCCGGACGATGAGCGGGAGGTCTTCAACCTCCTCTGGTATGGAGAGTTGACCCAGGCCGAAGCTGCTGACATTCTCGGCATCGCCGTCCGCACCGTTATCAGGCGCTGGCAAGCTGCCCGTGTTCGGCTCTACAAGGTACTGTCCGATGGAAACGACAGATGACCCCCGCCTCTGGGACGTACTCGCCTGCTGGGAGGAACGCTACCGCCACGGCGAGGACATACCTGCGGAGGAACTGTGCCGGGAATGCCCTGAGTTGCTGAACGAACTCAAAGGCCATATTCGGGCATTGAAAGGGATGAACTGGCTGCTGAAACCGGACACGGAAAGCGACCTCCTTACGGCGGACGAACCCAACTTACCCTTCGATTTCGGGGAGTACACGGTGCAGGAGAAGATTGGCGCTGGAGGCATGGGCCAGGTCTTCAAAGCTCTTCATCGCCGGATGGAACGCATCGTCGCTTTGAAGCTCCTCCCCAAGGTGGCCTTTGCGCCGCCAGAGGCTGTTCAACGTTTTCAGCAAGAAGTCCGGTCGGCGGCCCGCTTGACGCACGCCAACATCGTCACCGCCTTCGACGCTGGGGAATGCTCAGGCACTCCGTTCCTGGCGATGGAATATGTCGCCGGGTCAGACCTCTTCCATCATGTCCAGAAGCACGGGCCTCTTCCGGTCAGCCGGGCCATTGCGTACACCATGCAAGTCGCCAAAGGGCTTGAATATGCCCATGCGAAAGGCGTTGTCCACCTGGACATCAAGCCTGCCAACCTCATCGTGGCCTCCGATGGCACGGTGAAAATCCTGGACTTGGGATTGGCCCGATTCCGACCATCAACTGGCGAAGAAGTCTTGATGGGAACGGTCGATTACCTGGCACCGGAACAAACGACCGAACCCCGGCGAGCCGACCACCGCTCCGACATCTACAGCCTGGGCTGCACTCTCTACTTCCTGCTGACCGGCCAACCCATCTTCCAGGGCCGCACGGTTATTCAGAAGGTGCTTGCTCATCAGGAAAATGCCGTGCCGTCACTGCGTCAGGTGCGTCCCGACGTTCCCGAAGCCCTGGACGCCGTGTTCAACAAGATGGTCGCCAAGCGGCCAGAGGACCGCTACCAGCCAATGTCGGAGGTCGTGCAGGCATTGCAGGGATGCCAGGTAAGCAAGCGGCCAGGAAGGAGATGGCTGCTCCTGTGCATTGGCTCATTCATTGCCTTGGGCCTTGCGGCGTGGTTTGTCATCATGCCATTCTTCAAGCAACCTCCAGCCCAGACCGACCTCCAGGAGGTCAACATGGATTACACCGCCACGACCGACGAGGGGTTGAAGCAGTTTGAAGGCAAGACCGACATTGGTGTCTTGCGTCTGACAAAAACGAAAATCACCGACGCCGGGCTGGTTAATCTTCGGGATTGCAAGAACCTGTATTTTCTGGACCTGGACCACAACAAGATTACCGACGCCGGACTGGAGCAGTTGCATGGGCTGCCGGAGATGAAGTACCTGGGCCTCTCCGGGACGAGTGTTCACGGCAACGGCCTGAAACATCTCAAGAGAATGAAGAAGCTGACCAAACTGAACCTCGACTTCACGCCGATTTCTGATGACGGGCTTGCGAATCTCCTGGAGCTTGTCAGCCTCACCGACCTTCGGCTGAATCGAACGAAGATTTCCGACGCCGGGCTTGCGAACCTCAAGCCGTTGACGAAACTCGAATACCTTGACCTGGGCCATTGCCAGATAACCGATGTCGGCCTCGCCCATGTGGAGGAGCTTCCCAATCTGAAAACGGTTGTCCTTGCCGGAACGAAGGTTTCGGAAGCCGGGCTGAAACGCTGGAATGTACGGTCGAAGAAGTGAAGCGGAGTGGACGAAGAATCCATTTGCCAATCCGCCGCCCAGTGCAATAATTCAAATGTCCTTCATCAAGATGGGCTGAGGGGTAGCTTCCCCCGATGATGCCCGCCAACCAGCCGCACGGCCAGGTGGAAAAGAAGCGACGGCGAAAGCCGTGACGATGGAAGCGGTTCGGTGCCGCCTTCCTGATTGGCACTCAACCGCAAGGATATGTCATGTCCTCCTCAGACATTCCCCAAGCCAAATTCCTGACGACTGCCGAGTTTCACAAAGGCCCCGACTTGCTACGCCCCGGCACGCTCACTGGCAAGAACGTTGACTCGGCTGCGGTCGCATTCATCTACACGCTCCATCCGATGAAGGGGAAGGAGCAGGACATCCGTATTTCCTCGAAAGATAAGCACTTCATCTCTTGGCCTGCCCCGACGGGCCATGAGAAGGTTGCAGACCGAGAGCCGGTATTGCGAGCCATGTTCGGCGAGGACTTCAAGGAGGACACGAAGGACGCCGCATATCAGCAGGAGATTTACGACCCCGCCGCTCAGGACAAGGGCGAGTTGGTTGTCATCGGCACGAAGCTCGCCTACGATTCGCTGGAACTTCGACGCCTGGCCGTCCAGAGGAATCTGTTTGGTCGGCATGGGAGTGTCCGTGGTGTGCCTTGCCTCATGCTCTGGAATCAGTGCGAGAGTTGGGAAGCTATGCTCAACAAACTGCTGGTACTGCTCGATGTACCGGATGATGGGCTGATTACCCAGGGCAACTGCGACCAATGGTGGGTCAAGGACTGGAGGGGGGTCACGACTAAAGTGGCGAAGCCCGTGGAAAGGCGGCAACGCAAGTAACCGCAGCCTGAACTCGCTCCGGCCCTGGCTAGATGACTTGTGCTTTCGACGTAACAAAGAAAGAAACCAAAGAACTCGTTTCAAAATCCCCTGGGAAAGCTTTCCCGAGGGGACTCCCGCACGCACGCATGTCTTGTTTTCTTTTGCGAGTCAGTTGCAAAAAAATGCGACCAGCTTTTTGTTCTTCGGGCGTGGGGGTTGAAAAAGTTGCGTAAGTCGGTTTCTGAAAAAATCGGCGGCAGTGGTCCAGGAGCTTCCCAACCTTTTCTGGTTGCAAAGTTTTCGACTTGCCGATTTTCCGTACATGGCCTGGCGGGGGGAAAAAAGTTGAGAAGGACTGCCGCTGAAAAATCCGGGCGGCGGCGAAAAATGGGCCACACGGGAAAAAATCGACGGCTATGCCGCTTAACCGCATGAAGATGACCGTGAAAACGACCACGCTCAACAACGAACAGATGAAGTTCTTGTCGCAGTTGGGCATGTTCCTAGACGACGATATGTGGGAAGCGGGCTGCGATGCCGATGAGTTCGATGAGGCAATGGACCGGCTCAGGTGGGCCGGGATTGTTGACGTGTTCGTCGAGTTCGGTCCCTAAGCACCAGCGCAGTTACTTCACCATCTCAATCTGGCTCGGGTCATTCACTTCGATGTATGGCCCCTTCTCCTTGCGGATTACTACCCCACAAACTCGAATGGTCTTGCCTTTGAAATGAGCGGTCGGGTCGTCAATGCCCGCCTCGGCGAATTTCGCCCGTCCTGTCTCGGTGACGACAACACCCAGATTGTTCGGGTCACGGTGATTTGGCTCGGAGTCGAGAAAAACTTGCCGGGAGCCGGTGCAGCATTTCGTCTTCTGGACGAGCATTTCCACCGTGACCGCCTCGTTGACCCGGCTGATGGCTTCCACGGCAGACATGCTCATCGCACACTCCCCAATATCCGGTTGGCGCTGCGTCAGTTTCACTGGAGCCATTCTACGCATTTGCGTCACGCCGCCATTGCCTTGAGATGCCCGCAGCCGTTGACGAAGAACAAACCACACGCAATCCGATAAAATGCGCCAGGAGGTTTCGATGGCGAAGAACATTTTCAGGAGCGGAAAACAGGCACGCCCGAAAACCGCCGTCAAAGGCAAACGCTACCTTTGCGCCAAGTGCCGCAAGAGAAGCCCGAAGCCGGTGAAGACCCCGGCCCCGTGGTACTGCCCGAATTGCCTGAGCCAAAAGGATTCACCTGCATCGAAGGAAGGGGAACATGCCTTGCCAATTGATGTGCGGTCGAACGCTGTTGAGGTTTGGGCGAAGCTGGTTGCCGCTCATACGCTACGGGACAAAGTGAACGAGAGGATTGGACGGCTGACCGCCGAACTCACGGACTTGTGTTTTCCCACACCTGAGATGACAGCCGATGAAGAATCGAATATCGAAAGGAGCGGCTTCCGTAAGTCGCCAGATAGCCTTCGATGAATGCCTCGCCGAATGGGAATGCTGACGGCCCTGGAGGTAGAGACGGTGCGCCGAGTTTGGCAGACGAACGATTTCGATAGCCCCCTCAAAACCCCCTCAAATCAACATCCGAATGCTCACTTTACAAAGTAGAAATCAGGAAAAAAGCCCCCTCAAAACCCCCTCAAACTGGGGCTACATCATGCGAAAACAGGGGGTGATTTGGGAATTGGCAAGGAACTTGCTCTGCGATGCAACTCCTTGTCAGCAACAGAACTGCGTGATACAAAGCAAGTTAAGGTGAGTGGCAACGTTTAACTCAAAATCCGGTTCACGCAAGTGAGTGTGGGTTCAAGTCCCACCTTCGGCACTCAAGCAGGACAAGGACTTACGGCGAATCGGATCGAAGGACGGAGAAGGTCAAAGAGGGGTTTCGGTAACAATCCGGTAACAATTTGCAGCAGAAAGGTCGGCCAGCAGATTGAGTCTGCTGGCCGTTTTCGTTTCGAGTAGATCAAAAAACGAACTTCAGTCCGTCCGCTTCGCCACCACGAACCATGCCTTCGGCCCGCCCTCGCTGAAGGTGAAGTCCTTCAAGTCGGGCCGAACCTCAAACCGTAACGGCTCGATGCGCTCCACGGCCCATCCCTCGGCGAAGGCGTCTTCGATCTCCTTCCGGCTCACCCTGCGAGGCCCTTGGTCGCCCGGCTCTGCATCAGAGAAGCACAGCAAGAACAACTTACCACCCGGCTTCAGGATCGTCGCCAGCCCTTCGACGTAGCGCCGCCGGTCGTCGTCGCTGAAGACGTGGAACAGGCCGGAGTCGTTCTCCGGGCGACAATTAGGCATTTCCCTTCTCGTGTTTCTTCAAGTAGATCGAGTGCGCCCAGCATTCAAACACCCCGACTCCTCGCCCGGCGACTTCCTCGGCGATCCGCAGCTTCTCCGCAATGGTCGTGGCGTTTCGCTCCAGGCACAGGCGGCGGTACTTGGTCTGCTGGCCGAATTCGCCAGTCAGTTTGAGTTCGAGCCATTTTAGTTTGATGAAGGTGAACATGGCGTCTCCTGTGTTTATCGCTCAGGGGTAAGACGGATTCGTAGGCGGTCTGGTTCGTCAATGCCTCTTCACCCGCCGCCCCCAAATCATCTCGTAGCCGGGCCGGACCTCGACATCGAGATTCGCTGTCATCCACTCGGCCACGTCCTTGATGGAATCATCCACGAAAGAACGACGGCACGCCCCGCACGCACGGACGAAATCCGGCGAGCGATTGAACATGCTCACCTTCCGAAGTCCGAAGTTGACCAAGATGGTCGGCGTGTCGCAGTTCAAGCAAGACCCTGGGGCCGTCCGTCGCCACGCACTCTTGAGCGCCGCCCAGGGAATGAGGTTGTCCTCGATCCCAACCCAAGCGAACCCGGACGAAGTTCCCGGAGCCGCCGACCAGTCGTCGGCTTCTTGCTCGTAGCGCCTCGCCCACTTTTGTTGGAAGAGGTTCAGGAGGAAACCAGGAGCGAGCAGGACGCCGTAAAGAAACGAGTCGCCGGTTTGCGTGGTGGCCACTTCCCGCTTGCGATCCCGCAGCACGACTTCGATCTCATTCGTGGCCAGCCGGTGAGCCTTGAAGAATCGCCGAAGGTCGGCACAGTGCTGGCCCCAATGATGGACCGTGACCTGATCGGGGTGAAGCTCGATGAGGTTCAGGCGGCAGCGCCGGACGACGAGCCGGATGATCCTGTCGCCATCGGTCGGCGTCAGCTTCCGCAGGCCCTCGACGGTACGCTCCAAGATCGGCTGATGGGCGTTTGCCAAACACCACGCAGCGGGGTCGGCGACCGGCCAAGAGTTGCAGGAATCTGCATGGATGAAGAAGAAGTGGTCGGGGGTCCGGGCGAAGAGTCTCCTGGGGAGGATCAACGCTGCGATGGCGGCGGCGGTGGTTTGCAGGAAGTGACGGCGGTGGATCATGGTGACTCCTTGGGAAATGGCCCAAGAGAAAGACGGTATTGGGGGCGGAAGGGTTCGTTCGGGAAATATCCTGGCCGACAAACACTACTTGTAGATTTAGGCGAATGGTTCTGCGTTAGCAGGGAATCGGCCAGTCGTGATGTAAGCCATTGCACGCTCTGCGAGCCGCTTGACCTGCATCTCGGAGAAGCCTGCATACTCACACATATGGGTCATCGCTGGACCCCATCTATTTGTAAGTAATTGATTGATCCGTTCAGGAAAGACCTTGGCACGTCCGGCCTCCGTCAGAAACGGCGGCAAGAAGCAGAAAAGCAAGCATTGAAGCCCAAGGTGGCGCTTCGACAGGAAAAAGAGCCAGAACGGGAACTGCTGGTCGAGTTGTGCGGCGAAGTTGCGGACCTCTGGAATCTCGAATAGCTCCTGACTGGTCTGGTCGTAGCCGTGAAATGCAATGTCCACACGTTCTACGAATGCCCTCGCTGTGTCGGGTGATTCGGTGAGTCGCTTCAGCATTGTTAGAGCCGCTGACGTATCCATTGCCTCAACTTCAGTCCTCGAAATCACGACCACGAGCGGATCGAGTGTTTCCGGTACGAGACTTGCCATTGCTATTGATCTCCTTCAGTTCGATCACTCACCCACAATCCCCGCCAACGCCTTCTCCAGCATATCCATCCGTGCCAAGCCCGACCGCAACGACTGAGGAATGCCAGACTCGCCCCAATACGCCCCGGCCAACTGCCCACAGATTGCTCCAGTGGTGTCGGCGTCGTCGCCCAGGTTGACCGCCTTCAAGACGGCTTCATCAAAACTCTCGGCATCGTGAAAGGCCCACAACGACGCCTCCAGGCTTTTGACCACCCACCCCGATCCCTTGATGGCGGGCGGCTGCTTCCTGCGAAAACTCCCCTGGGCAATTTCTTGAATTAGGGGGTGCAGGGGCTTAATGGCGTTGAGTTGTTTCAAAGGTTTCCAGTCCGGGGACAAGACCTTACCACGTTCCTCGCCGCACATCAGAGCGGCGAGAACGGTCGCCAAATATCGGCAAGCTGATATGCAGTGGTCGCTGGCGTGGGTCGGCAAACTTGATTCTTCGGCAAGTCTGGAAAGCTCATCGACCTTGTTCGGGTACAGATGGGTGTAGCGGATCGGCACGGGAGCCAGTCGCATGATCGAGCCATTGCCGCTCGCCTCATCCGAACGGTCGCCGGAGGTCAGTGCATTTTTCTCGGCGACGTAGTTGCTCAACGCATCGCTGGTGGTGATCCCGATGTCAAAGCACCGTCCGTTCACAGAATACTTGCCCGTTTTCCACCATTGAACGTAACGGTCGGCTTGGTCATTCAAGTCCCAGCCTGCTGTGGCGATGCTGTCGGCCAGAGCGAGGGCCATACTTGTATCATCGGTCCACTCCCCGGCCTCCAGGCGGTGCGGCCCGCCATCTCGGTAGCCACTGACGGGTGCGAAGCTGCCTGGGGATTTGAATTCGACTGCTGCCCCAAGTGCATCGCCGACCCCCAAGCCGATCAATGCTCCACGGCGACGGTCCTTCATGTTGTTTTTTCTCCATCGCCGGTCGTGTCACACTTTCTTGTGGTTCTTGAGGTATACGGTGTGCCACTGGCGCTCGCCCATGCTGGTTGCGCCGCCTGCGATGACTTCCTCAGCAACTTCCAACTTCTCGTCAACGGTCTTGGCGTTGCGCTCCAGGCACAGCGATTCGTATTTGATCGGCCAGCCAAATGCGCCGAAGGCGATCTTCGCTTCCAGCCACTTCAGTTTGAGCCATTTCATGTTCATTTCAGTCACGCCTTCTCGTGTTGCTTCAAGTAGATCGAGTGGGCTTGGCATTCAGCAACGCCGGTAGCTCCGCCCAAAAGGACTTCTTGGGCGATCCGCAGCTTCTCCGCTGTGGTTGTGGCGTTTCGCTCCAGGCACAGGCGGCGGTACTTCGAGTGCTGACCGAATTCGCCGGTGAGCTTGAGTTCGAGCATCTTCAGTCTGATCCAGGTGAACATGGCGTCTCCTGCATTTTTCGCCCAGAATTAAGACGGGGCTGGGGGCTGGAGGGATCGTCATTGCCTCTTCACCCTATTGCCCCAAATGATCTCGGCGTCGGGACGGACCTCGACATCAAGGTACTCCACGATCCACGACCCCACTTCCTTCACCGAATCATCCACGAACGACCGGCAGCACTTCGAGCAAACGCTGACGAAATTCGGCGAGCGATTGAACATGCCGACTGGACGAAGGCCGAAGTTCGTGAGAATGGTTGGCGTGTCGCAGTTCAAGCAAGTCCCAGGAACCGCACGCCGCCACGCACTCTTGAGCGCCGCCCAGGGAATCACGCCGTCATCAAGGCCCGGCCAAGCGAAACCGGACGAGCTTCCTGGAGCCGCCTGCCAATCATCAGCGTCTTGCTCAAAGCGCCGCTCCCATTTGCACTGGAAGAGTTCCAGCGGGAAGTCAGCGGCGATCCTGGAGCCGTACAAGAATTCGTCGCCGGTTTTCGTGATGGCCACTTCCCGCTTGCGGTTCCGAAGCACGACTTCGATCTCATTCGTGGCCAGCCGGTGAGTCTTGAAGAAAGGCCGAAGATCAGCCAGCCCGTTCTGGCCCCAATGCTGGACGATGGCGTGTTCGGGTCGAAGCTCGATGAGATTGAGGCGACAGCGCCGGACGACGAGCCGGATGATCCTGTCGCTATCGCTCGCCGTCAGCTTTCCCAGGCCCTCGGCGGCACGTTCAAGGATCGGCTGGTGGGCGTTTTGAAGGGACCATTGAACGGGATCGGCGACGGGCCAGGAGGTCAGGGTGTCGGTGTGGATGAAGAAGAAGTCGTCGGGGTTCCGGGCGAAGAGGCTGCGGGGCAGGATCAAAGCTGCGATGGCGGCGGCGGTGGTTTTGAGGAGATCACGGCGGGATGGCTGTTGGGACATGGAGTTCTCTTTTCGGTTCAGGGCCTTCAAATCGAAGGCGGCACTGAACCGCCTCCATCGTCACGGCTTTCGCCGTCGCTTCGGGACCACCGTGCCTTGCGGTCGGTTGGCGGGCGTCGTCGGGGAAAGCTGCCCCTCGGCCCTTCGGGATGAAGTAGAGACATTTGAATTATTCGGGAGGGGGTGCAAGAAGGCAAGGAGAGGTTGCCCGGCAATGTCGTGGAACGCATCCATTTGCGTCGGAAAAAGAGAAGGATCATCGCACCTTCTTCCTCGCCGCTCTCCTCGGCCTCGGCGTCTGGCCGATCTCGGCCATCAACTTGTCCAGCGTGGCGTCGTCGCAGGTTGCGAAGGCGCAAAACGCATCGGGACGTTGGAGGACTCGTTTCTTGACTTGCTCCGGTATTCGTTTCGCCAGGAGCAAAAGTTCTTCCTCGTCGGCGTCCAGGGCGTCGGCGAGACGGTGGATCAAGGCGTCCGATGGGTAGTCGCCAAAATTCAGGCGCTCGTTTTCGACCCGGCTCAGGTAAGTGAAGCCGACGCCTACCTTCCCGGCGAGATCACGGAGGCTCCATTCCTTTGCGTGTCGAAGCTGTCGAACCCGCTTCCCGAATGTCATCGCAAGGTCGCTCCAGGCAGGCACTTGCTGGTTGCTGGGCATACCCCGTTATCGTAGGATAATTGCACTTCACAGACAACAGCCGGGCTACTCCAGGTTTCCAACGAGGAACGACGGCAATGGCGGGCAAGACCACGGCGAGCGCACTCCAGACCACCCCCGCAGTCACCAGCGGGATGAGCGCCTTCGTTTTGTCGCCGGAGCAGGAGAAGGTCGTCAACCACCGTGGCGGGCATCTTCAGGTCATCGCCTGTGCTGGTGCGGAGAAGCACCACCAACTCCTCCTAACTTTATTCCAGTTGAATCATTAACCAGTATGGTTAAAAACGCTAAAAAGTAGATTGAGCAACCTGTTTCACATGTTTCCTGATTGCTTTACTGCCAGATATAGACATTACCCTAAGAACTAACGTCCGTAACTCCGGATTGGCTTCTATAATTTCTTTTGGATCAACCCTGCTCCTAAGAAGTTTTTCTATGACTCCCCTATCATCCAAAGTCCCCGAAAGTCTCTTTATGTCTTTCATTTCATGTTCGTCCGGTTGACGCCACTCAATGCCACTTTTCTTAGGTTGTGGCTCGTCTGGAATCTCCGGTTGTGTAGGTTGAACATTAGGTACTTCCGGTTCAGGTTGGGACGTTTGCTTTCGCTCGGCTTCGGCTTTCTGACTGGCTTCTTCCTCACGCTGCTTTTGTCGTTTTTGCTCGGCTACTTCCTCCTCACGCCGCTTTCGGTCCCTTTCGGCTTTTTGTCGCTCAGGGTCCAGAGTTTCCAACACCTTCAGCACAGGCTCAAAGCTGGGCAGACGATGCTGTAATTCCTGTTCGGTGCAGGCTTCAAGCATCTCATGCAGTTCTTTGGGAATGACGGTCCAGTGCCGGTTCTTCGGCTCCGTCGTCTTGAACATGGCATAGCAACACACCTTGCCAAAGGCGTACACGTCCGAATACGGCCCTGGCTTCACGCCTTTCAACTTCCCCATTTGTTCCGGTGGGGCGTATTCAATCGTGCCTGCCACGCTGTCGCCGAGAATGGTGTTTCCTGTGGCCCCTGCCGCCATGCTGGTTTCGATGGTCTGTTTCCGCAATGCCAGTCCGAAGTCGATGATCTTGACCTTCCACTGGTCGCCTTCTTTGCGGATCAGCACGTTGTCCGGCTTCAAATCCCTGTGCAGGATGCTACTCTGGTGAGCCGCCCACATTCCCTGGGCGATTTGCCTGGCCACGGAGATGATTTCGTCCGCTGCAATCGCCCCTCGCTCTTGCAAGAAGTTTTGCAGGCTGCCACCTGGAAAGTAATCCATGACGATGTAAGGGCGTGCCATCCTCGACAGGTCGGCATAATTGCAATCCCGCACCCCGATGATGGCAGGATGATGCAACTGGCCAAGAACCTGGGCTTCACGGAACACATCGTTCATATTCCTTTCCAGGGACGCATCATGAAGGGTCTTGACCACAATCTCGGCGTTGAAGAAACGGTCATGGCACAAAAAGGCCGTGCCGAATCCGCCTGCTCCAAGAATCCTCTTTGGCTCATACCTTTGCAATGGAAACGGAGCGAACCGCTGCGAATCCAACCTTGCCGCTTGTTGAATGGCAGCCAGAGCATCGCCCCACTTTTTCTCTTCCAGGGCGGCACGGTAGGCGTTGAACTGAGCCTCGGCCTGGGCAGCGGCATCATGAACCTCCTCAGCCACCGCCACGAAGGTCGCCCTGGCTCCGTCAAAGTCCTGACTGCCGAATTGCAATTTGCCCAGGCCATTGAGCAAGGCGGGAACTTGTTTTTGCTGATGGTCGGGAAGTTGCCGAAAGCGTGCCAGCAGTTGTTTAACGGCGGTTCGCTCATCCTCGCTGCGCATGCTGAAG
>Ga0194121_10008661_pt1 | contig 12809 bp, 11 predicted proteins | sample TA2MahCa50mmetaG_FD_148609 | JGI IMG/M metagenome (GOLD analysis project Ga0194121, IMG submission 148609) | Freshwater microbial communities from Lake Tanganyika, Tanzania - TA2015020 Mahale Deep Cast 50m | ecosystem: Environmental > Aquatic > Freshwater > Lake | place: Tanzania: Lake... | reverse complement strand
CGGCACCACGACGCAACGTACCTCGCCTTAGGCGCTAGAAAAGCTCGCTGACCTTGATCAGCGCTCCCTGCTCGCGCAGGACCTGCCGCACACCGTCGCTGTCCACCTTGTCTCGATCAGCGAACATCGCCGCCGCGACGCCGGCCGCTTGGCCGGTGGCGAAGGCGGTGCCCATGACGCGCAGGCTGGCGCCGGCCTCGCGGTCGGCGTCGACGACGCGGCCGGCGGCGAACAGGTTGGCGGTGTCGCGGCTGACGAGACAGCGCAACGGGATCTCGTAGGCGCCCTTGTCGGGCGGATAGATGAAACTGCTCTGCAGCGTCTTCCGGTCGTGCCATTCGACACCCCAGGCGCCGAGCGCGATGCTGTCGGCCTGCGGTCGGCCATCGACCACGTCCTGCCAGGCGAGCCGGTACGCCGCCTCGATATGGCGCGCCTCGCGCGTGCCGAACTCGGGGCCGGTCGAGGCGAGATAGGCGTTGGCGCAACCGGGCAGGCTCTTGATGACCTCGAGATAGGCCCAGGCCTGCTGGCGGCCGCGCCGCTCGGCGGCGCTCCGGCTTTTGGCATCGCGCGGATCGTAGTCCTCGGAGGCGAGGTAGCAGACCATGTCGCCCGACAGCGGCAGACGGGTGAGCACGCTGCGGTCCTTGCTGAACGGCCCGCGTCCGGCGGCGCGTGCGGCCTGCACGGCGGCGGTGAGCTGGTCCGCCGTCACCACGACATCGCGCGGGATGCCGCCGAAGCGGGTGGCCAGCGTGCCGAGATTGACCGCGCCGTCGTTGCCGTAGCGCGTCGCCGCACCGGCGAAATGGGCAAGATCACCCTCACCGCTGGCATCGACGAAAGCACGGGCGGCGATCGTGCGTCGGCCGCCATGGTCCTGCCAGGAAAGGTCGACGATGCCGCCGTTCGCGCGCGTGGCGCCGCACACGAAGGCGCCGAACCGCACGTCGACGCCCGCCTCGGCGCAAAGCGCGTCGAGCACCAGCTTGACCGCCTCGGGATCGAACACCACGAACACGCCACGATGGCGCTGCGGGCCGGTCACGGCGTCGAGCCGCCGCAGACCCGCCAACACCTCATCGGCGACACCCATCACCGCCCGTCGCGGCTGCTCGCCCAACGTATAGAGGCCGCAATAGGTCAGCACGTTGCGCAGCGTCGCCGCACCGCCGAGACAGGGCCCCTTCTCCAGAAGGAGCGTGCGCGCGCCGGAGCGCGCCGCGGCGATCGCGGCGGCGACACCGGCACTGCCGCCGCCAACCACGGCGACGTCGTATCGATCCACAGCCATGCTGCCCGTTCCTCGTCTCGAGCGAAGTCGAAGAATCCGGCTTCGCTTTTTTGTCTGTGCTGGGAGCGCGCCATTCCAGTGGCGCGCTCCCGGCGATGATCAGATCGCCGCCACCACCATGATCTCGACCTTCATCTTGGGATCGTTCAGGCGGGCCTGCACGGTGGCGCGGGCCGGGGTCTGGCCGGGCACCACCCAGGCGTCCCACACCGCGTTCATGGCGGCGAAATCGGCAATGTCGGCAAGCCAGATCACCGCCGACAGAATCTTGGTCTTGTCGCTGCCGCCCTTGGCCAGCAGCGAATCGATCTCGGCCAGCGCCTGCTTCACCTGACCGGCGATGTCGGCCGAGGTGTCCTCGGGGATCATGCCCGAGAGGTACATGCGGTCGCCCAGGATCGTGGCCTCGCTCAGCCGCGGGCCGGGATCGACATGGACGACGGTGGTGTTGGCATTCATGGGCTGGGCCTCCGATCGATGGCGATGACGTGGATGGGCGCTTCGTGGCCGGCAATGGCGAGCGGGCCGAGATCGCGGCAGCGCGCCCGGAGCTCGGCCGGCAACGGGCCCGAGCGCTCGGCCGCCGCCAACAGCTCGCGGCTCAGCAGAATGCCGGCGTCGTGCTCGCGCGTCATGTGCTCCAGCCGGCTCGCGACGTTGACCGTGTCGCCGAGCGTGGTGAACTCCAGGCGGTCGGCGATGCCGACATTGCCCTGGATCACCGGCCCGTAGTGGATGCCGACGCCGACGGTCGACGACCGCTTGCCGACCGCGAGACGCCGGTTGTGCACGCTGTCGATGTCGTCGAGAATCTCGACGGCGCAGAGCAGCGCGTCGCGCGCGTCGTCGGCCGTCTTTTCGGGCGCGCCGAACACCGCCATCAGCCCGTCGCCCAGGAACTTGTCGACCGTGCCGTTGTGCCGGAACACCATCGGCACCACCCGCCGGTGAAAGGCGCGGACGGCGGCGATCACCAGCTCGGGCGTCGCCACCTCCATGCGGCGGGTCGCGCCGACCACGTCGAGGAACATCACGGCCGCGTCCTGGGCATGACGCGCCTCGAGCGCCCGCACGTCGCGCGCCAGCCGCGCCGCCACGTTGGGCGAGAAGTAGCGGCCGAGATTGGCCCGCTCGGCCTCGGCCATCACCGCACGCTCGACATGGCGGCGCGCCCGCCAGATGGCGGCGGCGATCAGGCCGGTGACGACGCCCAGGATCACCAGCTGATTGACCATGAACAGCAGCGGATCGATGTTGTGCAGCTGCACGAGCTGGCGCAGCAGATCGAAGCCGTCGCGGGCGACGAAGCCGCGGAACGAATCGACCCGCTCGGCGGCGTGGACGACGAAGGCGAACGATACGATCTGGCCGACGCAGGCCGCGGCACCAGCGATCAGCACGACCTTGACCGAGAAGGTGAGCGCGCTCGCCGCGACATAGGCCAGCAAATAGAGGAATCCCGAGCGGCGGACCCAGGTCTGCAGGGCCCAGTCGTACCAGTCGTCTTCCGGGAAGTGGCTGGCCAGCAGGATCACCGCGACGTCGACCGCCGCGCACAGGCCCTGGATCGCCAGCACGTGGCGGCCGTTGCGGCCGGCAAAGGCCAGCCAGCCGACCAGGAACAGTACGGCAAGCGCCGCCGCCAGGATCGGCAGGCGCGCCCATGAGGTCGACAGCGCGATCCAGATCGCGATCGCCGCGAGCGCGATCGCCCGCGCCTTGAAGGCGAAGGCAAAGCCGCTCAGCTCCTCCTCGTGCAGGCGCTCGCGCCAGCCCGTGCGGGCGGGCCGGTCGGAGCGGCCGGCTTCGTCGGCCATCGCCGCTTCCGGCGAGCGCTCGACGCTCATCGTGTCTCCTTGTCGCGACTTTTCGAAGAGTGGCGACCCTAAAGCACATTCCGCCTGGCTGGAAGCAATTCGCAGGACGGCTCGGGGGCCGCTTGGGGCGTCCCTCCGGGGCCGGTCCGCGATAGAGTGGGATCGGGAGGTGATCCATGACCGACGAGGAAGCCGGCCGCGTCCGCGATTTCGTGGGCTATGGCCGCCATGCGCCCGACCCCCAATGGCCGGGCGGCGCGCATGTCGCGGTGAACTTCGTCGTCAACTACGAGGAGGGCGGTGAGCGCTCGGTGCCCGACGGCGATGCCGCCTCGGAGGCCGCCCTGACCGAGGGTTCGACCGCGACCTTCACCGGCCGCGACCTCGGGGCGGAGAGCATGTTCGAGTACGGCAGCCGCGCCGGCTTCTGGCGGCTGCACCGCATCTTCACCCGGCGCAAGCTGCCGTGCACGGTGTTCGCCATCGCCCGCGCTTTGGAGCGCAATCCGGAAGCCTGCGCCGCCATGCGCGAAGCCGGCTGGGACGTCGCCGGCCACGGCTACAGGTGGGAGATGCACGCCACCATGGCGCCCGACTACGAGCGCGAGCAGATCGAGCGCGCGACCGAGAGCATCACGCGCACCATCGGCACCCGCCCGGCCGGCTGGTACAGCCGCTATGCGCCGTCGATGCAGACGCGCAACCTGCTGCTCGATGCCGGCTACGAGTACGACAGCGACACCTACGACGACGAGCTGCCCTACTGGCTGAAGGTCGGCGCGCGACGACAGCTCATCGTGCCCTACTCGATCACCCACAACGACGTGCGGTTCGCGCGCCAGGGCATGAGCTCGGGCGAGGAGTACTACACCTACATCAAGAATGCCGTGCAGTGCGTGCTGGAGGAGGATCCGCCGCGCATGCTGAGCTTCGGCCTGCACAACCGCATCATCGGCCATCCCGGCCGCGCGCTGGGACTCGCCCGCCTGCTCGACTGGCTGGCCAGCCAGCCGCGCGTCTGGATCACCCGCCGCCTCGACATCGCGCGGCATTGGCGGACGGTTCATCCGGCGACATGACGACAAGGGAGGCACCAGCCATGCCCATCCGCCGCCCGCTCGACGGCATGCTCGTTCTCGATCTGGGGCAGATCTACAACGGGCCCTATTGCGGCCTGACGCTCGGCTTCATGGGCGCGCGCGTGCTCAAGATCGAGCCGCCCGAGGGCGACGTCGTGCGTCGGCGCAAGCGCGAGGTCGAGCCATGGCCGCTGGTCATGCTCAACTCCAACAAGGAGTCGGTGGTGCTCGACCTCAAGCAGGCGCGCGGCAAGGAGATTTTCCTCGAGCTCGCCAAGAAGGCCGACGTGGTGATCGAGAACTTCGCAGTCGGTGTCATGGACCGGCTGGGGCTGGGTTACGACGTGCTGAGCAAGCTCAACCCGCGCCTGGTCTACGGCGGCAGCTCGGGCTTCGGGCTCGACGGACCGTACCGCGCACTCGCCGCCATGGACGTCACGGTCCAGGCAATGACGGGGATCATGAACTCGACCGGCCAGCCCGACGGACCGCCGACCAAGGCCGGCGCCGCGGTCTGCGACTTCCTGGCCGGCATCCATCTCGCAGCCGGCATCCTGGGCGCGCTGGTGCAGCGCGAGCGCACCGGCCGGGGCCAGCGCGTCGAGGTCGCCATGCACGAGGCCGGCACCATCGCGCTCGCCTCGGCGCTGGGCGCGGTGATGGACGGCGATGCCGACGTGCCGGAGCGGACCGGCAACCGCCATCCTGCCCTCGCCATGGCGCCCTACAACACCTATCCCTGCAGCGACGGCTATGTCGCGATCTTCACCGCGGCCGAGCGCCACTGGCAATCGATGTGCACGCTGCTGCAGCGGCCCGACCTCGCGACGCACCAGGACTATTCGAGCACGGTGGCGCGGGCCAAGAACATGGCCGAGATCGACGACATCGTCGGCGCCTGGACGATCGGCCGCACCAAGGACGAGGTGGTGCGGCTCCTGAACGAGGCGCACGTCCCTTGCGCCCCGGTGAAGACGGCGCGCGAGGTGGCGCGCGATCCGCATCTCGAGGCGCGCGGCTTCTGGGTCGATATCGACCATCCGCGCCGTGGCCGCACGCGCGTGCCGATCTCGCCGATCCGACTGCACACCGGCGGCAAGCCCGAGATCCGGAGTCCGGCGCCAACGCTGGGGCAGCATACGGAGAAGGTGCTCGCCGAGCTGCTGAGCATGAAGGCCGAAGAGCTGGCGACGCTGCGCGCCGCGCGGGTGACGGTGCCGGTGACGGACGGGAAGGTCTAGTTCTCATTGGACGGCGGGCCGGGAGGCCCGCGGTCCTACGCCCGCTCGCGAATGTCGGAGAACTTTATCGCCGGCGAGCGTTCGGCGACGTAGCCCAGCTCCCAGGCATTGCGCGCCAAAAACACCGGCGCGCCGTCGCGATCCTCGGACATGCCGCCGCGGTTGGCGCTCATGAAGGCCTCGAGGTCGGCCTTGCTGTCGGCGGCGATCCAGCGCGCGGTCTCGAACGGCGCCGGCTCGAGGTCGATCTTGACCTGGTACTCGGCCTCGACGCGGGTCTTCAGCACGTCGAGCTGCAGTTCGCCGACCACGCCGACGATGTGATCGCCGCCGATCACGCGGCGAAACACCTGGGTCACGCCCTCCTCGGCCAGATCGTCGAGGGCGCGCTTGAGCTGCTTGGACTTCATCGGATCCTCGAGCCGCACCCGGCGCAGGATCTCGGGCGCGAAGTTGGGGATGCCGACGATCTTGATCGTCTCGCCCTCGGTCAGCGTGTCGCCGACCCGCAGCACGCCGTGGTTGGGCACGCCGATGATGTCGCCCGGCCAGGCTTCGTCGACGATCTCGCGCTCGCGGGCGAAGAACAGGATCGGCGAGTTGACCGACAGCGTCTTGCCGGTGCCGATCTGCGTGAGCTTCATGCCGCGGCGGAACTTGCCGCTGCACAGCCGCAGGAAAGCGACGCGGTCGCGGTGGTTGGGATCCATGTTGGCCTGGACCTTGAACACGAAGCCCGCGACTTTGGGCTCGGTCGGCTCGATGGCGCGCGGCTCGGCGGGCTGCGGCCGGGGCGGCGGCGCCCAGGCGGCCAGCGCGTCCAAAAGCTCGCGCACGCCGAAATTGTTGTAGGCGCTGCCGAAGAACACCGGCGTCAGATGCCCGCCGCGATAGGAATCGAGATCGAAGCCGGGATAGGCGGCGCGGACCAGCTCGACTTCCTCGGCCAGCCGCTGATCGTCGATCGCGTAGTTCTCGATCACCTCGCCGATGCGGGCGCGGTCGGTCGAGTCGAACACCAGCATGCGGTTGCGCGCGAGATCGTAGGTGCCCTTGAAGGCCTGGCCCGAGCCGGTCGGCCAGGTCATGGGCGCCACGTCGAGCGCCAAGGTCGAGGCGATCTCGTCCAAAAGCTCGATCGGGTCCTTGGCCTCGCGGTCGAGCTTGTTGATGAAGGTGACGATCGGCACGTCGCGCAGGCGGCAGATCTCGAACAGCTTGCGGGTGCGCGCCTCGATGCCCTTGGCGGCGTCGATCACCATCACCGCCGAATCGACGGCGGTCAGCGTGCGGTAGGTGTCCTCGCTGAAATCCTCGTGGCCCGGCGTGTCCAAAAGGTTGAACACCGCGCCGCCATACTCGAAATGCATCACCGAGGTGGTGACCGAGATGCCGCGCTGCTGCTCGATCTTCATCCAGTCCGAGCGTGCGCGTCTCGCCTCGCCGCGCGCCTTCACGGCCCCCGCGACATGGATGGCGCCGCCGAACAGCAAGAGCTTCTCGGTCAGCGTCGTCTTGCCGGCGTCGGGATGGGAGATGATCGCGAACGTGCGCCGCAGGCCGGCGGGGTGGCCGGCCAGGTGGGAATCCAGAGCGGGGGCGGAATCGGGCACGTCGCGGAACCGTTTAGGGGTGCGAGGGGGTAGCCGAGCCACCCTGCAGCGTCAACCTTTCTTCCCCGGCGTGACGAGGCCTGATAGCGTCCGGCCCCTGCATTGGAGAGAGGCAAACGCCATGGCCACCACACTCCTCGAACCTCGATCCGCCGCCACCGATTTCGACGTCGAGGACGTCGAGTACCTGCGCCACGGCGACAAGCCGTTGCTGGCGCGCATCTTCAAGCCGCGCGGCACGGGGCCTTTTCCGGCGCTGGTCGAATGCCACGGCGGCGCGTGGTGCCTCGCCGACCGCACCACCGAGCGGCTGCGGCACGAGTACATGGCTGCGCACGGCATCGTGTCGATCGCCCTCGACTTCCGCTCGGGCGACGAAGCGCCTTATCCGGCGTCGGTGCAGGACATCAACTTCGCGGTGCGCTGGGCCAAGGCGAATGCGCGCAGCCTCGAGACCCGACCCGATCTGGTCGGCCTGTCCGGTCAGTCGAGCGGCGGACATCTTGCCATGCTGGTCGCCATGCGGCCGCACGATCCGCGCTACGCCGCGATCCCGCTGCCGGCCGGCTCGTCGTCGCAGGACGCCGCCGTGCGCTGCGTGATCATGTCGTGGCCGGTGATCAATCCGCTCAGCCGCTATCGTCACGCCAAGCGCACGGCGGAGGGCGCCAACCCGCCGGCTTGGCCGAGTTCGATCATCGCCCGCCACGATGCCTACTGGCGGAACGAGGCCAACATGGCGGAAGGCAACCCGACGATGGCGCTGGAGCGCGGCGAGAAAGTCCTGACGCCGCCGGCGATCTGGTTCCAGGCCCAGGGCGACATCGTGCACGACTACAAGGACGTCGAATCGTCGTTCGCCGGCAACGAGCCGCAGCGCTTCTGCGCCGCCTATGCCAAGGCCGGCGGTTCGATCGCGCTGGAATACATCGACATGGAGCGCAAGGCCGGCGCGTCGCCCGACCTTTCCAAGTGCGGCCCGATGTTCGCTCGGATGGTCGAGTTCGTGTCCGAGCACGTCACGGACTGATAGGGCGGTTGGGACCGCGGGCGTCCCGCCCGCTCATGATTGCCGGCCCCTGGTCATGAGCCGGCGAAGCGCTTCCGCGCATCCTCGCGCAGATCGGCTTTCTTGATCTTGCCCGACTCGGTCATCGGGAAGGCGTCGATGAACACCACGTGGCGGGGCAGCTTGAAGCTCGCGATCTCGCCGCGGCAGTGGGCCAGCACCTGCTCGGCGTCGAGCGCCGCGCCGGGCTTGCGCTCGACATAGGCGACGGCGACCTCGCCCAGCCGCTCGTCGGGCAGGCCGACCACGGCGGCCTGCTGGACGGCGGGATGCTCCAGCAGCAGGCCCTCGGTCTCCATGGGATCGACGTTCTCGCCGCCCACCTTCAGCATGTCCTTGTGGCGGCCGAGGAAGCGCAGGCAGCCGTCGGGCAGCCACATCGCCGCGTCGCCGGTGCGGAACCAGCCGCCCGGCGCGAAGGCCGCCGCCGTCTCGACCGGCTTCTTGTAGTATTCGCGCATCACCGCCCCGCCACGGACCTGCAGCTCGCCCGTCGCGCCAGGGGCCAGCACGTCACCGCTCGCCTCGTCGACGATGCGCAGCTCGTAGCCGGCGCCCGGCCAGCCCGACGCCTCGCTGCGATGGACCTCGTCGTCGTCGAGGGCGGAGAGCGCCACACCGAGCCACGTCTCGGTCATGCCGAAGCCGCTGAGGTTCTTGAGGGGCGCGAGGGCGCGCATGCCGCGGCGCACGACCGGCGTGGCGCTCAGCATGCCGGCGGCGAAGATGCCGGTGCGCAAGGTCGCAAGATCGCGCGGCCTGGCCTCCTGCGCCTCGGCGAGGCCCTTCATGTGCGCCTCGAAGCCATGAATGATGCTGATGCGTTCGCGGACGATCAGGTCGAGGCTCCGCTCGGAATCGAAGCCCTGGGTCACGATCTGCCGCGCGCCGGTGATCAGCGACATGAAGGCGCCCTCCGACAGGCCGAAGGCGTGGAACAGCGGCAGGTAGTTCAGGATCGTGTCGTCGGCCGTGATCGCCATGTGACGGGCGCGTTGCTCGACATTGCCGATCAGCGCGTGGCTGCGCACCACGCCCTTGGGAAAGCCGGTGGTGCCCGAGGTGTACATGATGAAGGCGGTAGCCGCCGGATCGACGGCACGGGCCCGCGCCGCGAGGTCGGCGACGGAGATGGCTCGCGCCGGCTCGGCAAGCGCGGCCCAATCGACCGTACCGGCCTGCGGCTTCTCACCCAGCAGGATCACCCGCCGCAGCAGCGGATAGCGGGCATCGCGCACGGCTTCGCCGGCGGCCGGCAGGTTGACCGCCTCGCGCACCAGGCCGGCATAGTCGATCGGGCCGGAGCGATCGTGGGTGATCAGGAAGGCGCTGTCCGACTGGGCCAGCACGTAGGCGAGATCGCGGGCGCGGAAGCGCGTGTTGATCGGCACCAGGACGGCGCCGATCTTCTGCACGGCGAAGGCGATGAAGATCCAGTCGTCGCTGTTGTTCAGCCACAGCGCGACATGCTCGCCGGGTCCGACGCCCGCCGCGATCAACCGCCGCGCCGCCTCGTCGACCCGCGCCGCGATCTGGCGGAAGGTGTAGCGCGCCGCGCCGAACACCAGGCCTTCGCGGTCGGGTAGCCGGGCGGCGATCTGGTCGGCGAGGTCGCCGAAGCGGCGGCAAATACTGGCCGTCATCGGATGAGAGACTGGTGGTTCAGATCGGCGAAGTGTGTCGTGAAACGCGGTCGGCCGCCAGCAGCAACCCGACTGGCAGCATCCGAGGAGCTCAGGCTGAGAGCGAAATGCGACTGATTCGTCCGGATTTCGCGAAATGATAGATGAAGGGCTTCGGAGTCGCCCGAGCCAGCGAGACGAACTTCTCGGCGTGGTGAACGACAAAGGTCAATTTATCCCAAGCCGTTGCTTCTGCGCCCCAGAGATAGAAGCAGCCAATCGAATGTTGCTTGATTGCCGACATTGCCGCTGGATCGAGATGAAATTTGCGATCGTGGCTCATCACGATCCAGCCTCTTCGGCCGACCTCGGCCAACCAAGCATCATCAGGCGTATCGTGAGCGAAGCGGCATCGTGGACTGTGATGATATTCGACGTTGAACGGCGGCTTTGCGCTCACCAGCATTTCGGGAAGGCGCCGGCCAAAGTTGCGGTCAAAATAGAGAGTCAGTGGACCCAAATCGATGGCCGCTTCAGATCGGGCGTCACACCTTCGAACTGAAGCGCCTTTCTAACGTCGAGCTTATTCAAGTCGAAGTCGTTCGCGATGTCGGCAATGCTCTCGCCGGCCTTCCACCTGCCGGTGATGACCCACGTTGGGACGCCCCTGACGGTTGGCGCGCCGAATGACATTTGCGGGTCGATCAGGATCGGAGATTTGCCGCCGGCGACGTGCCAACGAATAGCGATGCCGCCGTCCTCATATTCGAACTCCTGCAACCGTGGGCTGACGAACGACTCCCATACCAGCTGGCCACCGGCAGTTGCGTCGACATACTTGCCAGCGCCACTCGCACCTCCGACCTGCTCGAATCCCAACAGCAGCCGCTTACCCTCTCGCTTGAAACGATACTCGGCAAACGGGAACTCCGACCGAAAGGTCTTGCTCACATACTCTCGGGCATCGCGAACTCGCGCGAGGGTCAATCCTGAAGCCCGAAATGCCGCGACCACCGCAACTTCGATCAACTGCATGTACGAAAGCGCCGCTCGACTTTCCCGGACGGAGAGCGTAACCGCCTTTCTCCCCCCTACCCTATGCCAATCGACCACAGTCTTGCTCGAAACATGCGCGTATTGCGCCACCTCGCTCACTTTGTAGGTGGGCAAGTAGAGGCGGCGGCGCCAGGGTTCATCCTTCAGTTCCGAGATCAGGGCCACAGTCTCCTCCGCGAAGGAATTATAGCGTCAGACGGGCTCGTCCGACAACGCGAAGGAGGCGGAGTCGGGGTTGGTCGACATCCTCGGAGACCGAATTCGGCAAGCGTCTCGATTAGCAGATGCCGGACCGACGTCCCGGCGACGACGAGACCGGCCGAAGACCTGAGATCGGCCGCCGCATCATCAACGACCCTTTCAGCCTTTCAGCAACTCCTCGACCAACCCTTCGCACTCCTTGGTAATGCCGCTCCTGAACCAGCGCTGGGCGTTGATCTCGGGATCGCCCGAGTAGAGCCGCTCGTAGAGGCCGGCGCGCGAGCCGAACTCGGTGCCGGTCATGTCCCAGGCGAGCTTCATCAGGGCGAGGCGCCGCTTGGCGTCGATGCCGGGACCGACCAGCCATTTGTCCATCAGCGGGCCGACCTCGGGACGGGCGTAGTCGGCCGCGGTCATGGCGAGCACGCCCGATCCGGCGGCGATGCGCAGCACATCGGCCGCCTTGGTGTTGGCGTAGGGGAAATAGAAGTTGATGGCGGCGCCGCCGCAGACGCCGACGGTCTTGGGCTCGCGCAGCCCGTCGCCTTCGATCTTGCTCTCGCCCCTGGCGAAGGCCTCGGCGCGGCGCAGCCCCTCGGCGATGGCGCCGGCGCGGATGCCTTCGGCGACGCTGATCAGGGCGATCAGCTCGCCGATCGCCGCCTGGAAGCGCGGCAGCTTGTCCCGGCCGTTGGCGCGGGCGATCGCGGTGGCGAGGCCGGCCAGGAAGCGCAGCTTCACCGTCGAGCGGATGGTCGCCTGCAGCGGCGTGTAGCCCGGCCGTGCCTGCAGCATGCCGTTGTAGGCCGCGATGTCGCCGTCGACGATCATGCGATGGTGCGGCACCAGCACGCGGTCGAACATCAGGATGGCGTCGCCCTCGTCGAAGCGGCTGCTGAGCGGCCGGTCGAACGGATCCTCGCCGCGATGGAAGCTCTCGCGGCAAAGGATCGACAGGCCCGGCGCATCCATCGGCACGACGAAGGCCAGCATGTAGGTCTCCTCGCCGGCCTGACGCGGATAGTAGGGCCCGACGTAACACTCGTTGGCGACCGGAGCCAGCGTCGACAGCATGCGGCAGCCGCTCACCACGACGCCGTCGGACCGGCGCTCGACGACGTGCACCGCCTCGGCGGGCGCCGCCAAGGTCGAACGGTCGGACTGTGGATCGATCAGCGCGTGCGTGACTTCGAGGTCGTTCTCGCGGCAATGCTCGACCATGCCCTGGGCGCGCGCCGCGGCCGCGGGCCTGCCGAGCGCGCGCAGCGCCACCGAGAGATCGACCAGGAACGCCGACATGAAGTCGGTCAGCCGGCCCATTAGGCCGAAAGTGCGTTGGGCGCGCAGGTGAAAGCAGCCGGCGAGCCGGTCGAACTCGGCGCGGCTCGCCGCTTCGAGGTAGGTGGCGCTGACGCGTTCGCCCGACGACGGCGAGACGCAAGTCAGGATGTCGTGCAGGGCGGGATCGTGCTGGTCGTCGTGCAGGCCGGCGATGGTGGCGATGATGCCCTGCAGCGGCGGATAGGCGGTGACGTCGGGCACGAGCTTGCCGTCGATGAAGAGCCGCCGCCCGTCGCGCAGGGAGTCGATATATTGCCGTCCGGTCCTGATCGCCATGCCGTGTCCTCGAAAGCCGGCGGCGATTATGACCAGAACGGACGCGATGCCCAGCACGAATGGGAAGAGGCGGGCCTACTCGAGTTCCTGTCGCCCGACAGAGGGGTCTGTCGTATTCACACCTCGCGCCGGAAGAGCTGTTCCAACGCCAATGCCCTCACCCCCGAGAAGCTGGCCATCGGCTGCGCCGACCCCGC
>Ga0194121_10008659_pt1 | contig 12812 bp, 9 predicted proteins | sample TA2MahCa50mmetaG_FD_148609 | JGI IMG/M metagenome (GOLD analysis project Ga0194121, IMG submission 148609) | Freshwater microbial communities from Lake Tanganyika, Tanzania - TA2015020 Mahale Deep Cast 50m | ecosystem: Environmental > Aquatic > Freshwater > Lake | place: Tanzania: Lake... | reverse complement strand
CTGAGCTAAAGCTGCATCAATGTGGCCTGCCAAAGAAAATGGCATTAGAGCTTTTCAAGCCTTTCATTTATTCGAAGCTTGAGCTCTACGGAAAATCTCCTTCGATCAAAGTTTCCAAGAAAATGGTCGAAGCAGAAAGATCGGAAGTTTGGGATATTTTGGATGAGGTGATTAAAGAACATCCCGTTCTCCTTAATCGCGCTCCTACTCTACACAGGCTTGGTATTCAAGCATTCGAGCCGGTATTAACCGAGGGTAAGGCAATACAACTTCACCCACTTGTCTGTGCTGCCTTTAACGCTGACTTTGATGGCGATCAAATGGCTGTTCACGTTCCGCTTTCAATTGAAGCGCAAGTTGAAGCGCGCGCTTTGATGATGTCGACTAACAACATCTTAAGTCCTGCCAATGGTAAACCAATTATCGTGCCTTCACAGGATATCGTTCTTGGCCTGTATTACATCACAATGGAAGGGAAGGATTTTAAAGCTAAGCCGCATGTAATTGCCGATAATTACGAGCTTAGCCATGCGCTGGACAGCAAGACAATCTCTCTACATGACAAAATTCTTTATCGCTTCGTCGTTAAAAATTCTGACGGGGAAAAATCTTTCCATCGTATCGAAACCACGCCAGGACGTGTAATGCTCTACAACATCCTTCCATCAATGATGAAGGGTAGTTTTGATGCGGTGAACAAGGTGATGACCAAGAAGGCGGTGACCAACCTGATTGACACAGTATATCGTAACTGTGGTCAGAAGGAAACAGTGATGTTCTGCGATCGTCTAATGAGTTTAGGCTTCAAGAATGCCTGTGTTGCTGGTATCTCGATTGGCAAGGAAGACATGATCATTCCACAAGCGAAGCAGAAACATATCTCTGAGTCTTTTGAAAAAGTTAAGAAGCTTGAGAAGCAATATCGCGATGGCCTGATAACGGCCGGTGAGCGTTACAATAAGGTCGTAGACGAATGGACTAATTGTACTGGCAAGATCTCGCGCGAAATGATGACGGCTATTTCGAGCTACAACAATCCAGTTTCCGCCAACTCAATCTTCATGATGGCTGATTCTGGTGCGAGGGGTTCTGAAAACCAAATTAAGCAGGTTGCTGGTATGCGTGGCTTGATGGCAAAACCATCAGGCGAAATCATTGAAACTCCAATCACTTCCAACTTCAAAGAAGGTTTGAATGTGATGGAATATTTCATCTCGGCACATGGTGCTCGTAAAGGTTTGGCTGATACAGCCCTTAAGACCGCAAACTCAGGTTACTTGACTAGAAGGTTGGTTGATGTGTCACAAGATTGCATCGTCGTTGAAGAGGATTGTGGTACTGATGAAGGAACTCTTATCGAGCCAGTAATTGATGATGGTAGAACAATCGTATCTCTTGCTGAAAATGCTCTTGGTCGCGTTCCTCTCGAAGATGTGAAGACTCAAGATAAGAAGAAGGTAATCGTCAAAGCTGGCACCATGATTGACGAAGCTTTGGCTGATCAAATCGACAAGGCCGGCATTAAATCAATCAAGTTGCGTTCAACATTAACTTGTAAGTCACGCGAAGGTGTTTGTGTGAAATGTTATGGTCGCGATTTGGCGACTGGTGACATTGTCAGTATAGGTGAGGCTGTAGGCGTGGTGGCTGCGCAATCAATTGGTGAGCCAGGAACTCAGCTTACAATGAGAACCTTCCACATCGGTGGTGCGGCGCAAAAGGGTGCAGAACAATCTTCGATTTCGGCCATCTCTGACGGTAAGGTACGCATCTCCGACAAAGGCACGATTACTGATCGCGATGGTCGTATTGTTGTAATCAGCCGCAACTCCGAAATCACTTTGGTTGACAAGGATCAAAAAGAAATCCACAGCTATCGTTTGCCTTACGGTGCTGTTATTACTCACAAGCATGCTTCAGAAGTTAAGAAGGGTGAGCATTTGGCTGAATGGGATCCTTACAATATTCCGATTATAGCGGAAGTGAGTGGTGTGATTCGTTTCAATGATCTTACTGAAAATGTCTCTCTGCGTGAAAAGATTGACGAGGCGTCTGGCGTTTCCACCAAGATCGTTATGGATTGGAAGCAATACAGTAAACAAGATCTCAAGCCACGTCTTTCAGTTACTAAGGGCAAGGATGATGTTTTGAAAGAATATGCTCTTTCAGTGAACACAGTAATTGGCGTTTCTAACGGCGACGAGGTGAAAGCCGGCGATGTGGTTGCGCGTATTCCAAAAGAATCTTCCAAAACTCGCGATATTACTGGCGGTCTTCCGCGCGTTGCTGAGTTGTTCGAAGCTCGTAAGCCGAAGAATGCTGCGGTAATGAGTGATGTTGATGGTCGCATCGAGTTTGGTAAGGACTACAAAACTAAGCGTCGCGTAATAGTGCGTCCAGATGATGCTTCGATTGAGCCAATTGAATATAGCATCGCTAAGAATAAGCACCTCTTCGTTGGAGAGGGGGATGCGGTCAAAAAAGGTGATGTATTAGTGGATGGAAATCTTGTGCCGCACGACATATTGCGTATCCAGGGCATTCAAGCCTTCACTTCTTACATGGTAAACGAAGTACAAAAAGTTTATCGCATGCAAGGCGTGAAGATCGATGACAAGCATATTGAAGTGATTTTGAGCATGATGTTAAAGCGTGTCGAAATCACCAATCCTGGCGATACAACCTTACTTGTTGGTGAATATGTCGATCGTGATGTGCTTGAGGGCGTCAATCAACGCATGATTGCAAGCAAGATGAAGCCAGCACAATGCTCTCCAGTGTTGCTAGGTATAACTAAGGCTTCATTGCAAACTAAATCATTCATCTCTGCCGCCTCATTCCAAGAGACCACTCGAGTGCTCACCGATGCTTCAGTACAAGGTAAGATCGACAATCTTCATGGTTTGAAAGAGAACATCATTGTTGGTCGCTTAATCCCTGCTGGTACTGGTTTGATGGCAATTAAATACAGACAGCAGGCAAACCAAGAAAGGAATGGCGGCGAAGACAACAAACTTGCTGCTAGTTAAGCGCGGTGTTTTTCCAACACCACCTTCGCCGCGCCGCTGTCAATCATTTCATTTGCAAGATCTATCCCGCCCCCAACTGAACTAACGCGCTTTGCGAGCTGCAGAGCAAAGGCAGAGTTGAGTACGACAATATCCCGGTAAGCAGATTTTTCTCCTTCAAGAAGAGCGACAAGTTTTTGGGCATTATGTTTTGGATCGGCGCCATGTAAGGCTTCTGGTGCCACTAACTTAAATCCAAACCGAGTTGGGTCGATGATCTCGAAAGCGCCATCGTGTAGTAAGTATGATTTATCAGTTAGGGTAATTTCATCCATACCGTCAAAGCCATGGATGATGTAAGTGGATAGTTGATAGTTGGTAGTTGGTAGTTGTAAGGCAGAATACATCTTCTCCATCACATCGTGGCGGGAGGTGCCGATTAGTTGGAAGCGGGTGTTGGCAGGGTTTAGCAGGGGGCCGAGGAAGTTGAAGATGGTTGGCACACCTAGTGATTTGCGAATTGCAGCGACGTTTCTTAGCGCTTCGTGAAAGAAGGGGGCGAAGAGGAAGCAGAGATTCTTTTCGCGTAAATTTCTTTCGATATCACCGATGTCAGAAGAGATTTTGATTCCAAGTTCAGCAAATATGTCAGCAGAGCCGGAGCGCGAGGAGATTGCCTTGTTTCCATGTTTGGCGACCGGAACCCCAGCAGCGGCAACGACAAAGCAAACAGCGGTTGAAATGTTGAGAGTATTGAGCCCATCACCACCAGTGCCGCATACATCAATCGCATTTTCTGGCGCCGAAACTTTTTTCATCCTTTTGCGCAAAGCAGTTACCGCACCGATGAAAGCATTGGTTGGTAGGTTTTCTTCATTAAGCGCAAGCAGGATTTTCTTGATTTCTTCCTCGGATATTTTCAGTTCGATGATCTGATCAAATAATGCTTCGAAGTCTTGCGGGGAAAGAGATGAGAGGCTCATTATACTTCGAAAAGTTTTTTAAAAAACTGAGCAAGAATTTGTGGAAAAGCGTGAGAAAAATAATCAGCTAACAGTGTTTAAATCAAATCCAAAAAATTCTTAATCAGCTGGTGACCATGTTCGGAGGCGATGGATTCAGGATGAAATTGCACACCAAAAATTTTCAGCTTTTCGTCGGCCACTCCCATAATGATCCCATCTTTTGTTTGCGCAGTGATCTCAAGATTTTTTGGGCAGGTTTCTTTTTCGATGATTAGAGAGTGGTAGCGCGTGGCCTTGAAGGGAGAAGGCAGTTTACGAAAAAGATTTTTCCCCTCATGAAAAATTTCACTGATTTTGCCATGCATTGGATATGTTTTTACAATGTTGCCACCAAAGGCTTGGCCTATGGTTTGATGGCCAAGACATACACCAAAAATTGGGATGATGCCTTTGAATTTCTCCACCACTTCCAAACAAATCCCCGCTTCGTTTGGAGTGCATGGACCAGGTGACAGCACGATTCCGCGTGGATTTAGCTTCGTGATTTCCGCGATTGAAATCTGGTCATTGCGCTTAACCACTACCTCCTTCTCACCCGCCTGAATCAAGTAGTGGTAAAGGTTGTAGGTGAAGCTGTCATAATTATCGATTAGAAGGATCATGCAGTACTTTCTGTTTTTTGCTTAATGTAGTGAAACGACTCTGATGAAGCATCATTTTTGTTTACTTCGTAAACCAAGCGATGTTCTGCAGTGATGCGTCTATATCACTTACCGCTTAAGCTGTATCTAGAGCCCGTCCCAAACTCTCTAACTGTGATGGCCGTAAATGGTTAATTTCCTGCGCTTCTCTCCCAACGTATGTCTAATACGCTGCGGTGTGGTGCTCAAAAATCCACCATTTCTAGCTCATCGCAGCGAGATTTAGGACAGGCTCTTAGTGTTTCTGGTTTGCCGATGTCAACAAAAGGGTGAAGTCCAGTATCCTGCATGAGCACATGAATTCTGTGGTAAGTTGCTGGATCATATTTTTTTATATTCCTCAAGCGTGTATTCATCCACCTGCATTGCGTCTAAAACCGCGGCAGCAGCGGTTTGGACTTTGGTTCTTTCTTCATCAGTTACCGGCAGTTTGCGTTTAATTTTTTTACGAATTTCGGCGCTTTCTTCGTGCAGGATTAGTGCATGTTCTAGGCGACCGAGATTGTCGGTTGGATCTTTTGCAACAAAAATTCCGTCAGTAAGTGAATCGCGCAGTGCGCCACTTTTAATGAAGCTTGTCGCGATTCTGTGATCGAGAGCATCATTGGCCGGACAATCGAAAGCATTGAAGCGCGACCACATCGCGAATGGGAATAAAATCCATTTTCCGCAGCAGCCAAAGATATTTTGGTAAAGCCCATCGATTGCATTTTGTGCTTTGCACAGCTGCTCCTTGATTGCATGTGCGACCAAATCCTCTTCCTCTTTTTTACAGCCATTTTCTTGGAATTTTTTGAGCGCGGAAACCGCGATGTACATCGCCGACAACACGTCGCCAAAGCGGCCATTAATTTTTTCCTTACGCTTGAGATTGCCACCAAACCGCGCTAGCGCTATGTCGGCGAGTAGGGCGAAAGTCGCGGAGCACCAAGCGATTTTTCTTTCGTAACGCGCAACAACGCCGCACTTAAATGGTTTTCTGAAATATCCACGAGTCACTGAAAGTATGGCAGATCTGACTAGATTGCTGATCAGATGGTTGATATGTGCGAAGAAAACGCGGTCGAATTTTTTGATATCACCATGCTGCAAGGCCTCGATTTCTTGGTATGCGTAAGGGTGACACATGATCGCACCTTGGCCGAAATGGATCAGGCTGCGCGTCATGATGTTTGCGCCTTCGACGGTGATTGAAATCGGGGTCGAGAAATAAGCATTGGCCAAGATATTGCGCGGGCCACGAATGATGCCGCGTCCACCCATCAGGTCCATGCCGTCATTGATATTTTGGCGGAACATTTCGGTGGCGTGATATTTGGCGATGGCGGTGACTACAGCTGGTTTGGCACCGGAATCAATCGAGCCAGCGGTGAATCTGCGCATGGCGTCAAGTGCGTAACTGCGTGAAGCGATGCGTGCCAAGACCTCTTCGACCCCCTCGAACTTGCCGACCTCGGTACCGAATTGCTGGCGGATGGCGCAATAAGCGCTGACTACGCGCGCGACGAGTTTCGAGCCGCCACAAGAAGTGGATGGCAGCGAGATGCCGCGACCAGCAGCAAGACATTCCATCAACATCTTCCAGCCTTGTCCTAGGCCAGCCTTGTTGCCAATCACCGCATCTAAACCGATCACAACATTATCGCCGTTAAGTGGTGAGTTTATAAAAGGAGTATTAAGCGGATCATGTCTGCGGCCTTGTATGACGCCAGGAGTTGTGTGCGGAATAAGGGCGCAGGTTATGCCGATATTTTCATTTTCAGAGATGAGTTTGTCGGGATCACGTAGTTGGAAAGCCAGCCCGATGACGGTGGCGTAAGCGCCGAGCGTGATGTAGCGCTTGTTCCAGCTGAGACGGATTTTGATCTCACCAGCATCATCTCTAAACAACACACCGCTAGAGATGATCGAAGTCGCATCTGATCCAGCAGTTGGTTCGGTAAGCGCAAAGCAAGGCAAATCGCGGCCGTCAGCGAGACGAGGTAAATAGTGATCACATTGTTGCTTGGTGCCATAATTCATCAAGAGTTCCGAAGGTCCAAGCGAGTTTGGCACCATCACGGTGATGGCAAGTGGGACGGAGCGTGAAGAAAGTTTCTGGATTACGCAACTATGCGCATAGGCTGAGAATCCTAACCCGCCGAACTCTTTTGAGATGATCATTCCAAAGAATTTTCTTGTGCGCAGGAATTGCCAAACATTTTCCGGAAGGTCGCGCAGCTCTTGTACATCATAGTCGCGGCACATGCGACAAACTTCTTCCACTTCGTTGTTTAAGAAATTTTCCTCTTCGGCGGAAAGGCGCGGATATTTCTGCGCGAAGATCCAATCGAAATTCGGACGGCCAGAAAACAGCTGACCATCAACCCAAATCGTGCCAGAAGTGAGGGCGATTTTTTCCGTTTCAGAAATTTTTGGCAGCAGACCAAGTTTCTTTATGAGAGCGATCAGGCCTTCAGTGACAATGGTACGGCGCATCAAGGGAGTAGTAAGGATCGCGGCGGCAACGATGTAACAAGTCCAAAATTCTCGACCAAAATCTTGCGTGATTAAGTAGAGCGTGATTACGAATAGATGCGAAAAAATCGAAAATCTTTTGTAAGCATAAAGCGCAAGAAGCGCGATGATTACTAACTCAAGATGAGGGATGAGAGTTAGGGTAGCGATGAGTGAGGCGAAGGGATGGGAGGAGTCGAACATACATTTACCATTTAACATTTACTATTTGGAGTGCGTGGGAGTAAGGCAAATCAAATGATAAATGTTAAATGGTAAATGATAAATTTAGTGCCGGTGATTGTGATGATGTTGGTAAACGCCAAAAAGAGACAGGTATTCCGGATGTTGATTGATGTCGTCCGGATGGCCGTGGCAGCAGATGTGGCGGTTAACGCAGAAGACGAGATCAGTCTTTTGCATGACGAGATGAAGATCGTGCGAGATCAGTAGAATCGTGCATCTGCGCTCTTTTCGTACCTCCTCGATGATCTGATAAAAATCATGAATGCCGGCTACATCGAGATATTGTGTAGGCTCGTCGAGTACAATCAGGTCAGGCTCTCCCGCCAATGCACGCAAAAATAGAATCTTCTGCAACTGTCCGCCGGAAATAGTGTGGATTTGCTCATCAAGAACCTTCTCAACATTAAGACGTTTAGCGAGTTTGTGATCCACTGTGCCAACAAAATCGCGGGCGGAAATTGGGATAGATTTTTCGATCGTAAGCTTTTGTGGCATGTAGCCGAGCCTCATTTTTTGCATGCGTAAAACCTTGCCGGTTGTGGGTTGAATGAGATCAAGGATGATGCGCGCCAGCGAAGTTTTCCCGCCGCCATTTGGACCAATCAGCGTGGTTATTTTTCCTCGCTTAATCTGCAGCGACACGCTCTCAACCACTTGCTTTCCAGCGATTTTTAATCCGATGTTTTTGAGTTCGATGAGAGTCATTTAGTGCTGTAAAAACCCCTCACCCCAGCCCTCTCCCTCAAGGGGAGAGGGAGTCACCGAGTGCTCGGATTAACTCCCTCTCCCCTTGAGGGAGAGGGCTGGGGTGAGGGGTTTTTTATTATGATTAGTCGGATTTATCCGGCTGGTGTTGTGCTCTAAAACTCAAACACTTCACCAAATCTCGGGGCGACGAATTCGTGTTTTTTTAATCCGTAAGAAAGCTTGGCGATTTCTAGGTCTGTGGCTGGGTCTTCATAGCCTTCACCGCTGGTTTGGAAGGTGTTAAAATGCATGCCGACTGATTTTTTGGAATCAAGTTGGCGATGCGCCAGCACCGCATCCTCTGGGCTCATGTGATGGTCACCGAAATACCAGTTTGGTTCGTAAGAACCGATAGGTAGCAGCGCCAAATCTGGGCGGCCATATTTTTTGTAAATCTTGTAGAAGTGGTTGGAGTAGGCGGTGTCGCCAGCAAAATAAATCTGCGCTTTTGGCGTACGAATGAGAAACGATCCCCACAGGCTTTTGTTTGTGTCAAACCAGGTGCGCTTTGACCAGTTGCGGGTCGGCAAAAAAATAAACTCGATGTTGTTGGTGATTTTTAGCGACTGATCCCAATCGAGCTCGAAGCAGTCCAGGCCTAGTTTCTTGACCTTGTTGAGGTAGTAGCAGTTGCCCAGTCCGGTGACGAATTTCGGCGCGAATCTTTTCTGTAAATTTTTGATGGTAGGGATGTCCGTGTGGTAGTAAGAGCTGTGGCTGAGTAGGACGAAATCGATTTTTGGTAAATCTACAAATTTTATCGCTGGTGGGTTTTGACGCTTGGGGCTAAAAGGTGGTAGAGTAATTGGACCGGCACGATCTGACCAGATCGGGTCAGTTAGGATGTTCGTGTTTTTGGTTTGGATTAAGAAGGTGGAGTGGCCGACAAAAATTACGCGCGCATGCTTGATTGGTAATAGTTTGCTAGGATTTACAAAATTGATTTTATCCTTCTTTCCTCGCCATGAATCTTTGCGGCTGAAGGCAAAACGTAGATTTTCGCGGAACTTAGTTTTGTCTTCGGAGAGAAATTTTTTACCGTCGAAATGGTCGGATTTGGGGCCGTGATAGTAGGAGGAGCAGCTCGCAGTGAGAAGCAAAATTAAAACCGCTCGCAACATTTAGGATTTAAGATTTAGGATTCGCTCGCAAACCACGTCAGCAGTAATTCCGAAATGTTTGTAGAGATCTTCACCTTTGGCAGAGGCGCCGAAACTTTTCATGCCGACAAATATTCCATCCAAGCCAAGATACTTCTCCCAGCCTTGTGAAATCGCGGCTTCGATGCCGACTCGTAGAATTTTTTTGTCACCCAAAACTGAATTCTTGTAAGCTTCATCTTGTTGTTCAAAAATTTCAAAGCATGGCATCGAGACCACGCGGGCATTGATTTGCTGAGCTCTTAATTTCTCTGCAGCAGTAATGGCAACAGCAACTTCTGAGCCGGTAGCAATCATCACGACATCATGATTGGCGCAGTCGGAAATGATGTAGCCGCCGCGTTCGCACTGAGATTTTTCTCCCTGGGATTTCTTTTCCAAAAAAGGCAGATTTTGGCGACTCAAAATCATCGCGGATGGAGTTTCTTTAGCAGCGAGAGCGAGCTTAAAACATTCCCAAACTTCCTGCGAATCCGCGGGGCGAAAGACGTTGAGATTAGGGATGCCGCGCAGCATGGCGAGATGCTCGATTGGTTGATGTGTTGGACCATCTTCACCAAGTCCGATCGAGTCGTGGGTGAAGATGTAAATCATCTGCAACTTCATCAGTGCCGCCAAGCGAATTGCTGGCTTCATGTAGTCAGAGAAAACCAAAAAAGTTCCGCCGTAAGGAATGAAGTTGCCGTGGAGGGCGATGCCATTCATCACCGCGCCCATCGCGTGTTCTCGTACGCCGTAATGGATGTAGCGGCCGGAAAAATCGTCGCGTGAAATTGCTTTGGTGTGTGAGGTTTTGGTCAAGACCGACTCGGTTAAATCCGCGGAACCGCCGATTAAATTTGGAAGTTGTGCGGTTAGGAATTCCAAGGCTTGTTGAGACGATTTACGGGTGGCTTGGGGAGTTTTGATGAAGTCAAAATTTAGGGGTAAGGGGTAAGTGGTAAGTGGTAAGTTGGTGGATGATTTGGTTCTGGTGCCTAAGCGGAGCCACTCCTCGCGTAGATTTTGTGGGATTACGAATGGCTCATGTGGCCAGTTCAAGGCTTCACGAACCTTCTTAACTTCTTGCTCGCCGAGTGGTGAGCCGTGGCATTTCTCCGTTCCTGCTTTTGCTGGTGAGCCGAAACCGATTGTAGTGTGGCAGTCGATTAGAGTGGGGCGGGTGGCATTTTGTGCTTTGGCTAATGCCGCACGAATCTCGTCAAAATTGTGGCCGTCAATTTGTATTACGTCGAAGCCGCAAGCTTCAAAACGTAGCTTCATATTTTCAGAAGTGGCGAGTGAAACCTTGCCGTCGATTGAGATCGAGTTGTTGTCCCAAAGTACGACCAGCTTGCTTAGATTAAGATGTCCGGCAAGCGAAATTGCTTCTTGTGAAATGCCTTCCATCAAGCAGCCATCTCCAGCGATAACATAAGTTTTGTGGTCAGTGCCACTCATTTTCCCGGCGATCGCCATACCCACGGCAGTAGCTAGGCCTTGCCCTAGTGGACCAGTAGTTGTCTCAACTCCAGCGAGATGTCCGTATTCTGGATGGCCAGCGCATTTACCGCCAAGCTGCCGAAAATTTATGAGATCTTTAAGAGTAATATCCTCGTAGCCAGTGAGGTAGAGCAAGGCGTAGAGCAGCATCGAGCCATGTCCGGCCGAGAGCACGAAACGATCGCGATTTGGCCATTTTGGATTTTTTGGATCGAATTTTAAGAACTCGGTGAAGAGCACAGTGGTGACATCAGCCATTCCCATTGGCATGCCAGGATGCCCGGAATTAGCGCGTTCGACAGCATCAATTGCTAAAAAGCGAACGCAGTTCGCGAGATCCTTCTTCGACATTATTTTTGATTTTTGATTTTAGATTTTAGATTTGGAGGACGTAATACAGCTCGTATCACAATCTAAAATCAAAAATCTAAAATCTAAGTCCCCCCTAAATCCCCCAGAGGGGGGACTTGGCAAAAATCAAAATGCCAAAAATCATTCAACGCATACGCCACGACGAGTCTGGCTGCTTCCCACTTTTCCGTTTACTGCCAAATTTAGTGACGCTTGCCAGTCTCTGCATTGCCTTGACTGCGATTCTTTTTTCTGTGCGTGGCAATTTTATGCTCGCCTCCGCTCTCTTACTTTTAGCTGGTTTTATGGATGGGGTGGATGGCCGGTTGGCGCGCTTCTTTAACTCCTCTTCTGATTTTGGTGCGCAGCTCGATTCTCTTGTCGATTTCGTGAATTTCGGCGTCACGCCTGGCTTCGTGATCTATTCTTGGGTTAATTCTTACGACGATCTTCACGGTTTGAGTTGGGCTCTGGTCTTATTTTTTGCGGTTTGTGGGGCGATTCGTTTAGCGCGTTTTAACGTAGCACTGACGCAAGAAATCAAAAATCCGCTCTTAGAAAAATATTTCTTCATCGGCATTCCAGCTCCTGTTGGCGCGGCGATGGCGATGTTGCCAATGGTTTTGTTTTACGAATTTGGTGACGGCTTTTACAGCAATCCGGTTACAGTGATCTGCTACGTAGCAACCTTGGCGGTGCTGATGGCCAGCCGCGTGCCGACCATCTCGATTAAAAAAATTCCGGTGCGCAACGAATATGCTTACCTGACTTTGCTCATCCTTGGATCATTTGTGATCGGCCTAATCGTGAAGCCGTGGATCGCCCTAGCGGCACTGGGCATCACTTACGGCATCTCCATTCCGATCACCGCATATTTCTACATCAAAATCGAAAGGGAGGGGAGATGAAAAAAATTCTAATCCTTAACGGACCAAATCTTAACCTGTTGCACAAGCGTGACCACGCGATTTACGGCGATTCGTCCCTCGGGAAAATTGAGTCAGATTGCCAAAATTTGGCGCTGGAATTGGGGCTGGAAATCGAGTTTATACAGTCGAATTCCGAAGGTGATTTGGTGAATGCGATTCAAGATGCGTTGGAGGGTTTTGACGGCTTGATCATCAATGCTGCCGCTTACACCCACACATCTGTAGCCATTCGTGACGCTCTCGAAATTTTTACTAAACCAAAGATTGAGCTGCACATCTCCAACATTTTTAAGCGTGAAGAATTTCGTCAGCATTCATTCCTAAGCGAGGTGGTTGATGCAGTGATTTCTGGACTTGGTGTGCAAGGTTACACAGTAGCGCTGCGGGCGATTAGTAAGATGGTTTAGTTGATGTTTAAAACCCCTAAATTCTGGTTAAGAAAAAATCTGATCGCGATCGCGTTACTACCGTTTAGTGTGCTGTATTTGCTGGGATTTTTTTTGGTAAAAATTTTCTCTCGTCCGCAAAAAATCAGTAAGCCTGTAGTTTGTGTCGGCAACTTGATTGCTGGCGGTTCGGGCAAGACTCCGACTGCGATTGCGGTGGGAAAAATTTTGCGCGAGATGGGTGTGGATTTTGCCTTTCTTAGCCGCGGTTACATGAATGACGGCTCGAAATTTTTGCTGTTGCGTGATCACGACAACAAGGTGGAGCAAACAGGTGATGA
>Ga0194121_10008649_pt1 | contig 12823 bp, 14 predicted proteins | sample TA2MahCa50mmetaG_FD_148609 | JGI IMG/M metagenome (GOLD analysis project Ga0194121, IMG submission 148609) | Freshwater microbial communities from Lake Tanganyika, Tanzania - TA2015020 Mahale Deep Cast 50m | ecosystem: Environmental > Aquatic > Freshwater > Lake | place: Tanzania: Lake... | reverse complement strand
CGATGTCGGCGGAGAAGGCGATATTCAAAAACTCGCAATCCCATTCATGCGGCGAATCTGGCAGCAACATTGCCGGATTTTTAAAAATTTTTGATTTTCTAGGATTGGTCAGTAACAGTTGAACGCCTAACTCGCGCACCGCTTCATCTAGAAAAAATTCTCGATCACCAAGATTAGAACCAAGACCAAAGATTATTCGTTTCATTAGAGATTTTTACTGGATCGCCACGCGTTACTTCATAACACTCACGATAACGGTTGCGATAATCCCAAATCAAAAATCCAAAATCAAAAATCAAAAATAAATGCCTCGTCCTACCTCTCCCCACCTACAAATTTACCGCTGGAACATCTCTTCCCTCACTTCGATTTTACACAGATTGACCGGCGTGGTTTTGTATTTTTCCCTACTCACGATTGCGTGGTATTTGGTGTATTACACTTACTTCGTGAATCCCGCTGAGTCTTCCGAAACCTGCGATTGCCCTCTTAATGCTCTGCTTGGTCACCTGTTTTCGTTGGCGGCAATCGGCGTTGTTTTTGCGCTTTATTACCATCTTGCCAACGGCATCCGCCACTTATTCTGGGATCTTGGCAAGGGCTTCGAACTCAAAACAGCCCGCCAAAATGGTTACTTAGTTTTATTAATCGCCCTCCTGTTAACCGTTGCCACTATTGGCGCGGTTATGTATTTGCGGTTCTTTTAAACCCGGAACAGGAGGGGTCAGGCACCTGAAGGTGCCAGACCCCGAACCGAAACAAGAAAATATTTTTATGAAAATCTCTCCTTCGACGAAAACCGGTGCGCATCACTGGTTAATGCAACGCATCTCGGCAATCGCGTTGATTCCGCTCGTGGCTTGGCTGTCATTTTCGCTTATTCAAATCTCGCAAGATCCCCAGGAATATCTGTCGGTATTTTTTGCCTATCCACTAAACGCCATCGCTGGCATTTTATTTATCTCCACATCGCTTTATCACGGCTCGCTTGGTATGCGCGTTATCATCGAGGACTACACCTCCAACAAAACCAGAATGTATTTTTACGTCATGCTTGTGCATTTCATTTCGATCACCACCGCAGTATCGGGAGTGGTGGCGATTTTAAGGCTTCATTTGGTTGGATAAATTTACCATATATCACTTAACATTGATCATTTGAATCCTTGTGGCTCTAGGTTGGATCAAGTGTTAAATGGTAAATGTTAAATGATAAAATTTTAGAAAATGTCAGAGAAAAAAATTGGAAGTTACTTCATAATCGATCATGAGTTTGACGTTGTGGTTGTAGGAGCCGGCGGGGCTGGACTACGTGCAACTTTTGGTATGGCGCAGAAAGGATTATCCACTGCTTGCGTAACCAAAGTCTTCCCGACCCGCTCCCACACTGTAGCCGCGCAAGGTGGCATTTCCGCCGCACTCGGCAATATGGGTGAAGATGATTGGCGCTGGCATATGTATGACACGGTCAAAGGCTCTGATTGGCTGGGCGATCAAGACGCCATCGAGTATATGTGTAAAGAAGCACCAGATGCCATTATCGAGCTCGAGCATTACGGCGTGCCTTTCTCACGCACCAAGGAAGGCAAGATTTACCAACGCCCTTTCGGCGGTATGACCAAAAAGTTTGGCGAAGGCGGACCAGCGCAACGAACTTGTGCCGCCGCTGACCGCACCGGTCACGCCATCCTCCACACGCTGTACCAGCAGTCACTCAAACATAACGCCCAGTTCTTCATCGAATATTTTGCTCTCGACCTAATCATGGAAAACGGCGTCTGCCGTGGTGTCACCGCCCTGTCGCTCATTGATGGCACGATGCATCGCTTCAAAGCGCAGATGGTTGTTTTGGCTACTGGTGGCTATGGTCGCGCCTACTTCTCCTCTACCTCCGCTCACACTTGCACCGGCGACGGCAATGGTATGGTGCTTAGAGCCGGACTGCCGCTGCAAGATATGGAGTTTGTACAGTTTCACCCAACCGGGATTTATGGTTCTGGCTGTTTGATCACTGAAGGTGCGCGGGGCGAAGGTGGATATCTCGTTAACTCCGAAGGTGAGCGCTTCATGGAACGTTATGCCCCAAGCGCTAAAGATTTGGCCAGTCGCGACGTGGTTTCGCGCGCCATCACCATGGAGATTCTCGCTGGTCGCGGTGTTGGTCTAAAAAAGGATCACATGTATCTACACCTAAACCATCTTGATCCGAAGGTGCTCCATGAAAGGCTTCCCGGCATTTCCGAAACCGCCAAAATCTTCGCTGGTGTTGATGTTACTAAGCAGCCGATCCCAATCCTACCAACCGTTCATTACAATATGGGTGGCATTCCAACCAACTACAAAGCGGAAGTTCTAACCGTTAAAAACGGTAAACCAGAAGTAGTACCAGGCCTTATGGCTATTGGTGAGGCGGCATGTGTATCAGTTCATGGTGCCAATCGTCTCGGTTCAAACTCACTGCTTGATCTTGTTGTTTTCGGCCGCTCTGCCGCGATTCGTGCTGCGGAAATCGTCGAGCCGAATGTAGCGCAAAAAGATTTCACCGCTGATGCTGGCGAAGAATCTCTAGCGCGTTTTGACAAGATCAGAAACGCCAACGGCAAATCGCCAACCGCCAAAATCCGCGGCGAAATGCAGAAATGCATGCAGGGACATGCGGCTGTATTCAGAACCGAAGACATCCTGGCCAGAGGCGTGACGCAGATGCATGACATTTTCAACAGTTTTGCTGATCTAAAAATCTCCGACCGCGGTTTGGTTTGGAACAGTGATTTAGTGGAAGCCCTTGAGCTCGATAACTTACGCGCGCAAGCCCTCGTCACCATCACTTGCGCACTAAACCGTAAAGAAAGCCGTGGTGCTCACGCTCGAGACGACTACAAGGATCGCGACGACGTAAACTGGCTGAAGCACTCAATCATGTGGTGCGATAAGGTTGGCAACATTAAAACCGACTTCCGCGAAGTGGTCTTGAAACCAATGAGCAACGAGGTGCAAGCCTTCCCGCCGAAGAAAAGGGTTTATTAGACTTCTTTCAAAACCCCTTTTTCAGCCCAACTGAGCGGTTGGTTCGGTGCTCGGATCCGCACGTATGTTGAATACGCTTGCGGTCCTGCGCTCCGATCCGACCTCCATTTGGACTTAAAAAGGAGGTTTTGAAAGAAGTCTATTAAAGATGGATTGCTTCGCGCTAAAGCGCTCGCAATGACGAGGAATAAAGGTGTCTTGTCATTGCGAGTACGAAGTGCGAAGCAATCCATGTAACCAAGTTCATTAACAAATCTAAACATGGCCGAATTTACTCTCCCGAAAGATTCACGGATCGACAAAAAAGCCGGTAAGGTTTTTAAGGCAAAAACAGGCGCTAAGAATCTGCGCGTCTTTGAGGTTTATCGCTACGATCCAGAGGATGTTGAAAAGAAAAATCCGCATATCGACCAGTTCGAGATCGATATGGATGAGTGTGGCCCGATGGTGCTCGATGCCCTAATCAAGATTAAGTCAGAACATGATTCCAGTGTTACATTTCGTCGCTCTTGTCGTGAAGGAATCTGCGGTTCTTGCGCGATGAATATTGACGGCACCAACTCTCTGGCCTGTACCAAAGCCATATCCGATTGCAAATATAAAAACGTAAAGATTTACCCACTGCCGCACATGCCGGTGGTGAAAGATCTCGTGCCCGACCTTACTCACTTCTATGAACAGCATAAGTCGATCAAGCCGTGGTTACAGTCGGAAGAGCCGAAGAATCCAGGTAAGGAAAGGCTGCAATTGCCGGAAGATCGCGAGAAGCTCGATGGTCTTTATGAGTGTATCATGTGTGCCTGCTGCTCAACTTCTTGTCCAAGCTACTGGTGGAACTCTGAGAAATATCTCGGTCCTGCGATTCTATTGCAGGCGCAAAGATGGATTGTCGATTCGCGCGACGAAGCAACTGCGCAGCGCCTCGATGAGCTAGAAGATCCGTTTAAGCTTTATCGCTGCCACACCATCATGAACTGCGCCAATACCTGTCCTAAGGGACTTAATCCCGCGAAGGCGATTGGGTCGATTAAGCAGGCGATTGCTGATCGCAAAGCATAGTCCCCATCGTCATTGCGAGGCGAAGCCGAAGCAATCCATCTTTACGGAGAAGTGGATTGCTCATCGAACTTCGCTATCCTCGCAATGACGAGGGAGGAAAAAGCACTCACAACGACAGATTTAGAATAAGCAAAATAACGCTATGAAGATCCTATTTCTCGGTTGCGGCAAGATGGGTTCGATCCTAAAGGATCAGCTACTTGGCCAGGTTGAGGTACTCAACTCTTCGCAAAAAAAACTTCCCAAAAACTATCAAGCTGATCTCGTATTTCTAGCTATCAAACCACAAGGCTCGGAAGAGATTCTGCGTGACTTCGCAGCTCAGAAACCCTTTCATAGCAAAACGATTTTTATCTCGATTTTAGCCGGAAAAAGAATATCCTTTTTTGAAAAAATATTCGGCGCAAAAGCCAAGATCATCAGATCGATGCCAAACCTGCCTATCCAAGAACAGCAAGGTCTCTTCCCCTATCTCTGTAACAAAAACATCTCGGTAGCTGAAGAAAAAAAACTGGGCAAAATCTTTGCCCGATTCGGTGTAGCTTTTAGACTACGGAAAGAATATTTGTTCGATGTCGCAACTGCCATTTTTGGCTCCGGTCCTGCCTACATCTTCTTGCTCCAAGAAATCTTAGCAGACATTGCCAAGCACTACGGAATCAAGGATGTGCAGTTTGTGAAGCAGTTGTTTTTGGGTAGTGCCGTTATGTCTTGTAACTCGAATCTCAGTCTAGAAAAACTACGTGAATCCGTTACCTCCAAAGGTGGAACAACCGCAGCCGCGCTTACAGTTTTACAAAAAAAATCCGCGCTAAAAAAACTTTTTAGTGACGCAATCGCAACCGCATCCGCAAGATCAAAAACACTGTCCAATGAGTGATGTAGTACAGATCTATACAGATGGTGCATGTCTTGGCAATCCAGGCCGTGGCGGGTGGGGAGCGGTTCTAATCTACAAAGAATATCAGAAAAAAATCTCCGGCCATGATCGTGAAACAACCAATAACCGCATGGAGTTACGTGCCGTCATAGAGGCGTTACGTGCCTTAAAAAAATCGGCGAAGGCTGTCATTTACACCGACAGCAACTACGTAAAAGATGGCATCACTAAGTGGATTTACAGCTGGAAAAAGAACCACTGGCGCAACGCCAACCGCAAGCCAGTAAAGAATGCCGATCTTTGGCAGGAGCTTGAAATTGAGACGGTTAAGCATCAACTTGACTGGGTGTGGGTAAAGGGACATGCGGGAAACCATTTCAACGAGATTGCCGATCAATTAGCGAGAGAGGCGTCGACGAAGTGAGATTTTTGATTTATACCTATTCCACCTGAAGAAGCCAATCTCTGACTTCGGTTTTTTGGCAAAAATTCACTCGGAGAATTTGGCTGTATCACTTGATACAGCCTGCATTCTCCGTCGTGATTTTTGCTCAAAAATGCTTCGTCATAAATCTGCTTCTTCAGGTGGAATGGGTATAGATTCTTGATTTGAACGAATACAAAAATCCAAAATCCAAAATCAAAAAATATGCTAAAACTTCTAATGAACGCAGGGCCTTGGGGGCCATGGAGTGGAGGTACTGGTAATCATAACCAGAAACCTAATCCGGAACAGAAAAGAACTGAGCAACAAAACTCAGGAAGACAATCTCCTCCGCCACCGCAACAGCCAAAAATAAATCCGGAGGATTTCTTTAAAAAACTCTTCGACCTCTGTAAAAAATTTTCTGAGAAGGCGCCAAAATCGCAGTTCGGATTAATCGCTCTAGGTCTTGTTATCTTCTGGCTTTCGCTTGGATTTTACCAAGTCGATACCGATGAAAACGCCGTCACGCTCTACTTTGGCAAGTTCTACAGAACCACGATTCCAGGCCTTAACTATCACATTCCCTACCCTTTTGGAAAGGTTATCAAAAAGAGCGTTACAGCTGTAAACACCGAAGAGTTCGGCTTCTCTTCTAGCAGAAGAAAGTCCGATGGTCGCAACTTCAATGCTGAGAGCTTAATGCTGACTGGTGACGAGAATATTGTTGACGTTGAGTTCCAAGTGCAGTGGCAGATTGCCGACATCAAAGATTTTACTTTCAATATCGTCGAGCCGATAGAAGCCATCCGCAAATCCGCCGAGGGCGCAATGCGCGAGATCATTGCCCGCACACCAATCGCCAGCGCTCTTTCCGATGGCAAAGGTAAGATCGAGCAAGAAACTAAGGATCTGCTACAGGATATCCTTAACTCTTATCAAGCTGGCGTGCGTATAGTGCTGGTGCAGCTGCGTCGTGTTGATCCACCGGCGCAAGTAATTGATGCTTTTCGCGATGTACAGACCGCCAAGGCCGATAAGGAAAAAGAGATCAACCAAGCACAATCTTATGCCAATGATATAATCCCGAGGGCGCGCGGCGAGTCGGCTCAGGCCAAGGAGCAAGCCTCTGCTTATGCACAAGAAGTGGTCGCTCATGCGCAAGGTGAGGCAGGCCGATTTAATGCGGTTTACAGCCAGTACAGTAAAGCAAAGAAGGTGACCAAAAAACGAATCTATCTCGAAACGATGGAAAAGATTTACGGTGACATGGACAAAATCTTCATAGACAAAAGCGCCGCCAAGTCGGGTGTGACGCCGTACTTTCCACTAAGTGAGATCAAGCAAAGTAAGTCGGCAGACAGTCAGTAGTCAGTAAGTCATTAAATCCGTCTTTAGAGTTGTCACGATCTCGTACTAAGACATGATTCTGAAGGCTCTGACCTAGAACTGTACCGATTGTAACATTGGTGGTGATGTGGTGTCATAATAGTTGACTATTCCTGAATTGTTTCTGGCTGTTGTTTTTGATCATCATTCATCCCATCGCGATGACCCATTATTTTGTTATGATGATGCTCCATTTTGTCGCCACGGCCTCCATTCATTTCATCGCGGTGTTTCATCTGATTATGGCGACGCTCCATCATGTCGCGATGATGTTTTATTCTATCGCCACGATGTTCCATCTCCTTATTATTTCTCATTTCATCACGGCGCTCCATCTGGTCATGATGAAGCTTCATTTTATCTCTTCCCATATCTCCTCTGTCTTGTCTGAACTGTTGTCTATCATTTCTTAGCTCTTGTCTATCCTTGGTGATTTCTTCTTTACTTGCACCTTCGCGGATATCTTTTTTGAGCTCCTTCATGTCATTTCTGATCTCGGCTTTGTCAGATCTGATTTCTCTGTGATCTTGCCTCATCTCTCTGTTTTCAGCACCTGGTCTGCCTTGCTGTATGCCTTGCGGACGTCCGCCCCCTGGGCCACCAGCTCCACCATGAGGTTGTTGCATTGCTTGCGGACGTTCTCCACTAGGCTGTTGTTGCATTTGTGGATGTGGGCCACCGCCATTACCACCAGGAGCGCTACCACCGGAACCACCAGGCCCACCACGACCTCCGGGGCCGGGTTGAGCTAGGGCTGTTGTAGCCATTAGACACATCAATGCAGTGATCTTGGTAAGATTTTTCATAAATTTATTATTACTTGAAGGAAGCTTGAGCTAGGCGCGCAAGCAAGTGCCGGGCTATTCTTGAAAATAAAACAAGCAATCAGGGAGATCTTAATCTGTCTAAAAATGACGTGATTTTTGTAGCAAAAGAAAATCAGCAAGTACGCAAGCCATCATTGCTTCGCCAACAGGAACGGCGCGGATGCCGACACATGGATCGTGACGGCCTTTAGTGATGATGTCGGTGTTATTACCATTGATGTCGATGGTGTGGCGCGGCATCAGGATTGAGCTGGTGGGTTTTACGGCAAAGCGGATAACAATATTTTGTCCTGAAGAAATTCCGCCGAGAGTGCCTCCGGAGTGATTGGTATTGAAACGCACCCCCCATCGCTTCGCTTCGCTTCGCTGCGTGTCAACTCGATCCTCCCTAAATAGGGGGGATCCTAGGTCTCGTTCTCTTGAGTTTTGAACTTGTTGATCAGTGAACATCTCATCGGCGAGCTCAGAACCACGCTTGCCTGCAGCACTCATGCCATCGCCAATCTCAACTGCTTTGACGGCGTTGATCGACATCATTGCGGCAGCCAAGCGGGCATCGAGTTTGTTGTAAATCGGTTCGCCTAAGCCAACTGGAACATTGCGCGCGACTACCTCTACAACCGCACCAACAGAGTCTCCTGACTTTCTTATCTCAAGCAAATAATCCTCAAAATTTTTAGCAGCTATGGCATCAGGACAGAAGAAGTCATTCTTCGTGATCTCGCTTAAATCAAGGCGTGAGCGGTCAATATGCTTTTCGCCGATTTGCGTTAAGTAGCCGACAATTTCGATTTTTTCACGTGCAAGAATTTTACGAGCAACAGCTCCTGCAGCTACGCGCATCGCGGTTTCGCGTGCTGATGACCTGCCGCCGCCGCGATAATCGCGAATGCCATATTTTTTGAAGTAAGTGTAGTCGGCGTGAGATGGGCGGAACTTATCTTTGATGTCGGAATAATCGGCAGATTTTTGATCTTCGTTAAAAATGATTAAGCTAATCGGAGTGCCGGTAGTCTTGCCCTCAAAGACTCCTGACAAAATCTTTACCCGATCTTTTTCTTGGCGCTGTGTGGTGAATTTCGATTGGCCGGGACGGCGCTTGTCGAGATATTTTTGGATGTCGGATTCGTTTAAATCTAAAAGGGAAGGGCAGCCATCAACTACGCAGCCGATTGCTTCTCCATGGCTTTCGCCCCAAGTGGTGAAGGAAAAAATTTCGCCGAATTTGTTCATTATTCAGTGCTCAGTGCTCAGTGCTCAGTGCTCAGGCTCTCATAACTACTGAGCACTGGGCACCGGGTACTGGGCACTTATTTTTTATTCAAAATCAAAACTGGGTTTTTGCTAAAAATGAGATGATCTCCCTCTTCGCTAATATCAAGCTCTCCCGCGGTTATCTTGCCAATCTCTCCTTCCGCAAAAACATCATATAAAATCACGTCATTTTCATTTTTGTGAAAAGCCTTTTTAGCGCGGATGTCGTAAACTTTACCATCAGCGTGCTGTAGCTTGATGCGTGGGTTGGTCATGATTTTTTCGGTCTGATATTTTTTGATATTTTCCGCATGTTTGGTGACCAGCTTGATCGCACGACCTTGGCTGAATGTGTAAAAAACATAAACCATAATTCCGCCCAAAATCAGGACATAGCACAGAGCTGTTAGCAGCTTGCGCGTAAGGTTTTGTAGGTGAATGATTTTGAGGATTTGCTCGATGCTACTATCCATTTCTGTGCTCTAGAGTTACCGAAAAAGAATCGACTGAATCAACCACGCCAACCTTATCCACCTCAAGCCTGCAGCGGCTAATTCGCTTATCTTCCATAATCTCACGCATGATCTCGACGGCCATTTTTTCGATGAGTTTGAATTTCTTGGTCGCAACCAAGCGTTTAATTTTATTAATGATGATATCGTAATCGATCGTGTCGGCGATATTGTCACTAGTGAGCGAGTCGAGATGATTGGTCTCGAGTTCGGCATTAATAATGATCTCGCGATCCACATGCGCCTCCCAGGCATGAACGCCAAGGATAGTTTTGAGTCGGAGATTTTTTATTCGGATCAGCACGGAATTTAGATTTTAGATTTTTGATTTGAAATTTGATCAAATCTAAAATCAAAAATCCAAAATCAAAAATAATGAAAAATCGTCAGATGTTTTTTTTAACCATTATCATTTTCGCCTTAATCGGCCTTATCTCGTGGCAATATTTTATTGAAAATGTGGAGAGGAGTGCAGCACAAATTCCGCAGTCAAAAAATATTATTTTTAATGATATGGCGCCAATCGCGATGACTACTTCGCAGATTGTAAGTGAGATTGAAAAGTATGATGAAAAGCCGGTGCTGATCTATCTCTATACCACCTGGTGTAAAATCTGTAACGAGAATTTTGCAGTGATTAATGAGACTGCGCGCGAGTTCCAGAATACCGATTTACAATTCATCGTACTGGCGATTGATCGTGACATCACTAGTGATGATCTCAAGCAACATCTAAACAAGTTTGGTGACATTTATTTCCAGTCTCATTTTCTCGCTTTCAAAGATGGTTTTAGGGAATTTCTAGCAAAGAAGGGGATTCATTATAAAGGTCATATCCCATTTACCATTCTGCTTTCACGCGATGGTGAAGTGGCGATGAAGTTTATTGGTAAGAAAAGTAAGAACTATCTGCGCAATAAGATTATTAAGGTATTATACGAATGAAGTTTTTTAATACACTTACTCGGAAAGAAGAAGTAATATCAACCCTAGAACCGGAGCATCTAAAGATGTATGTTTGTGGTCCAACAGTTTATGATCGTCCACATATTGGCAATGCTAGGTCAGCGGTAATTTATGATATATTATTCCGTTTGGCGTGTGTGGTTTTTCCGAAGGTAACATATGTGCGCAATATCACCGATGTTGATGACAAAATCAATGTTGCAGCGAAAGAGCAAGGAATATCAATTCAGAGTCTAACCAAAAGAATTACTGAGTTTTTTTATGCTGATATGGATGCGCTTAATATATTGCGCCCAACATATGAGCCGCGTGCGACTGAACATATTGTAGAAATGATCATGATGATTGAACAACTAATATCTTCCGGTCATGCATATATTAGTGGAGGTCACGTATTATTTGATGTTACATCATATAATGATTATGGTATATTATCCAATCGTCATATTGATGAAATGATTGCTGGTGCACGAGTTGAAGTGGCGGAATATAAGAAACATCCACTCGATTTTGTTTTGTGGAAACCGGCGGATAATGAAGATGATATATCAAGTATATTTGCAAGCCCATGGGGTAATGGTCGGCCTGGTTGGCATATTGAATGTTCGGCAATGAGTTCAAAATATCTTGGTGCGGATTTCGATATTCATGGTGGTGGTGCCGATTTACAATTTCCGCATCATGAGAATGAAATAGCGCAAAGCCGCTGCGCTAATCCTAACTCACATTTTGCGCGCTTCTGGATTCATAATGGATTCCTGACCGTGAATGGTGAGAAGATGAGTAAATCACTAAAAAATTTTGTGACGGTCCGAGATTTGTTGGATAAAGGAGTTTATGGTTCGGTGATTCGTTATTTATTATTATCCACTCATTATCGCAAACCTTTAGATTTTAACGAGAAGGCGCTTGCGGATGCCCAAATGGCGATGGAGAAGTTTCATAATTCAGTTCTCAGTGCCAAGTGTCCAATGTTCAGTGTTCCGAATATTATTATCGAGTGCTTATCTGACGATTTGAATATATCTAAAGTGATCGCTGAATTGCATCGAATGGCGAAACATAATGAGAAAGAAGAATTAATGGCAGCATTGAGCTTTTTGGGTTTATTTGATGCTCAGTTCTTTAGTAAAAAAAGTAATAGCGATATTGATGAAGAATATATTAATTCCCAAATAGCTATACGCTTGAAATATAAACAAGAAAGAAACTTTACCAAGGCAGATGAAGTAAGGCAGGAGTTGGTTGGAAGAGGGGTGGTGTTGGAGGATGTTGCGGATGGGAAGACGGTGTGGAAGATTATTTAATTGATAAGTTCTTGATGCATTGTTGGATTTGAGTATTTTCCTTTACTTCCTCAAATCTTTTTAATGGCAAAACTGATAAATCTGTTTGGATATTTATTGGGTGGTCTATATCATCTGAGATATGTGCATGTAAATAGCGATTAAATATATTATTGAATTCTTTTTCAGGAATCTCTGGAAAATAACAGCGGAAGAATTTTAGTTGAGGCACATATATTACGTGGGCAATAGATGGTAATCCCAGTGAATTTGCGGTAGCTCCTGGTAATCCCAACTTAAAAAATCCCTCATCGGTAAAATTTTCTTTATTTTGTAGTGATTTAATAAAGTTGGTTTGAGGCGTTGAAAATATTGGTCTTGTTGATTGTAAGGGGTTAAAAAATATATTAGTAAATATATTATTTATTACGACCAATAATAAAAGAATTCTGGTAAGATTTCTCTGATCGAAATGATATATTGAATAGTGAATGAGTAAGACGATAATAAATAGCGGAATGATTATTAGACCTTCAATATTATTTATATTTTGTAGAAAAACTGATCCCAATATTAAACAAAAGAATAATGTAATTCTGGTAGGAGATAAAACAAATTCCAGTTTTCTTAGAATTATTGCAGATATTCCAAGTATAATAAATCCTGTAGCAAAGATTAATCTAACTCCAGGTACATGATTAAGAAGAATGATTTTTACCAGATTGCCAGATATTGGTAATGTCATCCAGATAGATATTATTAAGAATGATATAGATAATATTATTAAAGATTTCTTTTCTTCTAATGTGAGATTTTGAAGATATTTTCTCCAATCTCCGAATATTATCATTATTAATAATAAATAAGATCCGACTACACTTAACTCACATATATTAGAATATAAGCTTTCTCCATTATATTGATTAATTATGATTGAGGGAAAGAATTGTGAGACAAATTGAAGCAATCCAACATCTCCACCATTAACAGTTCTATTGCCTGGATAGACTGTATTTACGAGGGCTAGCGCCAAATCTTGTATATAAATGAGGTAGGTAGAAATAGATAATATTCCACATATACCAAATATAATCATATTCTTCCAATTTAATATATTATGCTTAAATGCAAGAAGGAATATGAGTGCAGTTATAGCCAATGTATAAAATAGTGGTGGATAGAATGTCGAGAAAACCATG
>Ga0194121_10008629_pt1 | contig 12840 bp, 12 predicted proteins | sample TA2MahCa50mmetaG_FD_148609 | JGI IMG/M metagenome (GOLD analysis project Ga0194121, IMG submission 148609) | Freshwater microbial communities from Lake Tanganyika, Tanzania - TA2015020 Mahale Deep Cast 50m | ecosystem: Environmental > Aquatic > Freshwater > Lake | place: Tanzania: Lake... | reverse complement strand
GAGTTGCAGGACACAACGCCATACTGTGTAGCGCCGCATCTGGATGGCCATCACCAGCGCAAAGACGGCCCCGTAGATCGCAACCAGAGGTACAGAAACCGTCGGCGGCATGAAGAGCGGTAAGAACGCCTGGGCCATGACGCCAATACCAAAGCCGGCAAGGCCAAAGACAAAGCTCGCCAGTGCCAGGATCATTGCCCCGGCAATCCATTCCAGCTCCATAGGGTGTACTCAATGTCCGGTATGCGCGGCGTCTTGTACTGCAGCATTGATGTGCGCTGCGGCATCGAACGCTCCATGCAGTATGCCCCAGCTGGCCATCCATTCCCACTCCAGGCGGGCGTCCTCTACGACAACGGGCTCAGGCGCTTTCACCTTGATCCGGCTGAGCTGAAAGGCCGCTGGCGTGAGGGCGGCTACCGGGGGACGCGCCAACTGCACCTCAAGACCTTCTGCAGCGAAGAGCCCTTCATCGAGGGCCATCAGCACATCCAAACCATTGAATGCTCGCACGGGCTCGATCACCATCGTCTTCGTCATAGAAGAGAACCTCCATTCTGCCGGGGAATGCGAGGGAGGCAAGCGCTGCACAGCGCTGCTCTACGGTACGAGAAAACCCCTGGGTTTGCAATGTGACGCTGGCTGGCCTTTATCTGGGGGTATTGCCTGGGAAAATGGCCTGCCGTCCCAGTTGTGGCCAGGCCGCTGGGGCACTGGCTTTGGCAAGCCGCTCCGCCAGTGGCAAGTTCTCATCCCAGAAATACGCGATAATGCGCCGCCCCGTCAAGGCCTCGGACGCCTCGGACGCCAGCCACACTACAGGAGCTTGCATGACCTCAGGCTGAATGAGCTTTTCTTTGTCATACGCGGTGTTCGAGGCCGTCATATTCGTGTACGTAGCGCCCCCCGGCACCAGCACATTGGCGGTCACCCCAGTGCCCTCGAGTTCCTGCGCCATCGCCGCCACCAGAGCCTCATGCCCAGCCTTTGAGGGCCCATATGGTGTCCCGCCTTTCCGCCACATGGTGTCCATGCTGGTGGTGACGCCAATGATACGCCCCCAGCCCTGGGCGATCATATGCCCGACCACTGCACGGGCCATGAAAAACGCGCCGCTGAGATTGACTGCGATAACGCGACTCCAAGCCTCTGGCGAAAGCTGCCAAAAATTGCTCTCCCCCTCCGAGACAAAACCGGCGGAGCGCTGGTTAATACCGGCGTTATTCACCAGAATGTGCAACCCGCCAAGCGTGGCGATGGTCTGCTGCACTGCCTGCTCCACGGACGCCGGGTCGGTGATGTTCGCGACAATGGGCAGGGCGCAATCGTTGCCGCCAATGGCACGCATTTCCGCAGTCGTTTGCTCTAGCCAGGAAGCATTGACGTCCAGAAGGGCTACCCGTGCCCCGGCCCGTACCAGTCCGATCGTCATGGCATGCCCCAGGCCAATCGGGCTACCCGCACCGGTAATGATCGCCACTTTGCCCTGTAACACGCGCTCTGCCATCGTTCGTCTCCTCGCTGTGTATGAGATGCCGGCAGGTGCCAGGCCATGCCGTTCGCTGTTTCCCCAGTGTACACCAGGTCTGCGAAACTGCAAGCGTAGGCAGACGATCTCTGCGGGTTGACTTTTTGTTGTATCAGGGATAGACAATGAGGAGAAGAGTGGAACGAAATTTTCTAAAATGACAATATCCACGCCTCCTGATGTCCTGGAAGAGATGCTGGCGCTGGCCAATCATCTGGTCACGGAGGACGACACGCCGGTAGATAATCTGTTCTCGGAAACACAGCAACGTCTGCTCACCGAACCGCTCTACAGTTCGTGGGCGGGTCCACCGTCGCAGTCAACAACGCCAGAGCAGCCACGGCCCTTCCTGGTGGCGGCCAATGTGGGGTTGTTTGCTACCATGCGCCAGCCGCCACTGGTGCCCGATGTGTTTTTAAGTCTGGATGTTCAGGTGGCAGAGGATTGGTACGCGAAACGCCATCGGTCCTATTTTTTCTGGGAGTTTGGCAAGCCTCCGGACGTCGTCATCGAAATTGTCTCGAACCGTGAAGGCCATGAGCTGGGGAGTAAACTGTCGGCGTATGCCCGTATGGGTGTGACGTATTATGCGGTCTACGACCCGCTCCAGGAGCTGAGCGAAACCGTGTTACAGCTCTTCGAAAAACAGGGAACTTCCTACCAGCCTTACACTGGGCCACAGCTCCAGGGTCTTGGCCTGGGCTTGATCCTCTGGGAAGGCACCTACGAAGGCAAGTCTGCTACCTGGGTACGCTGGTGCGATGCGCAGGGTGAGGTCATTCCGACCGGGGCAGAGCGGGCGGCGCGTGAGACAGCACGCGCAACGCAGGAGGCGGCTGCACGTCAGCGCGAAGCGGCTGCACGTCGACGGGCTGAAGCAGAACTCGCCGAGCTCCGCGCCGAGCTGGCGCGCTTACGACCGGGTACACCGCCTGGCGAGACGTTGGCGTAGGGGCACAGAAGAGCGCGCACGATTTGATGATTGCCTACGTAGGGTGGGCTGTGCCCAACAGGCCCTCGGTTTTTCGTCCCCTGGACAACGGCGGGCGCAGCCCACGCTACGCCTCTCACGCCGTCCCACCCGCTGCCTGGCTGACGAGAGCTTGGCCCGTGCTGGGCGCCGCTCTGGCCCGCCTACCTTGCCGACGGGCCTTGCGGGCTGGGGGAGGGCGGCTGCAGAGCAGCGGGGGAGGAAGCCAGGGGAGCTGGGGGACGGGCTGCCTGCGCTGAAGCGCTGGCTGGGGCGTGCCTTCCAGGAAATCGGTACGCGCGCCGTGCTGGCGACGCTGTCGAGAGTCTCGGATGAGGCTACGAACCTCCCACAGCGATGCCACGCATATCCCTCGCCGCGGATGCGCCAAGGGGACAGCACGTGAGATAACGCCCTGCTGTCCCTACGGTACGGGTCGTCAATGCATGCCGAACATCCGATGTTGGTTCGCCCACCTTATGCGTATGGCGCAGCTCAGCTTGACCACTGTGCGGTAGACGCGCTACGATAAGGTCCCTGGCAACAATTGCACCAGATGACGATTGAGCATACGTCTTATCGTAGCGTAGCATTACAGAGGATATCATGAAACTCAACTGGTTCCATCTCATGCCATACCGTTTTTTGCCTGAAGATTTTAAGGAAAAGTATCGCAGTGTCTGGGTCGATGTCCCCTCTGAACTCTATGATGCTGAAAAAACGCACGGTCTCTATCACGAGTTCCTGGATGAGCTCGAATTTGCGGAAGAATGTGGCTTTGATGGCCTGTGCGTGAATGAGCATCATCAGAATGCCTATGGCCTCATGCCTTCGCCCAATCTGATGGCGGCGGCGTTGAGTCGGCGGACCCAGCGCGCTGTTATTACTGTCCTGGGCAACAGTATTGCCCTGTACAACCCGCCAGTACGTATTGCTGAAGAATTTGCCATGCTCGACGTGATGACTGGAGGACGTTTTATTGCCGGGTTTCCAGTGGGCACCTCCATGGATACGAATTTCGCCTATGGTGAAGTGCCCGCCAACCTGCGGGAGAAATATCGGGAAGGGCATGACCTCATTATCCAGGCCTGGACCCGTCCCGAGCCTTTCAGTTTTAACGGCAAGTTTACCCAGTTGCGCTATGTCAACATCTGGCCGCGCCCTTTACAAAAACCGCATCCGCCTATCTGGATTCCTGGTGGTGGCAGTATTGAGACGTGGGATTGGGTGCTGGAGCATGATTACTGTTACTGCTATCTGAGTTACTTTGGCTTCATCCGTGGTGCGAAGGTGCTCCAGGGGTTCTGGCAGCGTTGCGAGGAACGTGGGTTGGAGCCGAATCCCTATCGCTCAGGCTTCCTGCAGCTGGTCGCCGTAGCAGAGACAGATGCCGAGGCTGAGCGGCAGTATTATGCTCACGCTGACTACTTTTACAACAAATGCCTGCATGTGTACGAAGGGTTTGCCGATGCCCCAGGTTACCGTACTGCGGCGACATTACGGGCCGGTTTTGCGCCACAGGTGGGTGATCGTCCGGCGCAATTTCGCAGCAAGCTCAGCTGGAAAGATATGCTGGAGCAGGGCTATGTCATCGGTGGCAGTCCTGCCACGGTGCGCGAGCGTCTCGAGTATGCCATTAAAGAATTGCGGACCGGGCATCTCATGGTGCTGTGTCAGTTTGGCAGCATGCCGCCAGAGCTGGCGCGGCAAAATACGGCGCTCTTTGCGAAGGAAGTCATGCCGCACATACGGTCTATCTACAATGAATGGGAAGACCGCTGGTGGCCACAGCCTACGATGCAGCCGGTCGCAGTACAGAAATAATCGACAGCTTCCCTGGTTTGCTCCTGGAGTGTGCCTGGCCTTCAGCCTCCTCTGCTAAGGGGAGGCCAGCGCTTGTGACGGCGGTGCTGGCACACACAAACGTACATAGCCCGCCATGCGCAGGTCGTAACGTGGCTGCGGAGGAATGACTTCCCCGTCCATCTCCCAATCACATGGACCTGCAGACTGCACCTCCACCTGTCGAGCGCGAAAGGTGGTGGTATACCGCGAGAGCTGGTACTGCCCTGTGAGGATCATGGCAAACACCAGCGGATACAGATAGCGCGGCGTCGCCTGAATGAGCTTCACGTCGAAGAGTCCATCATTGCTCAGCGTGTTCGGAGCCATGTGCAGGATAGAGCCGTAATACGACGTATTGAGCATGGCACCGACAATGTACGCCTGCGTGGGGAGCGTCACCATCTGGTCGGCAGCATCGCGATAGCAGATGCGCAGGGGCCAGGGGCGAAAGCCAATGTGCCTGAAGGCTTCATACGTGTAGCCCACTAGGGAATTGGTGACGCGACGTGCCAGGAGATAGGCGAACAGCCCCACACTGGCGTTGACGCAATAATACTGCTGATTGACCACGCCAATATCCAGTCGGATGGTATAGCCCTGCCGAATGGTTACCAGGGCACGGTCTGTGGTGCGCTCCAAACCGAAGGACCGCACCAGGTTATTCCCCGTGCCGTAAGGAATCACGCCGAGTGCCACCTGGGGTAACAGTGCCTGGCGTGCCATTGCTTCTACCACGATATTGATGGTGCCATCGCCTCCCACCGCGATGACGCAGTCCACGTCAGCACTGACCCGAGAAAAATCTGTGATGGCATAGCGCCCCTGCTGCCCATTGGACTGCGGTACTGTATAGGCTACGGAGATGTGCTGCCCCAGGATATGCGTGGCCTGAGTGATGAGCCCTATCTCAGCATCTCGACTGTAACGTTTGGCTCTTGGATTAAACACCAGCAAGTATCGCACGCGCTCGCTCTCTGCTCATACGCCCTTCACGTCGTTCTCGTGCACATTGTAGACGACGTTGGGGCAGTCGCTCAATGGTGAAGCATTTGCACTTGACATCGACTGACAACCTTTTTACAGTGCAGCACCCGTGCATACGGAGCCTAAGCCCTTGTGGCGTTGTTCGTCCTGTCTCAGGCATTGTAGAGAGGACATGCTATGGCTGACCCCGTGCTGCAGTTAGAAGACCTTACCGTGCGTTTTCATCTCAAGCGCGGCCATCTCACGGCCGTGGATGGCGTCAATCTCACGGTACATCGTGGAGAAACCTTTGGCCTGGTTGGTGAATCAGGCTCGGGGAAGACGGTGACCGCGCGTTCGATCATGCGCCTGGTCCCCGTGCCTCCTGGTGAGATTGTGCGAGGGCGCATTCTTTTCGAGGGGCAGAACATCCTCACGCACTCCGATCAGCAGATGCGCGAGCTGCGTGGTACGAGCATCGCCATGGTCTTTCAAGAGCCCATGAGCGCGCTGAACCCCGTGTTTACCGTAGGCAAACAGATTGGTGACGCCTTGCGTACCAATATGGGTTTGTCGAAGAAAGAAGCCAAAACTCGCGTTATTGAATTGTTACAGCTGGTGGGTATCCCTTCCCCAGCCTCACGTTATGACAACTACGTCCACGAGTTCAGCGGTGGTATGCGTCAGCGCGTCATGCTGGCCATGGCCTTGAGCTGTAATCCTACCTTTCTCATTGCCGATGAGCCGACGACGGCGCTCGATGTGACTATCCAGGCGACGATTCTAGAGCTCATCCGCAGTATGATCGAGCGTTTTCATATGTCCTTGATTTTTATCACACACAATTTAGGTGTGGTGGCGCATACCTGTGACACCATCGGGGTGATGTATGCCTCGCACCTGGTAGAACTCGGGGACAAAAACGAGCTCTTTGCCAAACCGTTACACCCGTATACCGTGGGTTTGCTCAACTCGATTCCCAGACTGGACACGCAGACGCGCTATCTCACGCCCATTACAGGCTCGGTGTGTAATATGCTGCAGCCGCCGCAGGGGTGTAAATTCCACCCGCGCTGCGCGCATGCTATGGACATCTGTACTCAGGAAGTGCCTCGTTTCAAAGAGGCTGCGCCAGGTCATTTTGTGGCCTGCCATTTACACACCTAAGAGCGCCAAGCGGGCGGATGGAACGCCTATGAGCGACTATTTTCTCGATGTCCAGAACTTGACCAAGTATTTTACGCTTAACGATGATGCGTTGTCTCGTCTCACGGGGAAAACCCGTACATTGAAAGCGGTGGATGACATCAGCTTTTTTATCAAAGAAGGCGAAACACTGGGCCTGGTGGGGGAGAGCGGCTGCGGGAAATCCACCACCGCCCGTCTGGTGACACGCCTGATTGAGCCTTCCAGCGGGAGCATTCAGCTGCAGGGTGAGGACCTCTTAACCTTGCCTCCTAGCCGTATGCTCGCAATGCGCAAGACCGTCCAACTGGTCTTTCAAGATCCCTACAGCTCGCTGAATCCCCGTAAAACCGTCATGCAAATCTTGAGCCGGCCTCTCGAAGTCCACAACCTGGCGCATAGTTGGGTTGCCCGGCGGCGTCAGGTGCTGCATTTGCTCCGCCTGGTGGGCCTGGGGGTAGAGCATGCGGATCGCTATCCCCATGAATTTAGCGGGGGGCAGCGGCAGCGTTTGGCGATTGCCCGGGCATTGGCCGTCGGGCCCAAGTTGATTATTGGCGACGAACCAGTCTCGGCCCTTGATGTCTCGATTCAAGCCCAGATCTTAAACCTCTTTCGGGAGTTGCAAGAAGAACTCCATCTGACGTATTTGTTCATTGCGCATGACCTGAGCGTGATTCGTCATATCAGCGACCGAGTGGCGGTGATGTACGTTGGTAAAATTGCTGAGATGGGGAGTGTGGCGAAGATTTTTGCCCATCCGCAGCATCCCTATACTCGTGCGCTCCTGGCTGCGGTGCCCGAGGCGGATCCGCGCAAGGCGCCGCCGCGTTTGACCTTGCAAGGTGAAGTGGCAACACCGGTTGACCCACCGCCGGGTTGTCGGTTAAACGGGCGTTGTCCACTCGCCACGGAGATCTGCGGGCAGGTCTCGCCCCCACTCACTGATCGCGGTGGTGAGCACTATGTGGCCTGTCACAACGTGTAATGTGCCGGCGGAGGAAGGACGGTGGACAGCCGCGAGCAAGCGAGTAGTGAAATTCACTTGATACGTCTCACCAAAACGTATGCCAGTGGTTGGCAAAAGCGCCACACGGCGTTGAACAGTGCGAGCCTGTGGATACGTCGGGGTGAGACGATCAGTGTGGTTGGTCCCACGGGTTGTGGTAAGTCAACCCTCCTGCGGGTTATTGCAGGGCTGGAAACCCCCGATGGTGGCTTGCTGACCTTTGACGGGGAAGATGTCGCGGCGCTCTCACCCTCGCAGCGGGGCATTGGGCTGGTCTTCCAGAATTATGCGCTATATCCGCATTTCCGCGTGCGCGGCAATATCGCCTTTTACTTTCGTCTGCGACGCTGGTCTGCCGAGGCCATTGATGACAAAGTGCACGAGACGTCTCGCATCATGGGCATTGGCTTCGACCGGCTCCTTGGACGTATGCCACGCAGCCTGTCAGGAGGCGAGAAGCAGCGCGTAGCCCTGGCGCGCTGTCTGAGTCATAGCCCGCGCGTGTTGTTACTCGATGAACCCTTTTCCAATCTTGACGCCACGTTGCGCCTGCAAACGCGGGGTGAGGTCAAACGGCTGGTCGATCGTTTTAGCTTGACGACTGTCTTTGTCACGCACGATCAGAACGAAGCGGTTGCCATGGGGCATCGCATTGCCGTCATGCGTCAGGGGGCTATTGAACAAGTCGGCACCTACCAGGAACTGTACGGGACGCCCGTTAATACGTTTGTGGCCGGGTTTATTGGCACACCTCCCATGCATTTGCTTGAGGCACGGCGGCAGGGCGACACGGTGCGAGCCATAGTGAGCGGGACCTCAGTCCATCTGCCCTTGCCCCTCCCCTATCAGACCCGTGTGGCCGATGGTCAGGTGGTCACGCTGGGTATCCGGCCTGAGCATCTCCGTTTCACCGAGCCAGGGGTGGAGCCAGGTGTCCCGTGCACGGTCGAGATGACGGAGCTCCTGGTGTCCGATGCCGCGCAGCTTGTGCATGTCCGGCATGGCGAGCGCAGTTTTTGTGCGAAGCTTGACCTCCAACGCTCTGTCCGCCCGCGGGAACTCCTCTGGCTGCATATGCCATCAGAACATCTCGTGTATTTTGATTGTGAGGGTAAACGTTTGTAGAAAAGGAAACAGGCATGGAATTTGGTGCTGCCATTTTTTTTACAGATTACGCCATGAGCCCGGCTGCACTGGGGCGTGCCCTGGAAGAGCGTGGTTTTGAGTCGCTCTGGGCTCCGGAGCATTCCCATATCCCCCTGTCACGCCAGTCACCCTTCCCGCAGGGTGGCGAGCTACCAAAGAAGTACTACGATGTCATGGACCCGTTTGTCACTTTAGTGGCTGCGGCAACGGCTACAACGCGCTATTTCAAGAAGATGGCACTCGAGGCCGGACGTGACCTTGCCACTATTCCCATTACCAGCTTTGGGGTTGCCGAAGATCCTGAGCTGATCAAGCGCTACCAGGACGCTGGCGTTGCCCGACTGGTCTTTAACCTGCCGCCGGCCCAGGCTGACGAAGTGTTGCCTGTGCTCGACCGCTGTGCCCGTCTGATGCAGTAAGGACTGCGCACGCCCTGCTTGCGTCACAGGGCGTGCACAACACCTCGTGGAGCCCATCCACCTACCTAATGGCTGTGGACATGCTCAGGGGTTTCTTCCAGGAAGCCACCCGCCTCCGCTTTGTTGAGCGTTTCCAGGATGGTCATGGCCAGGGCACGTGCAGCCTCTGGGGTCAGCTCTACGGCCACGCGGGCACTTGGACCTTGCGCTTCGTTGACAAAATCAATGTTCAACGCATGCTCAAGATGAAAGTGAAAAGGATGGTCATAAGAGATGTTGGCCTCGCGGAGGTCAAACCATCCTTGCGCGCCTTTTCCACAGCCAGCAATTTTGGTTTGCAGTGTTAGCATGGTACACATCGTTGAGCTCCTTGCCGTGTCCTAGCCCAGATTTTTGCCCAGGAACGCAAACACTTTATTCCAACCATCGACCGCCTGCTCCTGCCGGTACGCTGGCCGATCATAGTAGAAGAACGCGTGACCAGCATTGGGATAGCGGTAAAATTCATAGGTTTTGCCGTATTTCTTCAGCTCGGCTTCATGCTGATCCACCTGGGCCAGCGTCGGCGCCTGATCTTCCTCCCCAAAGAGGCCCAGGAGAGGGCAAGTCAGGTCTTTCGTATAGTCAATGGGGGCCACTGGTTGCTTGGGATTGAGATCGGACGGTCCCATCACAACCCGCCCGCCCCAGCAGTCAATCGCAGCGCTAAAACCCTGTAAGCGACTGGCCGCGAGGACCGTATGCCGTCCACCGGAGCAGGTCCCAAACACGCCGATTTTGCCATTGCAGCTTGGCAGATTCTGGAGGAAACGCAGTGAGCCCTGCACATCGCCGAGCATCTGATCATCGGCCACACCACCGGCGGCGCGCACTTTGGCGGCGACATCTTCCGGAGTGCCATGGCCGTCACGATGGTACAGATTCGGGCTGATGGTGGCATAGCCATGGTGCGCGAACTTGCGGGTAAATTCGCGGTAGAGCTCATCCCAGCCAGGGAGATGGTGAATCACGACCATACCAGGGAATGGCCCAGTGCCGAGCGGCCGGGCAAAATACGCGTTAATGGGGTCACCGTTGGCGCCCGTAATGGTCACCGTTTCTGCCAGCATGCCTTCATACATGTTTGTCTGGTACATAACACCCTCCACGCGTCAGAGAGATCGCCAGTAGTTGAGTGAATGGTATGCGCGTGTCCAGGGCTGCGATGAACGCGGCACACAAAGGAGACTCGCAGGTGTCTATATTGGCACAAACCTGGCTGAGAAGCAAAGTCAGATTTGTCGCCTCACGAGGTGTCTGGGAACGGAGGACAAGCGCTGCCTACAGCCGTTGACAAAGCCATGGTAAGCGAGCGAAGATACGCATGTACTGAGAGCGCTCCGGTCCCCTCTCCCTCCGGGTGAGGGTGACGGGGGTGGGCGTATCCATGGGCTGTCTAGCCCTTACCCCAGCCTTCTCCCGCAGGGAGAGGGAGTCTGATCAAGGAAGTCACATCATGATACAGGTCTCTCACAACACGGCTGCCACGCAATTTGCCTTCGATAATACCTATGCACGGGACCTTGAGGGTTTCTATGTGCCCTGGCAGGCAGCGCAGGTGGCACAGCCAGCGTTAGTGCAGCTCAATCGGGCCTTAGCCGAGGAGTTGGGGTTGGATGCTAAGGCGTTCGCTTCTGAAACCGGGGCACAGATTTTTGCGGGCAATACGCTCCCTGAGGGCGCAACACCGCTGGCGCAGGCGTACGCTGGCCATCAGTTTGGCGGCTTCTCGCCCCAACTGGGGGATGGACGCGCTTTACTGCTGGGCGAAGTGCTTGACCGCAGTGGCCGTCGCCGTGACATTCAGCTGAAAGGCTCTGGTCGTACCCCTTTTTCCCGCAGCGGTGACGGTCGGGCTGCACTCGGACCCGTGCTGCGTGAATATCTGATTGGTGAGGCGATGCACGCGCTTGGTATCCCCACGACCCGCGCGCTTGCCGCGGTGCGCACCGGTGAGCCTGTGTATCGCGAGGCAGCACTGCCAGGTGCAGTGTTGACGCGGGTGGCGGCCAGTCACATCCGAGTCGGCACATTCCAATGGGTGGCCTCCCACGGTCAGCCAGGGCAGGTCCGCCGTCTGGCGGATTATGTCATCGATCGGCATTACCCAGCGCTGCAAGGCCAGGCGGACCCCTATCTGCGCTTGCTAGAGAGCGTGTGCGACCGTCACGCGTCACTCGTCGCCCGCTGGATGCATGTGGGCTTCATCCATGGTGTGATGAATACCGACAACATCGCGATTTCCGGAGAGACGATCGACTACGGCCCCTGCGCCTTCATGGATCATTACGATCCGGCAACTGTATTTAGCTCCATTGACACCTATGGGCGCTATGCCTACGCCCAGCAGCCACAGATTGCCCAGTGGAACCTGGCGCGGTTTGCAGAAACACTGCTCCCGCTCATTGATGCGGATCAGCAACGCGCTATTGCACGTGCTACTGAGGTCATCCATGCCTTTCCCGTACGTTACCAGTACCACTGGCTGCAGGGCATGCGTGCCAAGCTCGGCCTATTCACCACAGAGGAAGCCGATGCCGATCTTGCTACAGGATTGCTCACGGCGATGGAAGGCCAGCACGTAGACTACACGTTGGCGTTCCGCTACCTTGCTGATGCGGCTATGGGTGAGGATGATCTCTTGCATGCCCTGTTTACCGATGCTGCCGCATATGAGCGCTGGCGCGAACGCTGGCAGGCACGGCTGGCGTGCGAGACCGTCGCCCCCGCAGTGCGGGCGCAGGCAATGCGGCGGGTGAACCCAGCGTTCATTGCGCGCAACCATCGCGTCGAGGAAGCCTTGAGCGCTGCAGTGGACCACGACGATTACACCCCATTTGAAACACTCGTACAGATCCTTTTGCAGCCTTTTGACGATCAGCCAGCGTTTGCCGCCTTTATGCAACCTGCGCCAGAAGGCCAGGGGGTCTATCGGACTTTCTGCGGTACCTGAAAGTCAGCACTTTCACGAGAGCCCCTGTTCCTCACCCTAGCCCTCTCCCCAAGGGAGAGGGGACCGGAGAGCCCGTTCCAGAAACGCGGCTGGGGCTCCCATGTCAGCGCGCAATGCCAGATACGCCGATGTCCAGTGTCCCGCAAGATCGCGAATGTATAATGGTGGCGACTCCATCCGTTGCCCCTGCCAGGCGCAGGTAAAGAGCACCATCCGGGGCGGCAGGCTGGCGCGGAAATAGACGGCTTGGCGCTGCACGAGTGTCAGCCCGGCTTGCTGGATAGCGCGCTCGGGCCTGGGATCGTCTGCAGCATGGCAGAAGCAGAAGAGACCGTGCACGGCGAGTGAGCGCGCAGCAGCCTGACAGTAGTCAAAGACATTGCCGTGCAGCTCAAAGCGCGCGGCAGCCTTTTGTGGATGCTGGGGCTGCACCCCATCGCCCACAGGAATGTACGGTGGGGAAGCGGTAATGAGGTCAAACGGCCCATCAGACCAGGTGCGTAGGTCCTGGTGATGCAGGGTAACGCGCTCCTCCAGACCGTTGTAGATGACCGTACGGCGTGCCAGCATGTGACTGACCGTTTGCACTTCTACCATGGTCAGACGCGTTGCAGGAGCCAGCTTCCACAGCACCAGTAAACCCACCGAGCCAATGCCCGCACCGAGATCCAGTACCGTACGTGCAGCGGGCCGGGCCTGGGCCGCTGCCCAGGCAGTCAGCAAGTCATCGGCGGAAAAGCGATGGCCCGCCCGGAGTTGAAAAATCTTCCAGTCACCGGCAAG
>Ga0194121_10008623_pt1 | contig 12846 bp, 10 predicted proteins | sample TA2MahCa50mmetaG_FD_148609 | JGI IMG/M metagenome (GOLD analysis project Ga0194121, IMG submission 148609) | Freshwater microbial communities from Lake Tanganyika, Tanzania - TA2015020 Mahale Deep Cast 50m | ecosystem: Environmental > Aquatic > Freshwater > Lake | place: Tanzania: Lake... | reverse complement strand
CCGGCGCCGCTCAACGCCCGTATCAACCGTTACCGTCGTCATGTGCCCTCATTGATTCGCAAATCAATGGGCACACCATCTCACGCGTAACGGCGCACCGTAAGGCGGCCTCTACCGGACGCGTACGGCGATCCAGACACCACAGTAGTAGCAATCCCATGCCGTTACGAAGAGCATGGTGACCTTGGCCCCGCTCGGGATGACCGGAACCTTGCCGGGGGTCGGCGGCTCCCGGGTCGCCAGGATGAATTCGGCCGACAACACCTTGCCATCTTTGACGCGGAACTCGCCGAGCATCTTCTCGGCGCTCTCGCTCTGTCCGGTCAGCACACTGTCAAAGCGCGTCGTCAGCTTGAGTGCATAGCCATTGCCGCTCCGCTGTATCGGAAACTCGTATCGATCGAGCGCGGCATCGGCAAACCCATACGCGCCCGCAGCGATCAGCGCGCCGTCGCTGCCGGCGCGAACCGACTCGATGCCGAGCGCGCGCTGGCGCCGCTCCTTGCCGATCTGGACGATCCATTCGCCAACAAGCGCCTGCGCGGCCTCTTCGGCCGGCGATGCGGAGCATCGGGACGGCACCAGCATCATCAGGCCAAACACCACGGATGCGGCCGCTAATCCCTCTTTGATCATGGCGTTCCCCCGTTTCAAGAACCACTCCATGCCACGCTAACACTCTAAGGCCGTCATTGGCGTCACCCATTTGGGGTATGTGGTTGGAGCTGCCCCTACCGGCCAGTTGACTAGGGCTCCTCCACGACGATCAGCCCGTCGAAATAGAGGCTGCGCCCAACTGCATCGAGCTCTCCTCGCCGATCCCGCTCGCCCTCTACGACCGTTCTCTTCGCCAAGGAGAACCGTTCCAGGCTTGTCGCAGCCTCGTCTGCGACGACCATATCCGATCTGCCCTTCCCGGCAATGGACGAAGTCATGGAGGGGTGTATATTCAGCAAAAAGCCGGTCATCGTCGGCAATGCATGTCGCGACGAGGTCAACCCCAGGGGAGGTTGCGATGGCGCGCGTTGAGCAGATTCTCGATATCGCCGGGAAGACGGATGCATCCGCGTTTCTGCGGATCTTGATCACGGAACTGTTCCCGCAAAAGACGGTTGCCACCTGCTCGCTGAGAGGTCGCAGCGTCGTGGTGCTGAAAATGATCTCCGAGATCGACCCGCATACGCCGATCGCGTTTTGTCACATGCCGAACCTCTATCCCGAAAGCGTAGAATACCGCGACAGGCTCGTCGGCGAGCTCGGCTTGCGAGACATCCGCGAGCCCGTCGAAGATGGCGGGCCGTTGCCGGGCGACCGCGATCACTGCGAGGCGCTGTGGTCGGAGAACCCGATCGATCACACCAGGGCCTACGAGAGCGTCCATCTCAACCGAACTTTGGCGGGATTCGATTGCTGGATCAGCGCAGTCTATAACCATCCCTACCCGAACACGCCGGGACCGCCCGCGCGGGAGGAGGGACGGTTGATCCGGATCGACCCGCTGGCGTCCTGGACCCAGAGTCAGGTGCGGCAGTTCATGTCGGAGCATGGGCTGCGCTATCACCCCCTCGCCACGTCGCATTGCCCGGTGCCGACCCGAGAGGAACCGAGATTGGTGCCGCACTATCACTATTGATGGCGCGCCCAGACCGTCGCAGCGCTTGTCAACGCGACATGCCGCCTGCTATACGCGTCGCAGCATGATCATTGCTCAAATATCCGACACTCATATCGATCCCGATAGCCCAAACGCTGCACAGCGAGTGCGTGAGCTAGAACGATGCGTGGATGACATCAATCGTCTGGACCCGTTGCCGGACGTGGTCTTTCACACCGGCGATCTTGTACACAACGGGAATGCGGCCAAGTACCAGATCGCGGCGCGCATTCTTGGCGGTCTCAGGTGCCCCCTTCACGTCGCAGTGGGCAATCGCGACGACCGGGCTATCATCCGCTCGACCTTTGCCGCCGGCCGCGATCTTCTGTCTGACACGCCCTTCGTGCAATTCAGCGTCGATCGCTATCCGGTCCGTTTGATTGCGCTGGATACGCTCAGCGAAACGACCAACATGGGCGAGTTCTGCGACATCCGCGCGAACGGATTGCGGGCGGCGTTGGCCGAGGACGGCGCCAAGCCGACGGCGCTGTTCATGCATCACCCGCCCTTCGAGATCTGCGAATCGAAGTATCGATGGCAATTCGATTCGCTAGACGGAATCGAGCGTCTGCGCCAGGCACTTGAAGGGCAAAGCCACGTGTTGCGCGCGTTCTGCGGCCACGCCCACCGCTATGCCGAAGGCAAGATTGCCGGGGTGCCGGTGACGAGCACGCCAAGCGTCGCGATCGATCTTCGCCTCGGCACCGTTCCCGACGGCGCGCAGTCCGCGCCGCTTTACCAGATCCACAGATTCGACGCCCGCAGCGGCTTCACCAGCGAGATTCGCGTGGCGCCGTAGCGACCACCGCCGTCCGGTCCAGTCCGCTCAATCGACGATGTGGTAGACCGGCGCCTTCTCGAGCTGCCATTCGCCTGTCTTGCGGTCGTAGCGGGACAATGTGAAGCAATGCCAATTGGCATCATCAAGCTTCATGTGATCGCCGCGATAGTAGTACCCCGGCCACCGCGTTTCTTCGCGGAAAAGCGTGTGACGGGTCACTGCCTCCGAGGCCAGCACCCTGTGGTGCAGCTCCCACGTACGCTGAAGCTGGTGCAGATCTTCGGCACCCATGCTGTTCATGTCTTCCTTGAGCATGCCCAGCAGCTCGAGTCCGCGGTCGAGCAGCACGCCGTTCGTCATGTAGTTGGTGCTGATGCCTCCGACATACTCGTCCATGATCTTTTCCAGGCGCTGGAGCCCGTGAATCGGCAGAAGATAGTGCGGCGACACCGTTCCGGCGACGATCTCGTTGCGGCCGACGCGGTAGTTCTCCAAGGGCTGGAAGACGAGTTTTTCGAGATCCCGATACTCCTGTTCGCTGACCTGAGGCTGGTCCTTCAAATCCTTCACGTACTTGACCGCCGCCTTGCCGGCGATCCGACCTTCGGTGAAGGACCCCGACGAGAACTTGTGGGCGGTGCCGCCGATGGCATCGCCGGCGCCGAAGAGCCCATCGACCGTCATCATTCGATTGTAGCCCCACTGGTACTCCGCGGGGGCGTAGTCTTCCGGTCCGCTCGCCCACGCCCCGGAGCAGGTGGCGTGCGAGCCCATCACGTAGGGCTCTGACGTGGTGAGCTCGGGATTGGTGTGCTTGGGATCGATATTCTGCGATGCCCAGACGACCGCTTGGCCAATCGTCATGCCCAGGAAGTTCTCCCAGCCGATGGTCTCCTTGTGGGGATCCTGGAAGGCCTCCGTGGTCACCATGCGGATGGGGCCGCGGCCGGCCTTGACCTCCTCAAGAATGGCGTGGTTCCTGAGGCAGGTCGGCACCGGATGTCGGTCAATGTAGTCGCCTACCAGCTCCTTGGTGTGGTTGTACCACTTGGACTCGTATTCCTCGCCATAGCCGTTTTGGGTGTAAGTCTTCAGGTGGAGGAAATAGGCGCCGACCGGACCGTAGCCGTCCTTGAAACGGGTTAGGACGATGCGGTTCTCCATCTGGGTCATCTTGGCGCCGACAAGAATCGGCAAAGCGTACGCGGACGCGCTGCTCCACGGCGCATACCAGGTCCGCCCCATGCCCTCGCCGACGGAACGCGGTTTGAAGATGTGCGAGGCGCCACCGGCGGAAACGATGACGGCCTTGCCGCGGAACACGTAGAAGTCACCCGTCCTGACATTGAATCCGACGGCGCCGGCGACGCGGTTCGCCTTGATCTTGTCGGTCAACAGGTGGGTGACCATGATCCGGTTGTAGACCTTGGTCGCGGCCTTGCGCGCGGCTTCGGCCACGATCGGCTTGTAGCTTTCGCCGTGGATCATGATCTGCCATTTGCCCTCGCGCAGGTACCGCCCGGTCTTCGGGTCGCGCATGATTGGCAGACCCCACTCCTCGAACTTGTGCACCGTGGAATCCACGTGCCGAGCGATGTCGTAGCCCAAATCCTCGCGCACCAGCCCCATCAGATCGTTGCGGGCGTAGCGCACATGGTCCTCGGGCTTGTTCTCATTCCATTGCATGCCCATGTAGCAGTTGATGGCGTAGAGCCCCTGGGCGACCGCACCGCTGCGCTCGATATTCGCCTTCTCGACGCAGACGATCTTCAGATCGCGCCCCCAATAGCGGGACTCGTAGGTCGCGCCGCAGCCGGCCATGCCGCCGCCGATGACGAGAATATCCGCGTCGACGAATATCGTTTTCCTGCCGCCGAACAGTCCCATTAGACCACTCCCGGCTTGAGCTGATCTGGTCGCAATGCAGGCAACCCGCCGGTGATGTTGAGTGCTTCCGGCTCGTGGGCAAGTTCTTGTCGATTGAAATCCTCGCTGCGAGGCGCGTCGTACTCAGAAGGTCCCTTGATCGATCCCCACGGCGTCGTCCGGATCGGCGACACGAAATTCTTCTCGCGCCCGTCACGGAATTTGAGCCGCCATGAAACGCTGCCCTTGGCCTCTTCGCGCAGCACCCGGACACTGTGGCCGAGTGGGGCGAAGTCGGCGTAGCCGCGGACATCGATCGCATTCTGCGGGCACGCCTTCACGCAGGAATAGCACTCCCAACACATGTTCGGCTCAATGTTGAAAGCGCGGCGATAGGTCTTGTCGATGTGCATGATGTCGGACGGGCATATGTCGACGCAGTGTCCGCAGCCGTCGCATCGGGTCATGTAAACGAATGTGGGCATGGGGCCTGTATCTCTCCTATCTCGGCGGCCGGCGATGGGCCGATCAGTAATTCCGGGGCTGCTGGCGGGCGCTGCCGAACTGTTCACGCTTGTCGGCAGGCGGGGGTAAGTTGCTCCGCGACCCGTTGGCCTCGGACACTCTTTTCTCGAAGGCCGCCGCGGGCTTGAAGAACATGTGCGAGAATTTGGACCATGGCACCGATCCGAAAAGCACCGTGGTAGCGATCAGGTACAGGCCGAGGACCACGCTGGTCCAGGAGCTGCCGCGCGCCTGCAAATATGCCCAGATCAGGCCGAAGGTCACGCTCGCCAAGAGCGAGAGGATGAACAAGTCCGCGCGCGTGACGCGGAAAGGCGTGTTGCCCTCGGCGGCGACATCGACCCGAATGAAGAACCAGAACCAGTATCCGCCCAGGCAAGCCATCAAGGCGCCGATCCACCACAGCTGCGGCAGCATGGCGGGAGTCGGGGTCGCTGGCGTCGGATAGCCGAATACCATGATGACGGTGGAGACGACGTAGAGCAGGAAGCCGTACATGGTGAGCAGATGAGCGACCCGCCGGCGCGCATTGCAGAACTCGGAGGATGTCAGGACCTCCACAAGGCCCGTTCTAATGGCGAGCGACACCAATTCGCCGCTGCTCACCTGATGCGACGCTTTGCTCTTCGAATTCCGCCAATTGTCGAAAAAATACTTGGCGCTTCCCTTGTGCACGATATCGAACAGCGTGCCGGCGACGACCAGGACGATCATGATGACGACATACGTCTTCATAACGGCGGGAGGTATGGTCGCCGAAAGCTCGGCAAACGGATTTCTAGAGAACATGACTTGACCCCGCAGTTACCCGCGCAATATCGACGTCGAAATCGGCGGCGGCTCCTGGCATGACGAACCGCACGGGGACGTGATCGGGTCCCGGCAGCATCCGCCCGGTTGCCGTCCATTTCTCGTCAAAGACGCGGCAAAAAAACGGACCAATGTCCATGCGGCCGAGGCGTTCGCACGTTCCGCTATCACCAAACCCGCACATGGACGGTTCAGCAGCCCCCCTTTGGTCCACACGCGAAATTCATGTTCTTGACCGGTATCACGTGCGAACTGCGCTCGCTCTCTCGTAGTATGGCGGTTTTGGCCTGTCAATTGATCGCACCATGAACAGGATTCGGGCCGGAGCCACATTCAGGCCGATCGCCGTACGTGGGCTGAGCCCGCGAGCCGCGAGACCGAGGCGCGGCATCGCCCGGAGCCGAACGAAGTGGCGACAAGGGCAGCCCGCTGTGAACACGGCATTTGCGGCAGGGCCGACGCATCCCGCGAGCTCGACGCGGAGCGTGCCTTGCGCGGCCTCGAGAATGGCGTCAGCAAGCCGGTGCGATGCTGTACCGTCGTCGATGCAGGAAATCGGCGACTCGGCGACATTTGGCGGCCAGCCGCAGCACGCTACTTGAGGCGGTCGTAGTAAGCCTGAAGGATCTCGATCACCTCCGGCCGGCTGAACTCGCGCGGGATGTCTTCGTGCCGGGCGAACATCTCACGCAGCCGGGTTCCCGAGATCGACAACTGGTGTTTCGCGTCGTGTGGGCAGGTCCTGCCTGTCGCCATGCCGGCGCACTGGAAACAGTAGAAGGTCACATCGATCTTCAACGGCTGAATCTCCATGCTGCCGGGCGCAAGCGTGTCGAAGATGCGATGGGCATCGAACGGTCCGTAGTATTTTCCGACACCGGCATGATCGCGCCCTATGATCAAATGCGAGCAGCCGAAGTTTTGCCGAAACACAGCGTGGAGCAGAGCCTCCCGCGGTCCGGCGTAACGCATCTCGATCGGATAGCCGGCCTGGACGACGGTGCCGGGCACGAAATAGCGCCGGACCAGGGCATCAACCGCTTGAACCCGGACGTCGGCCGGAATGTCGCCAGGCTTCAGGGCGCCGAGCACCTGGTGGATCAGCACGCCGTCGCAGATCTCGACGGCAATCTTCACCAGATGCTCATGGCTGCGGTGCATGGGATTGCGCGTCTGAAATGCAGCTACCTTTGACCAACCCCTTTCCTGGAACATTGTCCGAGTCTCCGCCGGCCGGTAGTACAGACCCGGATAAGTCGCCGGAAAATGTCCCTCCGACAGCGCGACGACGGGGCCAGCCAAATTGACCGGTCCTTGCTCCAGTACCTTCAGTACGCCGGGATGAGCCGGGTCAGTCGTGCGGTAGACGTGAGAGCACTCCAGTTGCTTGTCTATCCTGTATTTCTCTCCGACCGTCAGCACGCCCAGGACTTCGGCGCTCTCCCTGTCGACCAGCGCAACCTTCTCTCCGATCCCAATGCTGTCCGCCACGTCCTGGTCGCAGGACAGCGTGATCGGAATCGGCCAGAACAGGCCGTCTGACAGGACCATGTCGGCACAGCAGCTGCGCCAGTCCTGCTCACCCATGAAACCGGCGAGCGGCGTGTAGGCTCCCATCGCCAGCATGAACAGGTCGGAGACCTCGCGGCTCGAGAGTGCGACCCGCTTCAACGTCCGGGCGCGCTTGATTTCCTCCACGCGCTCGGCCTCGGGCAGCAGCAGCGGCTTCAGAGATGTCGCTCCGTGCGGCCTGACGAGATCGGACATGGAAAAGCACTCCTTAGATTGACGGTCCTGGCCGCAGCTTCGCGTCGCACCTGGTCCCTGCTCCGGTCGACCGAGCCGCGCCCTAAGCTCGGGATTTAGCCCGTGCCGTTTCAGGGTTGGTGCAGGCCGCGGACGCCCGCATCCCTGAACTGGCTCTGGATGCCGCACACGCTCACCGGTTTGCCGAGCAAGTCAAGACCGAAGCTGCAATGCGAGCTGCTCTTCGACGGTGAGGCCGGCATCGCTCGAGACGATGGAGACGCGCATCCCGGCAAGAAGCGTCGGGCCGGGTGCATGTGCCGTGTGCACGCGCCCGGTGCGCGCGCCGCGCGCACTTCGATGCCGCGTCCAGCTTGCACGATCCCGGAGCGACCGGAAAGCGCTGGGCTGCGGAGGAATGCCTGCGGCCACGGCTTGCCCCTCGCGGCCCGTGTCTCCACGCCAAGCCTGCGATCTGCCGCATCGATTCACGGGCGCTCCAATGATGGTGTCCCTGCCTTCAATCAAGTCACGTCGCGCCACGCTATTCGTCCGCGTGCCATGGCTGCCATTCGGGTCGTTCAGTCGAGTTCCTCGAGGTTGTCAGGGCTCCTCCACGACGATCAGGCCGTCGACGGCGGTGACGCCGCCTGCACTCCACTTGACGGGGTTGATCTCGATGACGAAGCGACGCCATGGCGCGCCCGCCGCGAGCGCCGAAAAACGCGCGACGAAACCGGCGAGCAGCGCACGCTCGGCGCGACCTGCGAGCTTGGCCGCGTGGGACGCGATGCGCAGGCGATCGAATGCCGCCAGCGCGTCCGCTTCGGCGACCGGCGCGCGCTCGACCGTGACGTCATCGATCAGCTCAGTTAGATTGCCGCCGGCGCCCAACGACACCATGACGCCGAACTGCGGGTCGCGAAAAGCCGACACCAGCAGCTCCATGCCGCCGCCGACCATGTGTTGGACGTAAATGCCGTCGAGCGTCACGCCGAGGCTCGCGGCATGGGCAACGAGCCGGCGATAGGTGTCGCGGACCCGAACATCGGTGTCGAGGCCGAGCGCCACCAAGCCAGCGCCGGCGCGATGGGTGACGGCAGCGGAGATGCCCTTGAGCGCCACCGGATAGCCGACCGACGCCGCGGACTCGGCGGCCGCGTCGGCAGAGCGCGCGAGGCGCCCCGCGGCGATCGGCAAGCCGGCTGCCGCAAGGATGCGGTGGCACACATCCTCGGCGATGACCTGTCCCGCCTTCGGTGCAGGGACGTGCGCACTCCAGTCGAACGACATCGCTTGCGCGGGGCTTGGCGCGTCCGGCCGCGACAACGCCGCACGGTAATCGACGAGCTGCCGCACGGCGCGCAGCGCGCGTGCGCTCTCGGAGAAGACGGGCAGGCCCGCCGGCGGCAGCCGCGCGACGACGGGTCCGGGCGGCAGAACCCAGGACACCACGACCGTCTTGTCGCTGCGCTCGCGCACGCCCAGGATATTGTCGATCACCTCGTTTGCCTTGTGGCCGCCCGCGCCGCACTGGAAGAGCAGCGTATCGATCGCCGGATCGGCGGCGATCGCGTCCAAGGCCCGGGGAAAGAGCGCCAGCCATTTGGGCTGGTTGTAGGTGTCCGGCGTCAGGTCGATCGGATTGGCGACCGAGGCGATCGGCGGCACGAGGTCTTTGAGCGTGTCGCGGGTGGCCTCGCTCAGGGGAGGCGTCGCGAGGCCGCTGTCGGCGCACTGGTCGGCCGCCATCACGCCCATGCCGCCGCCGAAGGTGATCGCTGCCACCCCGCTCCCGCGCGGCAGCTTGGCGCGCGGCGCACCGCTCAGCGTGGTCGCGACATCCAGCAATTCCTCCTGCGAGCGGACACGGATGACCGCCTGCTCGCGGAAGATCGCGTCCCACACCCGGTCCTCGCCGACCAGCGCACCGGTATGCGCCAGCGCCGCGCGCGCGCTCGCGAGGGTGGCACCGCCCTTGAGGGCGACGACCGCCTTGCCCGAGCGCTTCGTTGCCTGGAGTGCCGCGAGGAATCGCGCTGCGTCGGGGACACCTTCGAGATAGAGCGCGATCACCTCGGTGCCGGCATCGTGCGCCAGCGCGTGCACGAAGTCTGCCATCGACAACGCGACCTCGTTGCCGCTGCTGATGACGTAGCGGAAGCCGAAGCCCGCCTGCTGGGACAGCGCGTGCGTGATCGAGCCGAGGCCGCCGCTCTGGCTGATCATGGAAATGTTGCCCGGCAGAAGCCGGTCCACTTCGAGCAATGACGAGGCGAAGCTCGCGGTCATGCCGAGCGTGGTGTTGATCACGCCGATGCAGTTCGGCCCGCACAGCCGGAAGCCCGTGGCGCGACAAACCTCGGCAAGCTCGCGTTGGCGCGTCGCGCCGTCGCCGCCGACCTCGGCAAAACCGCCTGCCCAGACGACGCCGTGGCGGATCCCCGCGGCCGCGCATTCGCGCACCGCGCCGGCAATCGAGGCGGCGTTGAGCGCGAGGATCGCCAGATCGGCCGGACCCGGCAGATCGGCGATGCGCTTGAAGCACGGCACGCCATCGACGCTGTCGCGCCCCGGATTGACCGGCCAGATGGCGCCCGGATAGGCGAACTTGCGCAGGTAGCGCACGACGGTGCCGCCGAGATTGCCGGGCTGGTCGGACGCGCCGACGATCGCGACCGAGCGCGGCTCGAGCAGACGCGAGATGTCGGCGAAGGCGGGTTGCGGCGGTTCGGCCACGGGCATCGACAATCTCATGGCAGCTCAGCTTGACGACAATCGTCTGACAAGCCTGGCTTTCTCGACAGCATAAGCCGGCCTTGTCCGTGCATCCATGTGCCGCGCAGGCCTATCGTCGCGTGGACCGCTTGGGACATCTTTGCTATCATTTTTTGGGGCAAGTCGCGGGTGAAAGGCTGCGCAGTTTCGTTAAATTTGTCGGCATCCCCGAGGTCGCTGCGCCTGTTGGAAACCGTCGTCGACGCAATCCCCGCCCCCGGGCAGCCGCGCGGCGCCAGGGTGCGCCCCGCGTCGGTGAAAGTGTAAGGTGCCTGGCATCCCCCCATGCCATTTCAGATCGATGACATACTCGCCAGCATTTCGGATGGCTTCATCGCCGTCGACAACGAGTGGCGCTTCACCTATGTCAACGCTGCGGCCGAGCGCATGTGGCGCCGCCGCGCCGACGAGCTGCTCGGCAAGACGATCTTCGACGCTCTCAGCGTCGAAGCCGACAACCCCTTCCAGGCGAGCTATCTGGCGTCCAAGGCAAGCGGGCAACCGGTGGCCCTGACCGCCTATTCGAAGATCTTCGACATCTGGCTCGAGGCGCGCGGCCATCCCCATCCGGGCGGCTACACCATCTTCTTCCGGGACGTCACGGCCGAGCGCGCCATGCACCGCACCACGCTGGAGAGCGGCCGCGAGCTCGAAACCGCCCGCGCCATCAACCAGCGTATCTTCGACACCTCGCTCGACCTGATCCTCGTCGTCAGCCGCACCGGTGATTTCATCCGGGTCAGCCCGAGCTCCGAGATCGTGCTCGGCTACCTGCCGGAAGAGCTCGTCGGCAAGAACGCCCAGCCGTTCCTCTACCCGGCCGATCTGGAGAGCACGCGGCGCGAGATGCGATCGGCGCGCCGCGGCCGGCATATGAGCAAGTTCGAGACGCGCTACGTTCACAAGGACGGTCACATCGTGACGCTGGCCTGGACTGGCGTTTGGTCCGAGCCGGAGCAGCAGCATTTCTTCATCGGTCGCGACATGACCGAGCGCATCGCAGCCGAGGATCGCGCGCGCCGGTCGCAGCGCCTCGAGGCGATCGGTCAGCTCACGGGCGGTATCGCCCACGACTTCAACAATCTGCTGATGGTCGTGATTGGCAATCTCGAGCTGCTGCAGGAATTCGCCCATGCCGATCCGGACGCGGCCGAGCTGGTCGATTCGGCGTTCAAGGCGGCGCTGCGCGGGGCCGAGCTGACGCGCCAGCTGCTCGCCTTCGCGCGCCGCCAGCCGCTCGATGCGCGCGTGATCGCCATCAACGAACGCGTCTCGGCCACGATGGACCTGCTGCGACGCACGCTCGGCGAGCGTATTCAGATCACGACGGACCTGGAGCCGGAGCTGTGGCCGGCGCTGGCCGATCAGGCCCAACTCGAATCGGCGCTGGTCAACCTGGCGATCAATGCGCGCGACGCCATGAAGAGCAACGGGCGCCTGGCCATCGAAACCGCCAACCAGAAGCTCGACGAAGACTATGCGCGGGAGAATGTCGATGCCGTGCCGGGCGACTACGTCATGCTCGCGGTGTCCGACACCGGCTCGGGCATGCCGCCCGACGTGCTGGCCCACGTGTTCGAGCCCTTCTTCACCACCAAGGCGCCCGGCGAGGGCACCGGACTCGGCCTCAGCATGGTCTACGGCTTCGTGCGCCAGTCACAGGGCCACATCAAGATCTACAGCGAGGTCGGATGCGGCACGACGGTGCGACTCTATTTGCCGCGCGCGCCGGAGGGCGCGCCCGCCGCCGCCGATCCCAAGCCGGCGACGACGCCGGTCGCCAAGCCGGGCGAACGGATTCTGGTGGTCGAGGACAATGCGGAGGTGCGCAAAGTGGTGGCCGTCCAGCTCGGCGAGCTCGGCTATGGCGTCACCGAGGCGTCCAATGGCGAAGCGGCGTTGCGGCTGATCGAGCAGGGTACCAGCGTCGATCTGCTGTTCACCGACGTGATCATGCCCGGACATTTGACCGGTGACGAGCTGGCGCGGATCGCGCGCCGGCTCCGGCCAGGACTGAAAGTGCTGCTGACCTCGGGCTTCGCCAAGTCCTCGCCGCTCAACGCCCCGCGCTCGGACGATTTCAAGAACCTGCTGACCAAGCCCTATCGCAAGATCGAGCTGGCGACCAAGCTGCGCGCGGCACTCGACGGCGGGCTGTGACTGCCGGGGCCGCCGGCACTGGTCGCCCCAGCGCGGGACGCTCTGGCAAATCCCTGATATTTGGCGCCTGAGACCAGTCCCGCGACCGAGCGCCGAACCACGAGGAAAATTTGACCGGTTATTTCAACCGGATATCCGATGCGCAAGATCCCTGCCACCGAGGTGACCGTCTATGACGCGATCCATCTCGTGCTTGCTCAATCCAGCGGCGCACAGCTGGCAAATTTGGATCAGGTGCTCGCACGTGCCGGCAAACGCGCAGGCGTCGCCATGTTCGCAGGATAGATCGTAGCTTGGCGCGCGGAGCGCCAAGCGCGGCCTAAACTGAACTTTGCCCGAATTTTGACCAAGCCACTGATGTGACTCGCGTTTGTCTGCGGGTCCTGACTACAGGCTGGGCTTGACGGCGAGCAGATCGAGTGCGCGGCGCTGGATTTCGGTCGGGGTGGCGAGCACCGGGAAGGAGGCTGCGCGGCCGAAGCGGACGGTGTTGCGGGTGAGCGTGGCGAGATCGGCGAGCAGCGAT
>Ga0194121_10008612_pt1 | contig 12855 bp, 9 predicted proteins | sample TA2MahCa50mmetaG_FD_148609 | JGI IMG/M metagenome (GOLD analysis project Ga0194121, IMG submission 148609) | Freshwater microbial communities from Lake Tanganyika, Tanzania - TA2015020 Mahale Deep Cast 50m | ecosystem: Environmental > Aquatic > Freshwater > Lake | place: Tanzania: Lake... | reverse complement strand
TTTGAGCTGCTAAAAAAAGATAAAAATTCTGTCTTAGTTGACGTCAGAACTTTCGAAGAATTCAGCTTCGTTGGCACTGTCGATCCGCAAGATTTTAACGGAAGAATGATACTCACGCCATGGAAGATAAATCCAGGAATGAAGGAGAATCCTTCCTTCGTTCCTAACCTCGAAGAGATGCTAAAAAAGCTCTTCGGCAACAAGGCAAAAGAAGCTAAAATTATTTTTATGTGTCGCTCTGGCGGCAGATCTGACGCCGCTGCACGCTTCGTCACTAATCTCGGCTACAATAACTGTTACAACCTACTCTCCGGCTTCGAAGGCGAGTTAGATCCCGATGAACATCGCGGCGTAATGAATGGCTGGAAAGCAGAAAAATTACCATGGAAGCAAAATTAATACTCACAGAACAACAGGTGGATAGTGGCTTCATGAGCCATTTCTCCCAAATCTGTCGCGCAGAATTTGGTGAAGAGATTTACAAAAAATGGTTTGCCACTCTCGAGCTTTTCTCTGATCTGAACAGCGAGATCATCTTGGCCGCACCTTCAAAATTCGTACGCGACTGGATTATTCGTGAGTTCGTCGAAACAAAAATCCTGCCCCAACTCCTACAAAAAATTCGCCCAAGCATCAAAAAAGTTACTGCGATTTATGTCGCTAAGCCAGATTTGGAGCAAACCCCCGTCCCATCACCAAGTGCTGAAAAAGTCTTAAACCTCTCCAAACATGACAATGTTTTCGCCTTCGGAACTGAGCTAAAAAGGCATTACAACTTCGAAAACTTCATCAGCGCCAAATATAACAAATTCGCGGTCTCAATGGCTAGAATCGCTGCCGGAATTGATGCGCAAACCAACCTCTTTGAAGACAGAATCCCCCTCTTCATTCACGGCGGAGTCGGTATGGGCAAGACACACCTTGCACAAGCAATCGCCTGGCAAATCAAGGAGTTCGATAAATCAAAAAAACTGCTCTATCTCTCTGCTGAAAAATTCATGTATCACTTCGTGCAATCAATCCGCAGTAACGACGCGATGAGCTTCAAAGAAAAGATGCGCTCCATTGATGTCTTGATCGTCGACGACTTGCAGTTTATCGCTGGCAAAGAAACCACTCAACAAGAATTCATGCATTGCTTCAACGCTTTGGTTGATGCCAACAAGCAAGTCGTCATGGTCTGCGACCGCCGCCCGTCTGACTTAGAGAATGTTGATGAAAAACTAAAATCACGCATCGCTGGCGGCATGATCGTCAACTTTAAGAATCCTGACTATACCGACCGCCTCGCGATTCTAAAGGCTAAATCCAGAATCCTAGGTCACGAAATCTGCGAAAACACCATGAACTTCATCGCTGAAAACGTTACCGGCTCAGTGCGAGACCTTGAAGGCATCTTAAAAAAATTAATCGCCGAAAAGATTTTTGCTGAAAGGGAAATCACCATCGAGAGCGCTCGTGAAGCGCTTAAATCCTATGCCAATATCACCAAGGTAAAATCAACCGCAGAGCTAATCCAAAAAACTGTCGCTGATTTTTATGGCATCACTCTTGCCGACCTAACCTCCAGAACCCGCGAAAGAAAAATCGCCCGCCCACGCCAAATCGCGATGTATCTAACAAAAACTCACACCGGGGAAAACCTGCCAAAGATCGGAAAAATTTTCGGCGGCAAAAACCACGCCACCGTGATTCATGCAGTGAAGTTAGTGAAACAGATGATCGAGACCGACAAAATGATGATGCAGGAAGTGCGGTCGCTCGAGGAAAAAATCAAAAACTAGATATTGTTTTAAAAAAGATTCTTGCCCCGTGGCAAGAACTAACTAGGGGTAAAACCCTTGACGCTCTAGGCTTACCAAAAATTTTGAGATTAAAAAGCCATCTGATTTGTTAAGTGAAGGATGATGATAAAAACATCCTAAGAACCTGTAAAACCTCTACTCGCGCCAGCTCTCTCCAAATCCCCAATAAACACTTGCTTAACCGTTACCTTCACCGGCGAGGTGGTTGGGGTACGCGCCTGATTTTCGGTATTCACCACATCGCACAAAATATCGAGCGACACCCCGCCATCAAAGCATATGCAAATCGTATAAGTTTTCTTGTCTAACTCCTGAATCATCTTGCGGTTAACGATGCGAAACCCACCTCTCTTTTGCTTGCGCGAGAATAAAAACAGGCGATTCAAAATCTTGATGTAAGCAGCGATGCGTCGATTCGGATGATCAAGCGGAATAGTACCGGTCATGATTTGCTCGTCTGGAACATCAATCAAATATTCAAACAACAGATCAGCAACTTCCGCGGTCTCATTTTCAATGCGCTGAAAAACTTCACTAAGTAGTTTTAGATTTTCTGGCGTTGCTTGAGTAACCGGTGAGTTTGTGCTCGGCTTATCCTTCATAGCTTAATCAGTTTTTTTAGTTCAGAAAAAATCTGGTTTTTTGTGTTTATTCGTTGTTCTACAAACCTAGCCACACGCGGGATAAGGCTTAGATATTGGTGCTTGCCGTCACGTTTGGAAAGTCGGGAAAATATTCCGAGAATTTTAATGTTGCGCTGAAGTGATAAGATCTCATAATCGCGCAAAAAAACCTCAGGGTCACAGGGTGATTTTTGTAGGTAATATTCAAGAATTTTTTGCCGAGTTTTTTCAGAAACATCGCGTCTTGCATCCTCAAGCAAAGACACAAGGTCGTAGACTCTAGAGCCAATCACAGCATCCTGAAAATCAAGCAGACCAACATTGTATACCCAACCTGACTCAAGCTCCCGACTTCTGCCGGCAAAATTTTGGCGCAAATGACTCGGCGGACTTGGCTGTATATCTTTATACATCCTGCATTCGCCGTCCTCATTTTCGCTCAAAATTTTTTGGGCAGAAGTTCGGGAGCTTGAGTCAGGTTGGGTATAATCCGACAAAACCATCAGATTATCCGCGTGAAAATCGCGCAGAACTAACACCTGATTTTCTTTACTGAGTAAGTCGAAAATCTGGAACCACAGAAACTTAAAATCAGCCTTTTGTGCCAAAGACATAGGCTTCGCATACCAATCAACAAAGAGCATCACCTCGCGGAAAAGCAGAGCGTGGTTGTAGCTCGGTAAGGTTTTTGGTGCTCGTAAGTGATGTAGATCTAACAGGACATCGCAGGCTTTTTGGTAGAGATGTGGCTCACGAGATGAATCTTTTGCTAGTATGCGACTGTAGGTGTCATCACCCATATCTTCCAACAATAAAAATCCATTTTGCTCATCAGATGCAAAAATTTTTGGCGCAAAAAAATGATTCGAGACCAAAAATTCATCGACTTGCATGAAGGGCTTGATGTCCTCATGCGTAGGTGGTGCGAACATTAGAATGTTGGTTTTGTTACCAAAAAATATTCGGTAGTAAGAACGAAAAGATGCGTCGCCGGCGATTTTTTTAATCTCGCAATGTTTGATTCCGTAAGATGCAAGAAAGTCGCGCGCTTGTTGTTCGTTGATAGAGATCATGTTCAGTGCCAAGTGCCAAGTGCCCAGTGCCAAGGCTCTCATAACTACTGAGCGCTGAGCACTGACAACTGGGCACTAATTCAAAAATCTAACTTAGCATACCATTCAGACGGAGCGATGCCGGCCACGCGATCTTTCAAGATGTCGCTAAAGATTTTGTGTGACTTGATTAGGCTGTACCAATCCTTGGCTGGTGCGTAATGGTGCCAGTTGATGTCACCGAAATAATCAAGCACCGAAATCTGACAAGCGGCGGCAAAATCAGCGACGGAGATACGCTCTCCCGCCAGGTATTTCCTGCTTTCAAGTAAATATTCGATATAGCTGAGATGACTGTTCAAATTGCGTCTTGCAGCACGCAAAATCTCCGAACTAGGTGAGTTAGAAGCAGAGAAATAGCGGTTAAAATATCGCTCATTCAGAACATATCTTCCGACTTCATGAAAAAATTTTTCGTCAAACCAGGATTGCAAACGACGCACTTCCGCCCGCTCCACCACTGAATCTCCAAGGAGTGACTTGGTTTCCTTATGCTTCTCTTCGATATATTCGATGATCACCGAACTGCCAGCAATCACTGCAGCGTTACCGTTGTCGAACAGCACCGGCACTGTGCCGGCAGGGTTCATGGCGATGAATTCTTTTTTCCTTTCCCAGAAATTTTCTTGAACTAACTCAATCCCAATCTCCTTTGCAGCCAGGTGGGTCCTGACTTTACGCGAGAATGGGCAGATGGGATGATGGTAAAGACGGTACATGATTTAGGATTTAGGGTATGTAAAATTCACACAAGACACTGTTGCAATAGTCAGAAATCAAAAATCAAATCTCAAAAATCAAAATGTAATGAAAAGTGTAAAATGCTGCATGGCTAGTATTTGCGCCATCTTTCAGCATTTTTCTTTTTACATTACATTTTGATTTTTGAGATTTGATTTTTGATTCGAAGCCAACCAGCCAAAAACTAAAAGTCTAAAATCAAAAATGACTAAAAAGATCGCCCTCATCGACGGCTACGGCTTTGTCTTTCGCGCTTACCACTCCCTCCCACCACTTACCAGAGTAGATGGTACGCCGGTTGGCGCGGTTTATGGTTTCACTAACATGTTGGTCAAGCTGCTTGCCGGGCTAGATGTTTCGCACCTAGCCGTGGTGTTTGATGCCGGCGCCAAAACTTTTCGTAACGAGATTTTTTCCGACTACAAAGCCAATCGTCCGCCCTGCCCTGAAGATCTCAAACCGCAGTTTCCAATCGTTCGCCAAGCCGCAGAATCGCTGCATCTTCCTGTGTTAGAAAAAATTGGATTTGAGGCTGATGACCTCATCGCCACCATCGCCAAAAAAGCAGCGGCAGAGGGATCAGAAGTATTAATCATTTCATCCGACAAAGACTTGATGCAACTAGTCGGAGGACATGTCTTCATGTATGACGCAATGAAGAATAAGTTTATCGGTGAGGCTGAAGTGAGGGAAAAATTTTTCGTTGGCCCACAACAAGTAATCGATGTTTTATCTTTGATTGGCGACTCATCCGATAACGTTCCAGGAGTAAAGGGAATCGGTCCTAAAACCGCGGCGGAGTTGATTACACAGTTTGGCAGTTTGGAAAATCTCCTAGATCATCTTCCTGAGATTAAGCAGGAAAAACGTCGTCAGCTTCTGGTAGACGGAGTCAGTAACGCCAAACTCTCGAAAGAGTTAGTGACGCTTAAAAATGATGTTCCACTGGAGATTTCTTTTGATGATCTACGCATCCGCAACCTTGATCCGCTTCGCTTCCTAGGCTTTTTAGAAGAGCAAGGATTCAACTCGCTGATCTCTCGCGTAAAAAAAGAATTCGCGATTCCTGAAAGAAAAACTCAACCGAGAGTAGCTGCATTTTCCGAAGTAAAAAAAACCGAAATCACCTCACAAGCAATGCTCGATGAGATCGCTAAACAAGCCACTTTAGATGGCATAGCTACAATCGATTACCACGAGAATTTCCTAACGATTGCAACCGGAAATCCCAAAGAAATTTTCTACACCAAACCCAACCCAGAATCAGACCAAAACCAGGACCTCTTCACCCATCAACCCCTACCAACTACCAACTACCAACTACCAACTATTTTTCTTAAAAATGACTCCATCAAAAAAATCCTCTTCGACTCCAAATCCCCTACCCCCTACCCTCTACCCCTTACCACTTCCTACGAAGATCTCTCCCTCATCAACCACCTCCTCAACTCCTCCGTTAAACACGACCTCCGCGAGTTAATCGACCTCAACTTAGAAGAAAATTTTGAGAATCTGCAACTTGAGTCGAAGCAAGATGTAAAAACCCATTCATCATCTCGCTGCGACGAACTAGATGAGCAGCATTTTCAAGACCCGCACCGGAGACGTATTCAGACATACAGTGAGGAGCGGAAGCTTGAAAATGCTGCTCGGATGGCCGTCGCAGATAGAGATGATGGATGGGTTTTGGCCTGCTTTCGTAACTTTGCGATCTACCAACTTTACCAACTCTTCAAACCAAAAATCTTCGAGCTGAAACTAAACAATGCTTATTATTCATGTGAGCTACCACTCTTACAGGTTCTAAGGAAAATCGAAAGCAATGGCATTAAGATCGACAGCAAAAAACTGTTCGAACTCTCGCAAGAATTTGGTAGCAAGATTAATCAACTAACGCGCGAGATATACACACTTGCAGGCTGCGAGTTCAACATCGCCTCACCAAAACAACTCAGCGAAATTTTATTTGAAAAACTTGGCCTCACCTCCTCCAAAAAATCTAAAAAAACTGGAGCACTTTCAACTAATGCGGAGGTACTTGAACAGCTAGCGGATGATGGTTACGACATCGCTAACAAAATCCTCGAATTCAGAAAATTTTCGAAGCTAAAAAATACTTACACTGATGCGCTGCCAAAGGAGATAAACCCAAGAACTGGGAGGGTACACACCACTCTTTCTTCGATCTCAACCATCACCGGCCGACTCAGCTCTAACAATCCCAACCTACAAAACATACCGATCCGCACCGTTGAGGGCAAAAAAATTCGCGAGGCTTTTGTCGCCGAAAAAGGTAATCTCCTCATCTCTGCCGACTACTCACAGATCGAGTTACGCGTGATTGCGCATGTCGCCAAGATCCACGCTCTAACCGCAGCATTCAAGTCTGGACAAGATATTCATAAAATCACCGCCGCCGAAGTTTTTAAAATCTCTGAGGAAGAAGTTGACGATGAAATGCGCTTCCGCGCTAAGGCGATTAACTTCGGCATCATTTACGGCATCAGTGCTTTCGGACTTGCCAAACAACTCGGAATTTCGCGCGACGAGGCCAAGAGCTACATCGAATCATACCTCGCCACCTACCCAGGCATTGATGAATATATGAAGGGTCAAATCGCTCTAACACGACAACGCGGCTATGTCGAAACCATCTTCGGCCGCAAATGCTTCATCCATGAAATCAACAACAAGAACCCACTAATCCGACAAGAAGCCGAGCGGCTCGCCATCAATGCCCCTATCCAAGGCAGCGCCGCCGACATCATCAAGAAAGCGATGCTACGCGTGAATAAAGCACTACCTGCACCAGCGAAGATGGTTTTGCAAATCCATGATGAACTCTTGGTGGAAGCGCCCACAAACGATGCTGGATTGGTTGCTGAAATCTTGAGGAAGGAGATGACAAACGCTGTCGCGCTAGACGTGCCACTGGTTGTGGATGTGAAGATTGGAGAAAGGTGGGTTTGATTGTTTTTGTATTAAATTCTATTTTTTGGACCCAAATCGATACCCCAAAAATGTTGTTAATTTATGTTCCAGCAAGGCGTATTCATCTCTAATATATGGTTAGGCTTTTATAATTTGGCATAATTAAAGAAATTTAGTGCTAAATCGCTGATTTTTCCCCAATTTCTGAGCAAAAATCTAACTGCTTTTTCTTCCGATTTTTGTCGAGTCCTCGGTGAATTTTTATGCGTTATTTTAGATAAGAAAAAAGTCCTTCGAGGTAATTAATTGTTTTTGTATAATCTTCCAAAGCCTCTTCCTGTAAGCCCTCAGACACGTCAAACTTATTGAACTCTTTGATTAACTTCGGATAATAGACATCGAGATCAGCACAAATCTCTAAGATTGCTCTTCGATCAAGGAACCAATTTTTGTAATCTTCTGGAACGCTGAGGAAATTAAATAGTTTATCGCTAGATGGTGTAGCGCCAAAAAAAAGACTAAGTAATTCACTGCCGTTGAGAGTGGACCAACAACAGTGAAGCGCAAAAATTGTTTTTTCATTATTCAGAAGTTCGTAAGATTTTGGATAATTAACTTAGAAAAATCATTTTCTGGAAAATGACAAAATCGACAAGTCAGAACCTAATAAAAACCAAACATGTCAAAACATAACCCCAAACCAACACTCTCCGTAATAATGGGCAGTAAGTCGGATTATGCGACTATGCAGCATGCTTGCAAAATTTTGGATGAGTTTGGGATATCATACGAAACCAAAATAGTGTCGGCTCATCGCACTCCCGACCGGCTCTACAAATTTTGCGAAACAGCAAAATCTCGCGGTATCAAAATCATCATCGCTGGCGCGGGTGGAGCGGCACATTTGCCGGGAATGGCGGCGGCAATGACTGAATTACCAGTCTTAGGCATACCGGTCGAAAGCCGTACGCTTAAAGGCCTAGACTCACTTTTATCCATCGCTCAAATGCCAGCAGGAATTCCGGTTGGATGTTTGGCAATTGGTGAGGCTGGCGCCAAAAACGCCGCACTTTTAGCAATCGCAATCCTCGCCTTGTCCGACGAAAATCTTGCCAAGAAATTAGAGAAATTTCGTCACAAACAAACCGCTGCGGTTTCAACTAGCCTTTAAGAAACTCGTCCCTACAACGCGCCGCCCCCAAATTTACCAATTAATTTTTTTATGTTTAGATCGTCACTATTACGCCAATTCATTGCCGGCTTTATTTCCATACCAAGCCTTGGCCTGTTTGGTACAAACCCGCAATCTCCAAAAAGAAATTTCAAACAATTCAATAGACCAAATGAAAGAAGAAATACGTCATCAAGCACGTCACCAAGAAACGCGCCATCGCACCGAAGATAACCGCAATTTTCACAAAAGATCTCACTTCACTTCTCCCAAGTTTTTCGGACAAGTTTTTGGCTTAATCTACAATCTAGCCCTACTCTGCTTCGTCTTCTATTTAGTTAAGTCAGGAGAAAAAAACTTGGCTATCCAGATCTTTGTCACTAACGCTGTGCTCATTGCTGTACTTGCCATCGCCTCATCTTTTGGTAACAAAAACCAACGTAGAAATTTTCATCAAAATCGTGACCGCAACCGCGATCAAGATAGAAGCAGCGGCAGAAGATTTAGATCCGCCACCAAACAAAATTAGTGGTATGATTAGAAAAGTGTGGTGCTAAAAACCACAATTTGACTAGGTAGCTCAGGGCTTGGTGGAAAATCTTAAAAAGATTTTTCCGTGACGGATCATTTATTCAAACAACGGTAGTGCTACACCAACCATGTCGGTCAGGCGTATTGGATAATCATCAGTAAAACAGGCATCACAATATTGTGGGTTTTTGTTATTGCGCTTCATCCCAGTGATGGCGCGGTAGAGGCCGTCGATCGAGATGTAGTTCAACCTATCCGCACCAATCATTTTACGGATTTCTTCAGTAGTGAAATGCGAGGCGATGAGATGTTTTTTGTCGGGAGTGTCAACGCCGTAAAAACATGGCGAGATGGTTGGTGGGCTAGCGATAAGCATATGCACTTCCTTCGCACCAGCGTCACGAATCAGCTGTACGATTTTTTTCGACGTCGTGCCGCGTACCAAACTATCATCAATCAGCACCACACGCTTGTTCTGAATCACCGCTAGATTGGCATTGTGCTTGAGCTTAACGCCGAAGTGACGAATGCGGTCGGTCGGCTCAATGAAAGTGCGGCCGACATAGTGATTACGAATGATACCTAGCTCGAAAGGAATTTTGGATTCGAGTGCGTAGCCAATCGCTGCCGGCACGCCAGAATCAGGCACTGGTACCACAACATCAGCATCGATTTTGATTTCACGCGCCAGCTCAATGCCGATATTTTTGCGCATTTCATAAACCGGATGTCCCGCGACCACGCTGTCCGGCCGCGCGAAATAGACATATTCGAAGATACAAAATTTTGATGGCTGCGGCTTGAAGGGCGAAAGCGATTTCACGCCATCAACACCGATCATCACCATCTCACCATTCTTGATATCGCGCTCAAATTTGGCGCCAATGATGTCAAGAGCGCAGGTCTCTGACGCCACCACCCAAGCATCACCAAGCTTACCCAGAGAAAGTGGTCTAACTCCATATGGATCGCGCATCGCCACGATTCCATCCTTGTGGATTAGAACGAGAGAAAAGGCGCCCTCAATCTGCGAAGTCGCGTCGATAATCTTCTCCTGCAGCGTCGATTTTTGGCTAAGCGCGATGAGGTGGATGATGACCTCTGTGTCCATCGTCGATTGGAAAATCGCTCCGCGATTAATCAGTTTACGGCGTAGTGTCTCAGCATTGGTGAGATTGCCATTGTGAGCGAGCGCCAAAAATCCAAGGCTCAACTCAGCATAAATCGGCTGAAAATTTCGCGCAGTTTTTTTGCCAGCAGTGGAGTAACGCACGTGGCCTATGGCCGAACCTCCCTCCAACTTCTTCACAACTCGCGAAGAGGTAAAATTATCCGCCACCAAACCATCCGCGAAATGCGCGGTGTAGTGTTCCCCATCCATCGCCACAATCCCCGCCGCCTCTTGCCCACGATGCTGTAAGGCATGAAGCCCAAGTGCCGTATTAACCGCAGCATCAGGCGAGCCATGAATTGCGAATATTCCGCATTCGTCTTGGAAATGGTCTAGCCCATATTTTTTAATGACTTCTTCTAGGCCGATTGTTTTGCCGCTAGCTTTTTTATGTTCTGCCAAAACCTTGATTCCATCCTCCATGTCACGTTGATCTTCGGGTTTCGAGACTATTGATTCTGTTACTATCCGCATATTGAACACATGTTATTGCACTGAGTCATAGTTTGCCCGCGACATCAGATATTTGTAAACGATCAAATTTTCCATCACCCGCTGCACGTAATTCCTAGTTTCGGAGTAAGTGATTAGCTCAATCCAATCCACAATCTTATCGATATCTTGCTCTTTGCGTGGATCGTAAAACTCATTAACCCAACGCTGCACAGAGTTGGGGCCGGCATTGTAAGCGGCGATTGCCATCATTTCCGAACCACCAAAGCGCTCAATCAGCTTACGGATGTAAAAAGAACCAAGATGGATGTTGTAATTAATGTCGGTTGCGAGCTTCTGTTTGTTGTAACGAATACCCAGCTCCTTCGCGAGTCTTTTTGCCGTGTCCGGCATAATCTGCATGTAACCAATAGCACCAACGGGACTGATTGCCATTGGCGCAAAACTACTTTCCTGCTTAATGATTGCATGCACAAGTGGTGCATATTCATCGTTACTTACTTCTCTGATGATTTGGAATTTATCCTTGATGAAAAATACATTACGCCTGGCAGCAATGCGCGAGATTCTGGCATCGATCTGACGATCTCCAATCTCGTTTACGAGCTTCATCACCACACCAATCTGCCCGTCAGTCTTGGCGTTGTTCACGATCCACTCAAAAACTTTTCCGGCATTTTGCTTGTCACCAGTAAGAGCGAGTAGGTAGGCAATCTGTGTAGCACGCGACTCCGCCATGTAAGCCATATCCTTGCCAGTAATTACTGGATCCCGCGGCAGAATGATGTCACCCTGCGCCCCCACCGAATCGAGCAGGCGATGCTTGTGAATCGCCAGCTGTCCGTAAAAGAAAACCGGATATTTCGTGCCAGCCTTGTACCAATCGATTGCTTGCTGCTTGTCACCCAGCGCACCTGCTGCCATCGCAAGCCAGTAGGTCGCGCGCGAAAGTGTAACGGGCTGCGTTACGTTGCGATAAAGATTAGCGAAGTGGCTGTAAGCATCTTTCGGCTTACCTAGAAAGCGCAGCGCAATCCATCCCGTAGTCCATTCCGCTTCCCAAAAATCTGGTGAGGTTTTGGGTAGATTATGTGGCGCGATTAGGCGATAAGCGGCTTTGTAGTTCTTTTGCTTAATCATCTCGCGACCATAAAGCCGGCGAAGACTCCACCATTTTTCCGGAAATTTTGAATCTTCTGGCAAGTCGATCATCAGCTCGAGAAGCTCATCCTGTTTGTCCTTAGCGCGATACCACAAAATACGGCGATAGGTCAGCAACTCCTTCTTGCGTAGGCTCCACGGCACCTCGTGGAATAGCTTGTCGATATGGCGCGGCGAGCTGTGCTCAAATTCACTGATGACTTCAAAAAGTTTGCGGTGATCATCATCCACCAAATGCATATTTCGTTGCGCATCGTCAGCTCGACCGTCCCACAACAATCTCTCGATACGATTCACATGATCTAACTCGCTTAACTGATCGCGATATTTCACAAAAAAATTCCTCTCCTGCTCAAGCGAGAGATTTTCCTTCACCCAAATATTGGCGATTAATTCGTGGATTTTTTTGCGCTCTGCAAGCAGCTCTTCATCCTTTAAACTAGAGCTTGCAAGCGCATTCACCTCTGAATCTAGAAAATATATTTTTGACTCAACTGTACCAGCGGGATTGCTGCTAAAATAACGCTGCGAAGCTTGATAAGGAATGTTGTTCGCGATGGCCACACGCTCAACATTTCTATGAATGCTGGAAAGGTTAGGATAAAAAGGATTGTCGAGGGCGAAGCGCGAAATGTCGCTGAAAGAGATAGCCTCCAGATCAATCTTGTCGCTGTATTTATTCCACAGCACCACGTCAATCACTGCATCCGCCAAGGATACTTTCTGACCTTCGTAATTATATTTCATTTGATGCGCGTAGCCCAACGCTTCGTCGTAGCTCTTGCGCTCTAGCGCCACCGAAATTTTTTTTAACAGCTCAAGATCTTCTGTCGTGATTCCTTGCCAGAGTTTTTGGGAGATGGGGGTTGTGGGTTTGGCGTGGACTGGCTGGGTGAGCAAAAAAATAAACAACAAGAAGTGCCCAGTGCCCAGTGCCCAGTGCCCAGTGTTGGTCAAAGATTGCAGCAAGATTCTGAGCACTGAGCACTGAGCACTGAGCACTAATTTTTTAAACATCACTCGCGATCTCAAATTGCTTTAAATACAGGTTAGCGTAGGCGCCGCCGCGTTCTAGTAACTCTTTGTGACTTCCTTCTTCCACCACTTTTCCATGCGAGATCACCACGATTTTGTCAGCATGCATTACGGTGGAAAG
>Ga0194121_10008607_pt1 | contig 12860 bp, 9 predicted proteins | sample TA2MahCa50mmetaG_FD_148609 | JGI IMG/M metagenome (GOLD analysis project Ga0194121, IMG submission 148609) | Freshwater microbial communities from Lake Tanganyika, Tanzania - TA2015020 Mahale Deep Cast 50m | ecosystem: Environmental > Aquatic > Freshwater > Lake | place: Tanzania: Lake... | reverse complement strand
GCAGCCAATTCGTTTGTCGGCCATCTGCGCGGCGGCCTGGCCATGTCGTCCGTGATTGCCAGCGCAGGGTTTGCCAGCGTCTGCGGCTCCAGCTTCGCCACAGCGGCCACCATGGCCAAAGTGTCGTTACCCCCGATGCGACGCTTCGGCTACGCCGACTCGTTAGCCTCGGCATCGGTGGCTGCGGGCGCCACGCTGGGCATCATGATCCCGCCCTCGGTGCCACTGCTCATCTATGGCTTCATGACCCGGACGGACGTGGGCAAGCTGTTCATCGCCGCCATTATCCCCGGACTGATCGGAGCACTGCTGTATGTGGGCGCGGTGCTATGGTCGGTCTGGCGCAACCCCGACAGCGGCCAGCCCGGCGAGCGCACCTCGGCACGCGAGCGGCTGCGCAGCCTCCGGAAGGTCTGGGCTGTTGCAGCGCTGTTTGTGTTCATTATTGGCGGCATTTATCTGGGCGTGTTCACACCCACCGAGGCTGCTGGCGTCGGCGCGTTCGCGGGCTTTCTGTTTGCGGCTGCGCGACGTGAACTGGGCGGCGGTCGCCTGCTCGAGGTATTGCTGGATGCCGCGCGCTCAACCTGCTCGATTCTGATCCTGCTCATTGGCGCACTGGTGTTTTCGAACTTCATCGATATTGCAGGCGTGCCCAAAGCACTGGGCGCTTCCGTTCAGTCGATGACCTCCGAGCCCTGGATGGTGATCGTTGTCATTCTGATCGTGTATCTGGTGCTCGGCTGCATCCTCGATTCAATGTCCATGCTGTTTCTGACCGTGCCCGTGTTCTATCCGATCGTGTCTTCACTGGGCTACGACCTGGTGTGGTTCGGCATTCTGGTGGTGACCATGATCGAGGTTGCGCTGATCACCCCGCCCGTCGGGCTCAATGTCTTTGTGCTGCACCAGGTGCAGCCCGATATCGCCACGCGAACCATCTTCCGTGGCCTTGCGCCGTTCGTCACCGCCGACCTGATTCGCGTCTCGCTGCTGGTGGCGGTGCCCTCTCTTGCACTGTGGCTGCCCGGCTTCATGGGCTAGCAAACGATTCGGGTTCTTGAACATGGGCCAGACAAAAAAGAACGAGGTGCGAACAGCGATTTTGCGCTCGGCACGAACGCTGTTTGCCCGCCATGGCTATATCGCAACCAGCCTGCCGAAAATCGCGGAGGGCGCGGGTACCTCAACCGCCAACGTGTACGTCTATTTCCGCTCGAAGCTGGAAATTCTGTACGAACTCTATGACCCTTGGCTGCGCGCACGCATTGAGGCGCTTGCCAGCGAAGCAGCCACCATCACAGACCGCCGCGAGCGGCTGCGCTTTGTGCTGGGCAGCTTCTGGCGCGACATCCCTAAAGAGAACAGCGGCTTCGGCAACAACATCATCCAGGCCATTTCCACCATGCAGCGCGGTGAGGGCTACCAGCAGGTGCTGCTCAGATGGCTGGAAGCGCAGATGCAGGCACTGGTGCTCGACTGTCTGCCGCCGGCAAGGCGACGATTATTCGAGGGATCGGATCTCGGTCACTTCCTGGTGATGGCGTTTGACGGCTATCTGATGTTCCATCACCTTGATCGCAAGCGCCCGCTGGACGACCGAACGCTGGATGCGCTGGTGGTCTCGCTTCTGGGGCAGCGCGCGCTTAGCGACCCAGACAGCGCTCAACCCAGCGCGCCGCGCGCAAGGTCCGCGCGTCGTCGCCAATCCGCCCCAGCACCTGCATCGCGAGCGGCAAGCCGCTCGGCCCGAAGCCACCGGTAACCGACACACTGGGCCCGTGCAGAAAGGTCCAGATCTGGTTCATTGACGTGTCGCCGGTGCTCTCAAGGCCGCCGGGCGCCTCGCCAGTGGCAGCAGGCGCAAACAGTACATCACACGATCCGAAAATGTCGGCGAGTTGCTGCCGACATGCACGACCCAGCGTCTGAGCCGCCAGATACTGTGCGGGCTCCACCTGCAAACCCGCCAGCGTCCGGTCAAGCAGAGGCTTGCGGATGCGCTCGCCATCATGCGCGACGATATCGGCAAAGCCTCGGGCCATCTCATACCAGGCGACCAGCCGATGGGCTTCAAGCAGTCCGCGGAATGATTCCGGCAGCACGATCTCGAGCGTGCGCGCGCCAGCGGCCGCAAGCCGCTTCCGACTGTCTTCGAACGCGTCGTGGATGGATGCGTCAGCCCGATCCCATTCCCAGGTTCGACAAAAACCGATTACAGGCGGCGCAGTAACCTCATGGTCATCAAAGGCGAGCGCAGGATAGTGACCGGCGGCTGCGGCAAACATCGCCACATCGCGGACATCGCGGGCCATGAGGCCCACCGTGTCAACCGAGTCGGCATTCGGCCATACGCCCCGCCGGGGGAGCAGGTTGTAGGTGGGCTTGTAGCCGCAGACCCCGCAGTAGCCGGCCGGGCGAATCGTGGAACCAAGCGTTTGCGTGGCGGTGGCAAATGGCACCATGAAATCAGCCACGGCAGCGGCGGATCCGGATGACGAGCCGCCAGGCGTGTGGCCCGGGTCACGCGGATTGCGCGTGCCGTTGGGCGGAAAGGTTGCAAGTTCGGTGGTGACTGTTTTCCCGATCATGAGCGCGCCCGCGCCGCGCAGCAGCGCAATCACGGCTGCATCGGTGGCCGGTTGATGCCCGCGAAACGCCTCTGACCCGCCTTGCGTGGGCATGTCGCGCGTATCGAACACGTCTTTGATGCCCACGGTAAGCCCCTGCAGCGGGCCCTGAATGGGCGAGCGATCGAGTTCGGCAGCCTGCTCCAGAACGCGTTCAGCCGCCACAAAGGCGAACGCACCGATGAGGGGCTCGCGCTCACTGATTCGGGCAAGACTCGCTTGGGCGTAGGCCTTCGCTGTCAGTTCACGCCGTTGCAGCAACCGGGCGGCCTCAAAGCCGCTCAGTTCATTGATCGCTTGAGCGGCCATGGTCAGCGCGTCTCCGGGTTGAGCGCCGCCCACACGCGGGCTGGCGTAAAGGGCATGTCGATGGCAGCCGCTCCGTTCGCGGCAAGCGCATCACTCATTGCGTTGGCAAGCGCGGGCAGTGATCCGGTGCAACCTGATTCGCCGACGCCTTTCGCACCCGTGCGGTTCAGCGTGGTGGGGATCGGCAGATTGTCGCTGACCAGTTCGGGTACGCAGCCGGCCTTGGGCATGGCGTAGTCCATGAACGAGCCCGAGCTGAGCTGGCCACGTGCGTCATACACCACGTTCTCGCAGAAAGCCTGCCCCCATCCCTGCACCACGCCGCCCTGCATCTGGCCATGCACCAGCTGTTCGGAGATCAGCCGGCCCGCATCGTCGACCGACACATACCGTATTAGCTGGGTGGTCCCCGTACTGGGGTCGATTTCGATCTCGGCGACATGGCAGCCGTTGGGAAACGTGGCCCCCGACTTTGCCTGCGCTTCAATGGCGAGTTGCGAGCGCTCCGCCGCGCTCAGCGAGCGCACCCAGGCGGACAGATCGAACGACGCATCAGGTGATTCGCCACGCGCGGCGCGAAGGCCGTTGACCCGCTCGCGAATCTGCTCACACATGACGGTGATTGCACTGCCTGCGCCATAAAGCGTTCGCGAGCCCTCGGTGCCATTGCCAACCACTGACACACCATGATCGCCCGCCCGATACATCACCCGATCAGCAGGCAGACCAAGCGCCTCTTCGACCATGGTCGCAAATGAGGTTTCATGCCCCTGACCCGACGCGCCGGTTGCGCCGAAGATGATCAGGTTGCCCGTGTCATCGAACTCGCCCCGCACCGAGTCATGAGGCGCCGAGCCCATACCGGAAACCTCGAGCCAGCTGGCAAGCCCGATGCCTCGCAATCGGCCCTGGGCCTGGGCCGCCGCCCGGCGAGCCGGAAAACTGTCGAACTCGGACAGCTCAAGTGCCCGCGCCAGCAGGCGCTCAAAATTGCAGTGGTCGTACACCGTGCCATTGGCAGTGCGATAGGGAAACGCTTCGGGTGTGATGAAGTTCAGACGCCGCAGCGCGATCCGATCAAACCCATGCTCGCGCGAGGCGTGGTCCATCAGCGCCTCAATCGCATACGCGATGTCGGGCCGCCCTGCGCCGCGGTAGGCGGACACGGGCACGGTGTTGGTGTAGGCAAGCCGCGAGCTCATATGCAGAGCCGGCACCCGATACACGCCGCCCATCGATACCGACAGATTCCGTGTTCCCACCAGCGTGCCGGCAAAAACAATGTAGGCGCCCAGGTCGACCGTGTCCTCAAAGCGAAGCGCTAGAATCCTGCCCTCGGCATCCAGCGCGATCTGACCGTCCAGCGTCAGCGCCCGCCCGTGCCAGTCGCTCAGAAAAATCTCAGAACGTGACCCCAGCCAACGCACCGGCTGGTTGAGCTTGCGCGCTGCGAGCACAGCCAGAACATGTTCGGAATAGGGGCTTGCGCGAAGACCGAACGAGCCCCCCACATCCTGGCTGACGATGTCGAGCTGCTGCGGCGCGAGGCCCGTGGCTGCGCACATCTGCTTGGTCATGCTGGGCACGCCCTGCGTCGGCGCGAACAGCCGCGTGCGATCAGCGTTGCGGTCATGCACCGCCAGCACGGCACGCGGCTCCATCGGCGCACCGATCAGTCGCTGGCTGTTGATCTTCAGACGGCTGACGTAGGTGGCGCGCGCGAAGGCAGCGTCCACCGCGGCACGGTCTCCCGCTTCGTAGTGAACCGACAGATTGCCCGGCACACCAGGATGCAGCGCGATCGCACCCGGCGCGATCGCCTCGTCAAAGCTGGCAACCGCTGCCAGCTCCTCATAGTCGATCAGCGCCAGCTCAGCGGCGTCCTGTGCAGCATCAGCCGTATCAGCCACCACGAATGCAACCGGCTGGCCTAAGAAATGCACCCGGTCGCGCGCCAGCACCGGCATCAGCACCACGCGCTGCGGCGCGCCATCCGGACTGGTAACCGCCATCAGGTTGGGAAGCTCCTTCGGACCATCCACCTCGATGTCAGCTGCAGTGAGCACCAGCCGCACACCGGACGCCGAAGCGACCGCCGACAGATCGCAGCGACGGATCCAGGCATGCGCGTGCGTCGAGCGGATCACGTAGGCATGCAGCATGTCGGGCGCAAGATGGTCGGCGGCAAAGCGACCCGCGCCAGTAATCAGGCGGTGGTCTTCGCGGCGCGCATAGCGAATCGGTTGACCCGCAACGTGCGACGACGCGGGTGAAATCGGGTGCGATGCCAAATTCGACAAGGGGAACTCCGTTTCCAGGGGTGACGACTGCCGGATTCCGAGCGATGCGCCGCTAGAGCCTCGGCCTGACGACACTAACAGGTTTGTATCGACGCAGCGACCCGTCAAACTCGATTGAATCGCCGACGCCCGACTCGCAGTCCAAGCCGCAACCCCATTCTCAGGTGGGATTTTTTCCCATATAATTCGGAAGACTCTGGCATATCCGATATGCTTCAAAGCTCGAATTCCCGACCATCACTTTTGATCGATGCGACCGCCATGCCTGAACGCCTGCCACGCTTCGCCCCTGCCACATCGTTTTTGTGGACCATCACACTTTCGCTGATCCTGACCGCATGCGGCGGCTCGGGTTCGTCGGGAGGCGCCTCACCGGTGGCCAACGAACCCAGCGCCGCCATTGCAGCCCAGGTCGACGAGATCCGCCCCGCCGATGAAAGCGAAAGCGTCGGCGTGTTCGTTGAACTGAACGACGGCGCGCCGGTGGCTGCCGCCACGGTCAGCGACACCGACGGCCGTCGCGCCTGGCTGCAGCAGCGCTTCATTTCCGACCTGAGCACTGCTGCCTCGGCACCCCTGGCGGGCGTTTCCACCACCCGTTGCAGCAGCGCAGATCTGCAGTCCCGGCTCGAACGGGCCCAGCGGCCGGTCTCGGGCAGCACCGTTCGCATCGAATTGACATCCTGCGAACTCGATCTGCTGCCGCGCTTATCCATCGTGCGGGGCGTTCATGCCGACCGACCGCTCACCACCCAGGCGGCCAGCGACGCGACCGCGCTGCATCAGGCCATCGTGCAGTCGTTTGATGGCCAAACCGCCTGGCCCGCGCTCTCGGGGCAACCCCTGGAAGGCGGCTCGCGGGTTATCGCCGTGCTCGATACGGGCGTTGAGGATCGGCATCCGGCGCTGGCGGGCACCAAGGTGCTTCCGGGCGCATGCTTTTCCACGGCGGCCAATGGCGGAACAGGCTTCTGTCCCAATGGGACCAGCATCGACACCACCAGCAGCACGGCAGGCCGCAGTTGCGTGGACCGCTTCGCCAACCGCAGTGCCGCACTGTCGGCCGGTTGCGGACATGGCACCAGCATGGCCGCTGTCGCTGCGATGGACTACAGGCAGGTTGCTGCCGACCGGGGTGGCGTCGCCCGATCGGCCAGCATCCTTCCCGTCCAGGTGTTCAACGCCGATTCGCGCGGCGCAATCAGCGCCAGTTCAGGCGATCTGCTCGCGGCAATCGAGTGGGTCACCGAGCAGGCGCGCCTGCGTCGCACATCGGGGCAGGCTCCGATTGCCGCGCTCAACCTCAGCCTGGGTGCGGGCGCGTATTCCGCGGCCTGCGATACCGATTACCTGGGCGGACTGTTCCGCAACGCGTTTGATCGGCTGCGCGCTCAAGGTGTCGTGCCCGTGGTGGCTGCGGGCAACAGCGGCACGATGGGTGCTGTGGCGTTTCCCGCCTGTGTCAGCAACGCGCTGCCCGTTGCCGCCGCGCGTCTCAACTATTCGGGCCTCGCCTCGTACAGCAACTTCAGCAGTCGGGTGAAAGTCGTCGCCATCGGCGGCGACACGGTTGGCGCCTACCGCGCACCAGTGCCCTGTTCAACGAGCAGCGCCACCGACTGCTGGGCCGCCACCATGGGGACATCACCAGCCACCGCCATGGTGTCGGGGGCGGTAGCCGCTCTGCACGCCCTGCAAAGCGCGCCCAACGCGGCCCAGGTTCAGGCCGCGCTTACCACCAACCTCGCAGCGTCCGATTCACGCGCGCGCTCGCTCACTGTCGCGGGCATCACGGTCCCTGCGTTGCGGCTGACGCCCAGCGCAGAATTGCTGGCAGGCGCCGGCACAACCGCATCAGGCGGCGTTGCCTCGGGGTCGACCGCTTCCGGCAACGGCACGAGTTCGGGCGCAGGCACATCAAGCGGATCGGGCACGGGGACCGGATCGGGATCCAGCGAGGGCGTTGACACCATCACCAAACGGTCGACCCGGATCTGCGTGTACTGGTGGACCAACTACTCCGGGCTTGGATCGTGTGCAATTGCCCGCCTGGACGCCGACGACAGTCCGATCGTTTACAGCTACCTGGGCCCGGTTCGATCGGTCACGATACGAGACGCCGATACCAATCAGCCCGTAGCAGGGCGGGTGCGCGTCACGCTCTACGCCAGTTTCCGTACAAGAAGCGATGTGTCGATTACCCAGGACACCCCGGCGATTGCAGGGGGCCCCTTCAATTCGCTGGTACGAAGTATTCAGGTGTCGCCGCTATCGCAGTGATGAGTGATGCGTTCAGGTAACAGCATGACGCGCCTGGAAGCGGGGCTCGCGCCACTCCGCGCGTTCGATGACCTGCTGCAGATGTTCTGCCGCGCGCCATACCTCGGCAAAACCCAGGTAAAGCGGCGTGAACCCAAACCGCAGAATGTCCGGAGCGGTTGAACCGTTTCCGGCACGGAAATCACCAATGACACCGCGCGCAATCAGGGCCTGAACCATTGGGTAGGCGCCCTCGCGTCGAGTAAGACTGACCTGTGAGCCTCTTGCCGAATGCGCCCTCGGCGTGACGATATCCAACCCGTGATTGCCTGCGAACCGGTCAATACGGTTGATGAACAGATCGGTGAGCGCGAGCGACTTCGCGCGCAGCGCTGCCATGCCTCCCAAGCCTTCAGCGGCCAGCACGGTACTGACACCTTCATCGAGCGCGACCAGGCTCAGAATAGGCTGAGAGCCGCACTGATATCGAAGGATGCCCGGCGCCGGTTCATAGCCCGACGTAAAAGCAAACGGCGCAGCATGGCCCCACCAGCCGGAGAGCGGCTGCAGTGCGCGGTTGGCATGGCGGGGATGCACCCATACAAATCCCGGCGCACCCGGCCCACCGTTCAGGTATTTGTAGCCACAGCCAATCGCGAAATCCGCATCGGCCGCGTGCAGGTCTACCGGGACCGCGCCTGCGCTGTGGGCGAGGTCCCAGATGATGAGTGCGCCTGCCGCATGCGCGCGTTTGGTGATCGCGGCCATGTCATGCATGGCGCCGGTTCGGTAGTTGACATGCGTGAGCATCAACACATCGACACCCGCGTCGATGGCATCGCCCAGCGCCTCGTTATCGACCGCAAGCAGGCGCGCACCGCGCTCCCGGCAAGCCCCTTCCGCGATGTACAGATCGGTTGGAAAGTTTGCCCCTTCGCTCAGAACCGTCAGAGGCCGCTGGCGCCGTGAGCCTGAGAGACCAAGTGCCGCGCAGAGCACCTTGTACAGGTTGATGGACGTGCCGTCGACCGCAAGCACCTCGCCTTCGCGCGCACCGATCAAACGCGCGATACGGTCGCCCACCCGGCGCGGCAGGTCAAACCAGCCCGCATCGTTCCAGCTTCGGATCAGCCCCTGCCCCCACTGCCGCGTGATGGCATCACTGAGCCGCCCGGCTGTCTGCTTTGGCAAAACGCCCAGCGAGTTGCCATCGAGATAGATCAGATCGCTTGGAAGCGCGAACTGCGCGCGCAACCCGCCAAGCGGATCGACGCGGTCGCGATCCAGGCAGGCCTCATAGGTTTGCGGGATCGGGTCTGAGTGCATTGACTTCATGGTGATCGACTCCAGCTTTCGATGGGCATGCGCTAACCAGCCCGCGCCCCGCGACGCAACACCCGCTCGCCGCTCAGTAGATGCTCGCGAAAACCCGACGCGATCGGCGAGATCTGCCGCTGCCGCGGGTGCACCACGTGCCAGGACGAACTGATGGGGAAGCCTTCAACAGCCAATACCGCCACGCCGTCCTCGCGCTCGCGCCCGTGCAAGGTATGGCGCGACACCACGCCCAGTCCCAAGCCACCGGCAACCGCTTCCTTGATCGCCTCATTGCTGCCCAACTCCAGCCGCACACGGGGCTTGAAGCCGCGCCGGCGAAAGTAGCGGTCAACCGCCATCCGGGTGCCCGAGCCTGGTTCGCGCAAGATGAAGCGTTGGCCCGAAAGCTCGGAAAGCGTGGTGTCGTCTCGTCGCAGTAACGGACTGCCTGTGGCCGAAATGAGCACCAGCGGATTGGCCATGAACACCTGGTCGTCGAGATCAATGTCATCGGGCGGCATCGACATGACGTAGAGGTCATCGAGCGACTCACGCAGACGACGAACAACGCCGTCGCGATTGAGTACTTCAAGCGAGACTTCGATATCAGGATATTTGCGGCAGAAGGTGCCAACCAGGCGCGGAACGAAGTATTCGGCAGTGCTCACGATGGCCACCCGCAGACGACCGCGCCGCAGGCCCTTCATCGCATCGATTCGTTGCGCAAACTGATCCCATTCCTCGTTGATCTGGCGGGCAGTGCGGGCGAGCTCGCGGCCTGCGTCGGTGAGCCGAACCTTACGGGCGATGAGCTCATACAGCGGAAAGCCAACCGTTTCAGTAATTTCGCGCAGCTGCATTGAAGCGGTGGGCTGCGTGACATTAACCAACCGCGCTGCCGCACTGACGCTACCCGTTTGCGCAAGCGCAAGAAACAGGCGCATCTGTCTGAAAGTAATCGGGTGCATCGTCAGGTAACAAATAGATTTTTATCTATGAATTGGTAAGGCCTAATCAATTTTACCTGGGTATTGGCAAAAAACGAAAATGGCACGGAACGCTTCCAAATGTCATGAACGCCCTCTTCGATCCCGCCATCCTGTTTTTTGTTTTTGGCCTGTTCGCCGGCCTGGTGAAATCAGATCTGGAAATTCCGGCGCCGATCGCACGGTTTTTGTCACTCTATCTGCTGATGGCACTGGGCCTGAAGGGTGGCTTTGCACTGGCGGAGTCGGGCCTGACCATGGCAGTGATGGCCAGCCTGATTGGCGCTGTCCTGATGGCGCTCATTGCCCCGGCGATCGGCTATCTCGCGCTGCGAAATCGGGTCAGCCGATACGACGCAGCGGCCATCGCCGCATCTTACGGATCCGTCAGTGCCGTCACCTTTCTGACCGCGGCGCAATATCTCGAAGATTTTGGCATGCCCGCAGGGGGCCACATGGCCGTTGCGCTGGTCCTGATGGAGTCACCCGCAATTCTGGTGGCGGTGCTGATCGCCAACGCACTTCGCGCCGCTGGCACGGTTTCGTCTACGGTCGCGGGTGGTCTTGCTGCGGCCGAGTCCCTGGCCAACCGATCCGCCGGCCAGCAAATCGGAAAAATCATCCATGAGTCGCTCACCAACGGCTCACACATGCTGTTGATCGGCGCGCTGTTGGTAGGCATTGTCAGCGGGGACTCAGGCAAGGCGGTGATGCAGCCGTTTTCCATTGACCTGTTCAAAGGCATGCTGGCCTTTTTCCTGCTGGACATGGGACTGACTGTGGCCCGAAATTTCGGTGACGCCCGCAGAGCGCCGCCTCTGCTGATGGTCTATGCGGTCATCGCACCGCTGCTGCACGCGTCGATTGCTCTGGGACTGGCCCTGATGCTGCGACTGGCCGCTGCGGATGCGGCACTGCTCATGGTGCTGTCTGCGAGCGCGTCGTATATCGTGGTGCCTGCCGTGATGCGACAGGCCATTCCTGAGGCCAATCCGGCGCTTTACTGCGGCCTGTCTCTCGGGATCACCTTTCCGCTCAACCTGCTGGTCGGCATCCCCCTGTACAGCTGGGCGGCGCGGTGGCTGCTGGGCTAACCGCGCGGTGCCGCTCTGCCGGTCAGTTCATACCGACCTCGAAGCCGCGCCGAACACCCGGGCGCGCCATCAGCTGGTCATACCAGCGCCTGACATTCGGATACTCGGCAAGGTCGACCTTGTGCCGCTCATGGCGCCAGGCCCAGCCGAGAATTGCGAAATCGGCAATCGACAGCTCGCCTGCGAAAAATTCGTGCGTTGCCAGCCGCTTGTCCATGACGCCATAGAGCCGCTGCGTTTCCTTACTGTAGCGCTCCAGCCCGTAGCGCTGGTCCTCAGGGTTGCTGACGCCAAGAAAGTGGTGCACCTGTCCGGGCATTGGGCCGAATCCGCCCACCTGCCACATCAGCCACTCGAGCGCCTGGACTCGCAGGCGCGCATCGCGCGGTAAGAACTGGCCGGTTTTTTCAGCCAGATAAATCAGGATGGCGCCTGATTCAAACACGCTGATCGGCTGACCATCCGGTCCCTCAGGATCAACGATCGCGGGAATCCTGTTGTTTGGGCTGATGCGCAGAAACGCTTCATCAAACTGGCGCCCCTGCGTGATGTCGATGAGATGAACCGCATAGGGCAATGCCATCTCTTCGAGCGCGACGCTGATTTTGCGTCCGTTTGGCGTGTTCCAGGTGTAGAGGTCAATCGGCGAGGCCATGGCGCAATCTCCGGAAACTTGGTCGCGCCACGATAACCGGCCAGTGTCAGTCTGACCAACATGCGCGCGATGAAATGGCACGGCCGCTGTCTCGATACGCACTCAGCCGATGACATACCCACCATCGGCGATCAGCGTTTCGCCGGCGATGTAGGCCGCAGCGTCGGACGCAAGGAAAACGATCAGGTCGGCGATTTCCTGCGCTGAACCCCAGCGACCCAGCGGTACCCGGGACAGGCCTCGGTCGCCGGAATACCCTGGCGCTGCGGTCTGTTGGGTCATGCGGGTGATGGATCGGCCAGGGGCCAGGCACACCACTCTTACGCCATGTGGCCCCCATTCAATGGCCGCCCGGGTCAGTTGCGATACGGCAGCCTTGGCGGCTGCGTAAATACCGCGGTTCTCTCCGCCACAAAAGGCGGTTTGAGACCCGACAGACACAATGACGCCGCGGCCTTGCGCCACCATCAGGCGACCGAAATGCTGGGTGAGCAAAAAGACCCCCAGAAAGTCGGTGTCGATCAGATGGCGCGCCTCGGCTTCGCTGGTGTCGAGCAGAGGTTTGGCAACCAGCGCGCCGGCATTATTGATGAGCACGTCAACCGTGCCAACGGCAGCTGCCAGCTCGCCGATCGAAGGCGCGTCAGCCTGATCGAAGACGAAGGCCTGGGCGCCCAGCTGGGCGGCGAGCGCCTTGACGGGTTCGGCCTCGATATCAGCGAGCACCAGCGACGCACCCTGCGCGTGAAAACGTCGGGCGGCCGCCTGTCCAAAGCCGTTGGCAGCCCCCGTGATCAGTACCCGCCGACCGGTGAAATCAAATGACTCAGCAAGCGGTGTCATCCGTGGCCTCGCTGTTTGACCCACTCGAGCGTCCGGCGCGTGCCTTCGACCATCGACACGCGGGGGTTGAATCCCAGGTCGCGCCGCGCGGCATCGATTGTGAGTGCGCCTACGGCAAAGCTGCCCACCGGCAGGGCTTGCGGATCTTCAACGATTCGCGCCTGAGGCAGGCTGTGACGAATCGCGGCTTCGACCTCGGGAAGGTCGTGCACGACACCGGGACCCACGTTGTAATGTCGCTGAGCCAATGAGTTTGCGTCGAGTGCGCCAATGACCGCGTCGACCACGTCGTCCACATAAACGAACTGACGCGTTCTGCGCGGGTCGCTCCGAAAGCGCGCAGGCTCTCCACGCAGGCCCGCTTCAATGGTCAGGCGAATCACGCACGGGGTTACCCGTCCAGGCCCGTAGCAGCCCGCCACGCGAAGCGATACCGCATCCAGCCCAAACTGCGCGTGATATGCCGT
>Ga0194121_10008606_pt1 | contig 12860 bp, 12 predicted proteins | sample TA2MahCa50mmetaG_FD_148609 | JGI IMG/M metagenome (GOLD analysis project Ga0194121, IMG submission 148609) | Freshwater microbial communities from Lake Tanganyika, Tanzania - TA2015020 Mahale Deep Cast 50m | ecosystem: Environmental > Aquatic > Freshwater > Lake | place: Tanzania: Lake... | reverse complement strand
GGCGGCGGACGCGCGGCGTGCGCGCGGCGAGAGCCTCGGCCCGCTGCACGGCGTTCCGGTTGCCGTCAAGGACCTGTGCGCGATGGCCGGCACGGCCACGCGTGCCGGCGGGCGCTTCTCGACCGGATTCGCACCGTCCGACACGGCGACCGTCGTCGCCCGGCTGCAGGAAGCCGGCGCGGTGATCGCGGGCAAGGCGCAGCTCACCGAAGGCGCGTGGGCGGCGCACCATCCCGAGGTCCCGCCGCCCGTCAATCCGTGGGCACCGGACCGCTGGTCGGGCGCCTCGTCGAGCGGCTCGGGCGTGTGCGTCGCGGCAGGCATGGCCTACGGCGCGATCGGCAGCGACACGGCGGGGTCGATCCGCTTTCCCTCGGCGTGCAACCACCTCGTCGGGCTGAAGCCGACCTGGGGCCGCGTCAGCCGTCACGGCGTGTTCCCGCTCTCGGAGACCTTCGACCACGTTGGCCCCATGGCGCGCACGGTGCTCGACGTGGCGCTCCTGTACGCGGCCATTGCCGGCACCGATCCGCTCGATCCCACGTCGCTCGACGTACCCGTCGGTGATCCGGTCGCGGCGGCGCGCGGCGGTACGCTCGCCGGTGTCCGGGTGGGCGTCGATGCGTCGTACGCGCTGGCGAGCCTCGACGCGCCGACCGCGGCCGCGATGAAGGCCGCGCTGGCGCACCTCGAGGCCGCGGGTGCAGCGATCGTGGACGTCGCGTTCCCGGAGGTCGGGTCGATCCTCGAGCCCGCCATGCTCGCGTGCTTCGCCGAGGCGGCGGTGGCGCACGCGGCCACGTACCCCTCGCAGAAGGAGCGCTACGGGGCGGCGTATGCCGAGCTGCTGGAGACCGGTCGTGCGGCGCCGGCGACCGCGTACGCGGCGTTCGCGATGCGGCGCCGCGAGCTGCGCGGGCGGGTGCAGCGCCTGCTCGCGCAGGTCGACCTTCTCGCCGTGCCGGTGATGCCGATCCAGCCGCTGACGGTCGCGGAGATGGCTGCGGTCACCGCGGGGTCGCCGCTCGGGGGCGCGCCGTTCATGATCTACACGCTGCCCTTCGACATCACCGGGAATCCATCCTTGACGCTGCCGATGGGACGCTCGCCCGAGGGCGCCCCGCTCGGCTTCCAGCTGATCGGCCCGCACCTCGGCGAGGCAGACGTGCTGTCGGCGGGGGCGGCGTACGAGGCCCGCGCGGGGACGGCGGCACTTCGTCCCTCGCTCTGAGCGCGCGGAGGCGAGGGCGCCCCGTCGTCCGGTCGCCAGCGATGTGCCGCGCGGGGCTCACGCCACGGGCGGGTGGGCCCCTGGACCGCAGCCGGCGAGGATTCGCGATGCGCGCTGCCGCGCTCAGCGCGGGCGCGCCCCAAGCAGGCGCTTCAGGGCGTCGTCGGCGCCGGGTCCGGGCTCCATGCGGATGTCGCGGCGGCCGAGCACACGGCCGTCGGCGTCGGTCACGCGCAGCTTCGGGATGCGCTTGCCGGTCCGCCGGTCGCGCACGATGGCGGGCTCGTTGCCGCGCCCGAAGACCCAGTCGTCGGACCACTCGCGCAGCGCCGTCAGCACCGGCAGCAGGGCCTCGCCCTTCTCGGTCAGCCGGTACTCGAAGCGCCGGCCCACGGTGCCGACGTCCACCCGCTCGAGGACGCCGTGCTCGACCAGGTGGGCGAGACGTGCCGTGAGGATGTTCTTCGCGATGCCCAGATCGCGCTCGAAGTCGGCGAAGCGGCGCATGCCGAAGAAGGCGTTGCGCACGATCAGCAGTGACCACCAGTCGCCGAAGGCCTCCAGCGCCTGAGCGATCCCGCACTGCATGCCGGCGAAGCGCTTCCGTCCCATAGCGGCACCTTAGCGCATCGGGGGTGGTTGCGTAAAGAAACCAAAGCGGATAGTTCAGCAGGCCATGGCTGAATCCATCGGGCAGAAGACGGCCGCCGCGGACGCCGACTGGAAGTCGACCGCGTGCATCCTGTGCGAGTGCAACTGCGGGCTCGAGGTCGAGCTCGGCGGCGCAGCCGGACGCAACATCGTCCGCGTGCGCGGTGACGACGCGCACCCCGCGTCGCAGGGCTACGCCTGCGAGAAAGCGCACCGCATCGACTTCTACCAGAACGGACCGCACCGCCTGACGAAGCCGCTCCGCCGCCGCGCCGACGGGACGTTCGAGGAGATCGACTGGGACACCGCGATCCGCGAGGTCGCCGAGCGCTTCCGGCAGGTCCGCGACGCGCACGGCGGCGAGTCGATCTTCTATTACGGCGGCGGCGGGCAGGGGAACCACCTCCCGGGCGCGTACGGCGGCGTGACGCGCAAGCTGCTCGGCTCGATCCACCGCTCGAGCGCGCTCGCGCAGGAGAAGACCGGCGAGTTCTGGGTCGCGGCGAAGATGCTCGGCGGCTACTCGCGCGGCGACTTCGAGCACTGCGAGGTCGGCCTGTTCATCGGCAAGAACCCGTGGTTCTCGCACGGCATCGCGCGGGCGCGCGTCACGCTGCGCGCGATCGCACGCGATCCCGAGCGCTGCCTGATCGTCATCGACCCGCGCCGCACGGAGACGGCGGAGCTGGCCGATATCCACCTGCAGGTGCGTCCGGGCACCGATGCCTGGCTGCTCGCTGCCATGCTCGGCGTGCTGGTGCAGGAGAACCTCGTCAAGCGCGACTGGATCGCGGAGCACGGCGACGGGCTCGACGATGTGCTGCCGCACTTCGCGGAGATCCCTGTCGCGAAGTACTGCGCGATCGCCGGCGTCGACGAGGAGCTCGTGCGGCGGGCCGCGCGACGGATGGCTGCTGCGAAGAGCATGGCGACCGCGGAGGACCTCGGGGTGCAGATGAACCGGCACTCGACGCTGGTGTCGTACCTGCACAAGCTGATCGCCCTGCTCACCGGCAGCTTCGGCAAGAAGGGCGCGAACTACATCCCGGCGACGCTGGCGCCGCTCGCGGCGGGTGGCGAGGGCGGCGGCGCGCCGAAGCTCTCGCCGGTCACGAAGTCGCGCATCATCGGCGGCCTCACCCCGTGCAACGTGATCCCGGACGAGATCCTGACCGATCACCCGAAGCGCTATCGCGCGATGCTCGTCGAGAGCGGCAACCCCGCGCACTCGCTCGCCGACAGCGTGCGCATGCGCGAGGCGCTCGCGGCGCTCGACCTGCTGGTCGTCATCGACGTCGCGTTCACCGAGACCGCGAAGCTCGCGCACTACGTGTTGCCGGTCGCGAGCCAGTACGAGAAGGCCGAGGCGACGTTCTTCAACTTCGAGTTCCCGCACAACTACTTCCATCTCCGGAAGGCTCTGCTGAAGCCGGAGCACGGGCTCTTCTCCGAGGCCGAGCTGCACGCGCGCATCGCCGACGCGCTCGGCGAGCTGCCCGCGGACGCGGTCGCGCAGCTGCGCGCCGCGTGGCAGGAGGGCCGCAAGCCGTTCCGCGACGCCTTCTTCGCGCTCGCCGGCGGCAACCCGAAGATCCTCGCGATCGCGCCCGCGCTGCTCTACCGCGCGATTGGTGACCTGCTTCCCGAAGGGCTCGCCGAGGGCGCGGGTCTCTGGGCGGTGTTCCAGATCGCGGCGCAGAAGAACCCGGCGTCGCTCGCGCGCGCCGGCTTCGCCGGCGATCCCTTCGACGCGGCCGACGCGCTCTTCGACGCCATCATCTCGAGCAAGAGCGCCGTGGTGTTCGCGGTCGACGACTGGGAGGAGAGCTTCAAGCGCATCGGCACGAAGAGCCGCCGCATCCAGCTCGCGATCCCCGAGCTGTTCGACGAGCTCGACGGGCTCGCGAGCGAGGCGCCGCCGCAGGCGGACGCCGACTTCCCGTTCGTCCTGTCCGCTGGCGAGCGGCGCTCGTTCACCGCCAACACCATCATCCGCAACCCCGAGTGGCGGAAGAAGGACGCCGCAGGCTCGCTGCGCATGAACCCCGCCGACGCGCAGAAGGTCGGCGTCGGCGACGGCGGGCGCGTGCGGCTCACCACGCGGCGGGGCAGCGCGGTCGTTCCGGTCGAGCTGTCGGACCGCATGCAGCCCGGCCACGTGTCGCTGCCGAACGGCCTCGGGCTCGGGTTTCCGACTCCGGAAGGCGAGCACGTGACGGGCGTCGCGCCGAACGAGCTGACGCGCAGCGAGGATCGCGACTGGGTCGCCGGCACGCCGTGGCACAAGAGCGTCGCGGCACGGATCGAAGCGTGCGCCTGAGCTGTTCCACGAGGGGTCACGCGACCCCTCGCCCCACGCGGCCAGGCCGCGCGGGGCCTCACTTCCCGCGCTCGCTTTGCTCGGCCGCGCGCTTCGCGCGCGGATGTTCGAGTCGTGGGGCTCGCTCCCAGACTGGCCCACGGAGGGCGTGATGGAGATCTCGGCGGTACCGCTCGCGAAGAAGACGATCGAGGTTCTCGGCCGGAAGATGGCCTACCACGAGTCCGGGAGCGGCGACCCGATCGTGCTGCTGCACGGCAACCCGACGTCGTCCTACCTGTGGCGCAACGTCGTGCCGCACCTGACCGGGCTCGGTCGCTGCATCGTGCCCGACCTGATCGGCATGGGCGATTCGCAGAAGCTTCCCGAGCCCGGTCCCGAGAGCTACCGCTTCGTCGAGCACCGCCGCTACCTCGACGGCATCCTCGACGCGCTCCGCGTGCGCGAGCGCGTCACGCTGGTGGTCCACGACTGGGGCTCCGCGCTCGGCTTCGACTGGGCGAACCGCCACCGCGACGCCGTGCGCGGCATCGCGTACATGGAAGGCATCGTCATGCCGATCCCGTCGTGGCGCGACTGGCCGCGTCCGGCGCAGGCGATCTTCCAGGGCTTCCGCTCGCCCGACGGCGAGAAGCTGGTGCTCGAGCAGAACCAGTTCATCGAGGGCGTGCTGCCGACGTCGATCCTGCGCAAGCTGACCGACGCCGAGATGAGCGAGTACCGGCGCCCGTTCGCGCAGCCGGGCGAGGACCGGCGGCCGACGCTCACGTGGCCGCGACAGATCCCGATCGCGGGCGAGCCCGCGGACGTCGTGAAGATCGTCCAGGACTACGCGGACTGGCTCGTGCAGAGCCCGATCCCGAAGCTGCTCATCGTGGCCGAGCCGGGCGCCATCCTGCGTGGTCCGCTGCTCGAGTTCTGCCGCACGTGGCCGAACCAGCAGGAAGCGACCGTGAAGGGCATCCACTTCATCCAGGAGGACTCGCCGCACGAGATCGGTGCGGCGCTCGCGGGATGGCTCGCGACGCTCCCCTGACGGGCGGATCATGCCGCGTCCGGGGGCTTGCCGCGGCTCCGACGGCATAGGAAAGAGAGTAAGACAGGAGGCCTCGGAATGGCGAAGACGGAGACGGCGATTCTCGCGGGCGGCTGCTTCTGGGGCATGCAGGACCTGATCCGCAAGCTGCCAGGCGTGACCTCGACCCGAGTGGGCTACAGCGGCGGGGACGTGCCGAACGCCACGTACCGCAATCACGGCACGCATGCGGAGGCGATCGAGGTGATCTTCGACCCGGACCGGCTGTCGTATCGCGACCTGCTCCAGTTCTTCTTCCAGATCCACGACCCGACGACCCCGAACCGGCAGGGCAACGATCGCGGCACGTCGTATCGCTCGGGCATCTACCATCTCACCGACGAGCAGCGCCGGGTCGCCGAGGACACGATCGCCGACGTGAATGCGTCGGGGCTGTGGCCGGGGCGCGTCGTGACCGAGGTCGAGCCGGCCGGTCCGTTCTGGCAGGCCGAGCCGGAGCACCAGGACTACCTCGAGCGCCAGCCCGGCGGCTACACCTGTCACTTCCTGCGGCCGACCTGGAAGCTCCCCCGGCGCGCGACCGCACGAACGGCTTGACCGATCAGGCAGCGTTCGAGGACGCCCTCTCGGTGCGCCGCTCCGGCTCGGTGGCATTCCCCGGCTGCCCGGGCGGCCACGACCTCAGCGCGCAGGGTGTGCTGCGTAGAAGCTCCACAGCTGCTGTGAGGCGCTGAACATCTGGCTCCGGTAGCCGAACAGGCAGCTGCCGATCCCGGGCAGGACCGGCGCCGTGCCGCCCGGCCACACGTGGCCACCGTTGTCGACGGTGCACTGCTCGACGTCGACGCCGGCCGCGCAGCCACGGAACCCGCTGCAGACGGCGTCGCCCAGTCGAACGCTCCGGACCGAAACGTCGCGGCAGCCGGCACGGCCGCGCCAGCCGTCGATCGTCTGCGGCACCGAGGCGTATGCGATGCCGCCCGGTCCGCAGCCGAGCCCGCCGCCGAAGCGCACGAAGGCATCGGCACTGCCGTGGATCGCGCGAACCGGAACCGGTCGCGTCGGCTCGCAGGTGGCCGCCATGTTGGTACCGGCAACGGGACCGATCGCACGGATCCGGTCGGCGAGCTCGCACGCCAGGCGATGGCTCAGGATCGCGCCGTTCGACATCCCCTGCGCGCACACGCACCGGCGGTCGATGCAGGCGCTCGCCTCGAGGCGGTCGACCAGCGCGCGGACGAAGCCGACGTCGTCGACGTTCGAGTTCATCGCGAACCCGCAGCACCCGCCGCCGTTCCACGACCGGATGCCGAAGGTGGGGTCGGGCACGTCGTCCGGGGACACGGCGATGAAGCCCGCCGAGCTCGCGAGTTCGGTGATGCGCGCGCTCGCCTCCTGCTGTGCGCCGCTGCCGAAGCCGCCGTGGAAGTTCAGGACGGCGGGCATCGGCGTGCTCCCGTCGTAGGACGCGGGGAGATACACGCGGAACGTTCGGGTGAGCGCGTCGTGGACGAGCGCGTCGCTCGTGCTGACGCCCGGCGGGTACGGCGGAACGGCCTGACCGCAGCCGAGGCTCGGCAGCGGCGGGGTGCCGGTCCGCGCGTGGAGCCGTGCGGACGTGCGCGCTGCGGTGGTGCGCGAGACGTGCGCGGCGTCGAACACGGCCTCGAAGCAGATCGCGCCGTCGTCGCGGGCGATCTGCGCCGTGAGCGAGCCGGTCGGGCTGCGCGGCAGATCGGGCAGCGCGGCGCCGCGCGCCTCGATCCCGATCTGCGTCATCGGCTTGCTGCTGCCCTTCAGCAGCTGTCACGAGGCACGCAATTCTCCCCACCCGTGGGCATCGAAATCTCCCCACCCCTCTGACCCGAGGGGTGACGAATGGAATCGGTCGACGTCGTAGCGATCACAGGGTCGCTGCCTCCGAGGCTCACGGAGCCGGGGAAGGTGGTGATGGTCCGGCAGGATCGCTGAGAGGAAATTCATCGGTTGTCCGACGAGCACGTGCCGATCGCAGAGATCGCTCGTCGACTCGATCTCGATCGCAAGACGGTCCGGCGCTGTCTGCGACAGGAGCGCTGGCAGGCGTACCGCCGCGTGGAGCGCGCCGACACACTGCTCGCGCAGCACAGTGACTTCCTGCGCCAGCGCGCACCGCAGGTCCGCCACTCGGCGCGCATCCTCTTCCAGGAGGTGGTCCGCCAGCACGGATACGCAGGCAGCTACGACACCGTGAAGCGCTTCGTACGACCGCTGCGCGCCGAGCAGGCGCTCGACGACATCACGCAGCGACGCTTCGAGACGCCGCCCGGTGCGCAGAGCCAGATCGACTGGGGACAGGCGCGCGTGCACTTCCGCACCCGCCCCGTCGAGCTGCACGTCTTCGTGCTGACGCTCGGCTTCAGTCGCCGCAGCTTCTACCGCGTCTGCGCCGACGAGCGACTGAGCCAGTTTCTCGACGCCGACGAGCGCGCCTTCGAGCACTTCGGCGGACACACCCGCGAGCATCTCTACGACCGCCCGCGCACGGTCTGCTCGGGCAGCGAGGGCGGCAAGGTGATCTGGAATACGACCTTCCTCGCCTTCGCCGAGTACTGGGATGGACCGCTCTCTGTTGAAACTTGACGCCCTGGAAGTGGCGGCCTCGTGATCGAGTTTGCCCCTACGCAGCTTTGGACTGCTTGTCAATATTCTTGTGATTGAGAGCACGGTTGAGGGCCGTGAGGAGGTCACCCATGGCGCGGTGACCGCGCAGCCGACGAAAGCCTCGTTCGGTCCAGAGCACGGCCGCTCCGACCCAGCGCAGGATCATCGCTCCGCCCTGCCAGTGCTTCACGTTGCGCGTGTAGCGAGCGACGCCGTCGTTGAGGTTCTCGATCGGGTTGGTCGAGCGCAGTGTGCGGCAGAGTGCACCGGTCACGCCGAGCCGCTGGCAGGTGAGCGTCTCCACCAGCCCCTCGCGCAGCGACTCGGCGGCGCCTGGGTGCTCGACCTCGAACGAGGTGGCCAGGGTTCGCAGCCGCTTCTCGGCCGGCCGCGCATCGCCCAGGCCCCAGGCATTGCGCAGGGTGCGCCGCACCCGTGCCCGCTTGGCCTCTTGGAGGTGATCGAGGACGTTGCGCTCCTTGTGGACCTGGCAGCGCTGGACCAGCACGCTCTCGCCAAAGATCTCACGGATCGCCTTGCGCAGAGCCTTGGAGCCGTCGATCACGAAGAGCAGGGCCTGATCGGTGGCCAGACCGCGCTCGATGAGGTCCTCGAGCAGGGCCTTGGCGACCGCGGCGTTCTCCGTGGCGCCCTCGCGCACGGCCAGCACGTGCTTGCGACCGTCGGCCGTGATCCCGAGCGCGATCACGACGGCGTGGTCAGCGAAGATGATGCCGTCGATCATCACCACGCGCAGCTCCAGGCCCGCCAGCGGGCGGGCGAGGAGCTTACGGAGCTGTTCGGTGGACAGGGCGACGAAGCGCCGGGAGACGGCCGAGTGGGAGATCGAGCGCTCCGGCTCGCTCTCGGGCGGGGCCTCGAGGACGTCGGCGTAGCCACGGGTGGAGACGCCACGCGAGACCGCGGCCAGGGTCTGGCGGTCAAGGGGATCGCGCGAGGCTGCGAAGGCGAAGCTCGGCAGGACGAGCTCGTGGCCGTCGACGGACCGAGCCCGAAGCCGGCGCAGCGGGATGCGGCGGCCACCGAGCGTGACCTCGCTCGCCATCGTGCCGCTGCGGATGGCCGTGCGCTCGGGGTTGGGCTGCCACTTGGGGCCGCACAGCTCGGTGCGCTCGCCCTCCATCATCGCCGCGAGGACCTGACGACCCGTCTCGACGCAGAGCGAGAGGAAGTCATCTTCGGCGGAGCGCAGGCAGGTGAGCAGAGGATACGGGATCTGGACCGAGACCCGTGTTCGCGCTTCCTCTCGACCCTGGACTCTCACAGTCTTCTTCATTGGCGGTTCCGTTCGTTTTTGGTTTGGCGACCACCGTCCCTACGGGGGACAGCGGACGGAACCGCCACTTCTTCAACTCGTCAAATCAACAGCCTCCGGGCCATCCCCCGGGAGATCGTCATTCCTCGCAGCAGGTACGGATAGACCGGGTGTTCCGGGGCCGGTTTGCTCGTGTTCGGCTTCGGAGCCGTGCTCTCCAGCCCCATCAACTTCATGAGCCGCTGGACGCGCTTGCGGTTCACCTCGGTGCCTGCGCCCTGAAGCGTCCGCGTGAGCATCCGGCTGCCGAAGAACGGGTGCTTCAGATGCAGCTCGTCGATCCGGCGCATCAGGGCGAGCTCCTCCTCGTCCGGAACAACCGGCTCGCAGTACAAACTCGGCCGGTTCACCGCCAGCAACTCGCACTGGCGGCGCATCGACGGGTCGATATTCGGCTCGACCAAGGCTCGGCGCTGCTTCATCGGCATCGCCCGAGCCCGTTGGACAAAAAATCGTGCTCCACCGTCAGCTCGCCGATCTTCTTGAGGAGCTCGCCCTCCCGCTCGACTGCCGAATCATCACTGGCCTCGGACTCGAACGATGCCGCCGCGTTGTCCAGAAGCTGGCGCTTCCACTTGTAGACGACGTTCGCGTGGATCTTGTACCGGCGGGCAAGCTTGGCCACCGACTCCTGCTCGCGTACCGCTTCCAGGGCGACCTTCGCCTCGAAGGCCGGGCTGTGCTTCGTGCGCGTCTCCTTCATCAGTGCTGCTCCTCTTGGTCTGGAGCAGGCTCGACTATCACCCTACGCCCTGGTCCAACATCTGGGGTCCACTTCATACAGCAGCGTCTGGTGACTCTGATTGCGACCCACCCGGTCGGTCACCGTATGTGCCTGATTGGCGGGTATCGGCGGCGAGGAAGCACAAAGCCGCGATTTGTACATATGGCGAACCTGCTGGACCGGCAACTGCGTGATCGTCCGCAGCGATACACGCCGTGGCTACAAATGGCGTGGAAGCAGATTCGTTAAGATCACTGGCCCGTGATCGACAGAATGGTCAGCGAGGCTGCCTGACTCAATCGCCGCGAACGTAGCGCTGTCCCAGTCGGGTCAGCGCCGTCGCAATTACGCCGGCGAACAGCCAGACTGGCGATTCCAGGAAGGCGAGTACGGCCCCGTCGACAATCGGCATCACTGCGATCATCCAGGGAACGACAGGCCATCCGTATCGGCCGCTTGCCGTGAGGTGCTCGGCACGAGCAACGACCGTGAGTACGACGACGTAGATCGTCTGAACAGTCGCAGCGAGCCACACCGCAGCCTTGATATCTCCCGTGATGCTCAACGCGGTCACGATATAAACCATCAACCGCGCAGCGCCCATGACGAACACAGCCGCGCGATGCTGCTTGTGGAAGGTGTTGTAGATCCAGATGACGCCCAGAAGTCCGATTCCGCCCATGAGTCCGGAAGAGGAAGGCGCAGTCGCCAGCAGCGAAAAACCGGTCAGGAAGAGCAGTCCCATCGTCGCCTGTGCCGCCATCCTGCTCAGTCGCCCAGCGACGATCGGCCGATAAGGCTGGTGAATGCGATCGAAGCTGAGATCACACAGATCGTTCATGGCCATGCCGCCGCAGTAGAAGCACGAGAGTGCGAGCGCCAGCATGGCGATCTGCGACCCGGGAGTGTCGATGTCGCTCAACAGCGCGGCCGCAAGCACGTTCATCCACACAGTGGGGAGATTGCTTGCGCGGCACAGGGCGAGAAGTGGCTTGATGTTCATGGGGTGAATACATGGGAGAGCAGGGTTTCGCACACGCGCTGCGCCGGCAGTGTGTCGTTCGGCACCAGGCGCGACTCGGAGCTGATGAACAGCGGTGCATCTGCGCTGTCGGTGACGGTCACTCCGTGGGATCCGCGCACGAGGCTCGCATCGAGCGGAATGACGTCCATCACGTAGCGCATGCCAAGCGCTTTCCGGGCGAGCACGGAGCCGACCTTCAACACAGGCCACGGAATATTCGGATCCATGAACAATTCCACCGGGTCGTATCCTGGCTTGTTGTGGATGTCGACCAGGCGTGCGTAGTCCGGTGCGCGGTTGTCGTCGATCCAGAAGTAGTAGGTGAACCAGCTGTCGGGCTCGGCGAGCAGGATTAGCTCGCCGGAGCGTTCGTGATCCAGGCCATAGTGGCGCTTCCCCGCCTCATCCAGGACGGCGGCAACCCCCGGAATCTCCCCGCACAGCTTGGCCACAGCCGGGACGTCGGCCTTGTTCGACACATATATATGTGTGATCTGGTGGTCGGCAACCGCAAACGCCCTGGAAGCGCCGGGGTCGAGGTATTCCCGACCCAAGTCCCGCTTGATTTCCACCCAGCCCGCCGCCCGCAGATGGCGGTTGATGTGAACGGGCCGGTTCACGGACGTAATACCGTACTCCGAAAGAAGCACGATCCGCACGCCCCGTGCGGTAAGGAAATCGATCAATTCGCCGCACACCGCGTCGATCTCACGCAGGTCTTTGGCGATGTTTCCGTGCGGGCCGACGCGCTGCAGGCAATAGTCCAGATGCGGCAGGTAGATCAATTGCAACGTGGGCTCGAAGCGCTCTTCGACCGCTCGCGCCGCCGAAGCGATCCATGCGCTCGATCGGATGCTCGTTCGCGGTCCCCAGAAGTCGAACAGCGGAAACTGCCCCAGCTGCTCTCGCAGTTCATCGCGTAGCGGGCTCGGCCACGTGTAGAAGTCCGGAAGCTTGCGGCCATCGGCGCAGTAGAGCGGACGCGGCGTCAGCGTGACGTCGGCGCTCGTCGCCATCGCATACCACCAGAACGTATTCGCGCAGGTGAACTTCGGATCGCGCTGGCGTGCGCGATCCCAGATGCGAGGCGACTGGATCAGGCGATTGCTCTGGCGCCACAGCCACACCTGATCGAGCTCGCGGAAGTACCAGCCGTTGCCTACGATGCCGTGCTCGCGCGGCATCTCACCCGTCAGAAATGTGGCCTGCATCGAGCAGGTGACCGCAGGCGTGATCGTGTCGATCGTCGCGATGTTTGCAGCGAACGCATTCAGGCGCGGTGTATCCGGCCCGAGGAGTCGGCGCGTCAGTCCGACGACGTCAATGACGGCGGTGCGGTGCATCGTCGAGCCTTGCATCGTTCAATCGTTGAGTGACCCAGCGAAGCTCCCGCACGATTGAGTCGCCGATGGATCTGAATCGCAGTGAGGCGGGCAGAACGCCGAAGCTATAGGTTTCGACCTCGAGCGGAATGCACGGGTCGAGTTGCGGCAGGATCTCATCGAGGAAGAAGCGTGTGGTGCCGACACTGCCCAGATGATCGAGGAAGACCGGAACATGAAAATGGACGCGGACTTCCTCGGCGCGCTCGCCACGCGCCAGCCATCGAGCGAGGTCAGGAAGATCGCAGAAACGGGCGAGGGTGCCGCGTGACGTCAGTGCCACTGCCTGATGCAGGTAGGTCGGTTCGTTGAACTGCAGCAAGGAAGCAATCTCGTTTCCCACTGCCCGCAGGGCAGAAGAAACCTGCACTTTGGCGATCGTGATTCCGGCCTCGCGAAGTTGAGCGAGAACCCGATCGGGGCGCTCGAACTCGACCGCCTGGTGACAGCAATCCAGGCAGATGCCGATATGCTCGGTGAATGCACTGGGAAACTGCATGTGCGAGAAGAACC
>Ga0194121_10008605_pt1 | contig 12860 bp, 8 predicted proteins | sample TA2MahCa50mmetaG_FD_148609 | JGI IMG/M metagenome (GOLD analysis project Ga0194121, IMG submission 148609) | Freshwater microbial communities from Lake Tanganyika, Tanzania - TA2015020 Mahale Deep Cast 50m | ecosystem: Environmental > Aquatic > Freshwater > Lake | place: Tanzania: Lake... | reverse complement strand
CGACCACGCGGATCGCGGCGGGCAGCAGCGCGTTGAGCGCGCGGCGGATCGCGCCGGCGTCGAGCCGGGTGACGGCAGCGAACGCCGCGAGCTGCCCGAGCGCATGCACCCCGGCGTCGGTCCTCCCGGCGCCGCGGACGGCCACCGGCTGCTGCAGCACCCGCGCCAGCACCGCCTCGAGCTCGCCCTGCACCGTCGAACCGGAGCGCTGGCGCTGCCAGCCGCGGTACTCGCCGCCGTCGTAGGCGACCGTCAGCAGGAAGTAGCGCGACTGCGCCGTGCGCCGCTCCGCCCCGCCCCGGGGTGATGCTCCCGCCACCGCGCGCTCAATACTCGCGGCGCTGCCGCGACGACGGGATCTTGAGCGCCTTGCGGTACTTGGTCACGGTGCGGCGGGCGACGTTGAGCCCCATCGCCTGCAGCCGGTCGACGATCTCCTCGTCCGAGAGCGGGTTGGCCTTGTCCTCCTTCTCGACCAGGTCGCGCACCCGCTCGCGCACGCCGGTCCGCGACTCGACCACGCCGTCGGTGCCCTGCGAGGCGCCGGTGAAGAACGCCTTCATCTCCTGCACGCCCTGCGGCGTCTGCACGTACTTGCCCTTCAGCGCGCGGCTGACCGTCGAGACGTGGATGCCGAGCTCGTCGGCGATCTCCTGCATCTTGAGCGGCTTCAGGTGCTCGACCCCGTGCTCGAGGTACTCGGACTGGCGCTTGACGATCTCGTGCGCCACCCGCTCCAGCGTGCGCCGGCGCTGCTCGATGCTCTCGATCAGGAAGCGGGCCGACTCGACGTCGCGGCGCAGGTGCTTCTTCAGGTCGCCGCCGAGCGCCTTGCTGCGCAGCAGCTTGAGCCGTTCCGGGTTGATCGACAGCCGCGGCATCCAGTCGTCGGCCAGGGTGATCTCCCACTGGCCGTCGCGCTTCTCCACCACGACGTCGGGACGCACCCGCATCGGCGGCTCGTAGGCGAAGCGACGGCCGGGGAACGGGTCGAAGTTGCGGCGCAGCGCCACCGCGAGGTCCTTCACCTCGTCGACGGTGATGCCGAGGTCCTTCGCCACCTTCGGCAGCCGGTTGCGCGCGAGGTCGTCGAGCGACCCGTCGATCAGCCGGCGCAGGTAGGGCGCGAGCGGCATGTCGTCGCGCACCTGCAGCGCGAGGCACTCGGCCGGAGTGCGCGCGCCGACGCCGGCCGGATCGAGCGCCTGCACCAGCTTCAGCGCGAGGTCGGCGTGGTCGAGGGTGAACCGCTCATGGAACGGCACGATCAGCTCGCCGAGCGGCTCCTTGAGCCAGCCGTTGCGGTCGAGGTTCTGGACCAGGAAGTGGGCGAGCTCCCGCACCTCCGGCGCAGCGTCGGCCACGTCGATCTGCTCGTCGAGATGCTCCTGCAGCGTCCGCGGCCGGCCCGGCGAGTTGGCGATCGCCTCGTGCTTCGGGTCGGCGTCGCCGCCCGCTGCCTCGCGCCGCACCCGGCCGCGGTAGGTCTCGTTCCACCAGTCGAGCTCGGCGCGCGCCTCGCTGTCCTCCGGGTTCGCCTCGGCCGCCGCCGCGTCCTTCTTCTCGAACTGCTCGGGACGCTCGGTCTGCAGCGACGGGTCAGGCGGCTTGACCGCCATCAGCGCGTCGTTGGTGAGCGCCTCGTTCTCCATCAGCTCGAGGAGGTCGGCCGCGTTGAGCTGCAGGATCTCGATGCGCTGGATCAGCTGCGGCGAGAGCTGGAGGCGCAGCTCGGGGCGCTGCGAGAGGAACAGCTCCGGCCTCACGCGCCGTCCTCCGCGCCGCCACCGCGACCGACGGCGCGCCGCTCAGCCAGCGCCTCGGCGAGGACGGCCGGATTGCTGTACTCGATGGCGCTGCCGGTCGGCATGCCGCGCGCGAGTCGACTCACCTTGAGGTCGGGCCGGCGGCTGCGCCGCACCAGCTCGGCGATGGCCAACGCCGTGCCATCGCCCTCGAAGTCGGGATCGGTGCCGAGCACGAGCTCGGTCACGTCGTGCTGCTCGACCCGGCGGCGAAGCGGCTCGAGGTCGGGCATCGACCCGGTCGCGTCCGCGCGCACCGAGCCGTTCAGCACGTGGTAGACGCCGCGCCATCCCGCTCGCTCGAGCGCCTCGAGATCGCGCGGCTGCTCGACCACCAGGATGCGCGAACGATCGCGCGTCGCATCGGCGCAGATGGCGCACGGGTCGGCATCGGCGAGGTGGCGGCAGACACTGCACGGCCGCACCGACGCGACGACCGCTTCCAGCGCCGCGGCCAGGGGCAGCGCGCGCTCCGTACCGCTCTGGATCAGAAAGTGCGCCAACCGCTCCGCAGTTCGTGGTCCCACCCCGGGGAGCTTCTCGAGCTCCCGCAGCAGCCGTGCCATCGCCTCGGGGTAGGCCATTCGCTCCTCGGTTTCACCGTCGCGCCCCGGGGCGCGCCGTCCGGAGATTTGCACCTGCCGGAGAATCGACGCTTCTCTTAGCGCGACCGGAGCGATTGTGGAAGGCGATTTGCTAGGCAGGTGCTTCCCGGGCGCGGTCGTGGCGCGCGACGGGCGTCGAAACGGAGGCGACTGCGGCCGCGACTCGACTGCCGCGACTCGACTGCCGCGACTCGACTGCCGCGACTCGACTGCCGCGTCCGACGAGCGTCAGGCGATCGTCAGGCGATCGTCAGGTGAGCAGACCGGGGAGCGAGAGCCCCTTCGTCACCGTCGTCGCCCGTTGCCGCCGCAGCTCGAACAGCCGCTCCAGGGTGGCGCGGACGGCGACGTTCAAGGCCTCCTCGAGCAGCCGGCGATCCCGCTCCGAGAGAGTCCCGCATTGGACGCGCGCCTCGACGGCGCTGCCGTCGCCGGCGACGCGGAGCTCTACGATGCGCGCGGCGTCCCGGCCCTCGACGAATTCGTTGCGCAGGTCGGCGAGCGCCTTGTCGAGGTCGCGCTGGAGCACTTCGGCGTGGCGCAGCAGGCCGGACAGCTCGCCGCCACCCTGCGGGACCTTGCTCGCCGGCTCGTCGGCCGCGCCCGGCTTGCGGCTGCTCATCCCTGCGCCTCCTGCCCCGAGACTGTCTCGCCGCCGAAGATTTGTTTCACCTGCACCAGCAGCGCCTGCGCTGGGGTGTCGCCACCGCCGGTCGGCGCCGCGGCCACTGTCTCGGGACGCAACGTCCAGCTGACATCGAACAGCTTCTTGCCGAGCCGCCGCGTCGCCTCGTCGAGCCGCGCATTCGGCGTCGCCGGCAACCCCGGCCCCGAGCGCGCGCGCACCTGGACGACGCCGCCGTCGTCGCGCACCGGTTCGAGCGGCGCGACCAGCGCCGCAAGCGACGGCGCCTCGGCCAGCAGCGCTGCGCGCAGTCGCTCGAAGCGCGCCGGAAGATCGCCCCCCCCACCGCTGCCAGCTGGCGGGGCCGTTGGCGGCGGCGGCGGTGGTGGTGACGGCGGCCGCGCCGCCGCCGGCGTGGCGGCACGCGGCGCGGACGGTGCCACCGGAGGCGTCGTGACCGGCGGCGGCGCGGGCGAGGGCGGCGCGATCACCGCGCGCTGTGGGGGGCCCGCCGGCGGCCGTGCCGGCGCTGCGGCACCGGCGAGCGCGTCGCGCAGCAGTTCGAGATCGCGGATCCGCAGCAACTCGACCAGCGCCATCTCCAGCACCAGCCGCTCGTCCTCGATGTCGCGCAGCGCCCGTCGCGCGTCGAGCAGCACCTGCATCGCCCCGAGCAACTGCGTCTCGTCGAGCGCCTTCGCCTGCGCCGCCAGCGCGTCGGCGCCGACGCCGGCGAGATCCGGCGGCCGCGGGCTGCCGACGCGGTGATGGACCAGCGCCCGCAGGTGGTCGAGCCACTGGTCGAGCAGGTCGGCGGCCGCCGCGCCATGGCCGAGCGCATCGGCAAGCCAGCTGAAGACCGCGCTGCCATCGCGCGCCAGCAGCGCGTCGAACAGCTGGCGCACGCGCTCCGGCGCGAGGTAGCCGGTCAGCTCCTGGAACGCCTCGTGCGAGATGGCGCCGGCGCCGAATGCGGCCAGCTGGTCGAGCAGCGAGAGCGCATCGCGCAGCCCGCCGCGCGCGCGCCGCGCGATCGCCGCATCGAGCCCGGCCGCCAGCGTGAACGACTCTCCGGCGCAGACATCGCGGACGTGGCCGGCGATGGCGGCGTCGGGAATGCGGCGGAACTCGAATTCCTGGCAACGCGAGCGGATCGTCTCCGGCACCTTGCGCACCTCGGTGGTGGCGAAGACGAACACGACGTTCGGCGGCGGCTCCTCGAGCGTCTTGAGGAACGCGTTGAACGCGTCCTGCGTGATCTGGTGCACTTCGTCGACGATGTAGACCTTGTATTTCCCGGCGGTCGCGGCGTAGCGCACCGACTCGCGCAGGTCGCGGATGTTCTCGATGCCGCGGTTGCTCGCGCCGTCGATCTCGATGACGTCGAGCACGTTGCCGGCGGCGACGCCGCGGCACCGCTCACAGGTGAGGCACGGATCGGGCGTCGGCGCCCGCTCGCACAGGAGCGCCTTGGCGAGGATGCGCGCCATCGACGTCTTGCCGACGCCACGCGGCCCGGTGAAGAGATAGGCGTGGGCCAGTCGCCCGGTCTTGAGCGCGTTCTGCAGCGTGCGGGCGATCGGCTCCTGGCCGACGACCTTGACGAAGGTCTCGGGCCGGTACTTGCGCGCGAGCACGAGGTAGGACACGCGATCCCCCGGGTGGCGGCGACGGCACTCCGACCGCGTTCCAGTCCGAGACCGGAAGCACCCGGGACCACGGGCTTAGGGCTGCTCCGGTCAAGGCCTGACCCGGTTCACCCATCGCCCCGTCGCCCCGGTCCCGGACTGGAACGCGGTCGAACGGCTGCTTCGTCTTCTACCCCTGCTCGATCCCATGCGATCGGCGCAGCAGCGCGCCGACCGGCCGGCTCGGGCTGGCGGAGAGGGCGGGATTTGAACCCGCGAGGCAGTGTTTAGCCGCCTACGCGCTTTCCAAGCGCGCTCCTTCGGCCGCTCAGACACCTCTCCGTTGGAATCGGCGGCGCGGCAGGTTAGCGCCGGGCGCCCGGGGGCGAAAGCGCGCTGCGCTCCGGCGGACGCGCGCGACCGACAGCGGCGCGCGACGGCGCGAGAAGTCGCGGCGGAGGACGCAGGTGGGAGCGCACGGAGACCCACGCATGCGCGGCAGCGCCGGCGGAAGGCCGGGCAGGCGAACGGGAGCGATGGCGGATGGCAGCGCCGACGAACGGGTGCGCAGCATGAGAGATGGCGGAGAGGGAGGGATTCGAACCCTCGATCGAGCGTAAACCCGATACCGGTTTTCGAGACCGGCCCATTCGGCCGCTCTGGCACCTCTCCGTGGTGAATCCGTCCTGATCGTGTCGGCGCGGCGTTCTTGTCGTCCGCTTTCGCTGGTTACGTCGCTCTCGTCGGTTCCATCGTTCGCGGCGTCCGGCCCGGTCTCGACGTCTCCGTCGCTCCGGCCGGCAGCAGGGAATTCGGTCAGCGGCAGGTCAGCAACAGGTCAGCAGCAGGTCGGCTCAGCGGGCGTTGCCGTTCCCCATCCCGCTCCCGGGCCCCGCTTCCGGCCCTGCTCGGCGTTGTGCGAACCAATCCTTGAGGAGAGCCTCGCACCGCCCCTGCAACACCCCCTCGATGAGTTCCAGGGGGCGAGCAGGGTATCCGGCAAGGTGCCCCGACTTCCACAGTCTGATCGCGCCACGGCGCGAATCGCCGGCGCCGACGACCAACGTGCCGACCCGGGCCTCGAGCAGCGCGCCGAAGCACATGACGCACGGCTCGAGCGTCGTGACCAGCGTGGCGTCGGTCAGCCGCCAGTTGCCGCTCCGTGCCGCCGCACGGCGCAGGGCGAAGAGTTCGGCGTGGGCGGCCGGATCGACCAGCGCCTCGGTCCGGTTGTAGCCGTCGCCCAGCAGCTGGCCGTCGCGCAGGACCAGCGCGCCGACCGGCACTTCACCCTCACGCCCGGCACGGGCGGCAAGATCGAGGGCGACCTCCATCCAGTGGTCGGCGGCGACCGGGTCCATGCGAACCGACGACTCCTCGGGTCGAACGCGGCCGCCACCAGGCTGGCGGCCGACGCGGCGCCCCGCGCACGGGCGCGATCACGACCGCAGCGGGTGGCAGCGGCGCGACGGCGTGGCACGATCGGGCGGGGCACGGGCGCGTGGAACGTTCGCGCGGGCGCGTCGAAGCCGGCGTTCGGAAGGCGGAAGGCGGAAGGCGGAACTGGTACACCCAGGAGGGGTCGAACCTCCAACCTTCGGCTTCGTAGGCCGACGCTCTATCCAGTTGAGCTATGGGTGCACGGACGCGAAGCGTCCCGCGACCGGCAGGCGCCGGCCGCGAAAGGGCGGGGACTCTAGAAGCGTGCCGGCGGCCCGTCAACCGCGCCACGCCGGACGACCGACGCGGCCCGCATGCGGAGCGCGGCGCCGGTTGCGCCAAAAAAAATCGCTCAAGAGTCGCCGCGTTCCGCCGATGGGATCGGGTAGGTCAGGTCGTCCGGTTCGTCGGACCAATTCACTGGAGGTTTCTCGGATGGCGAAGCGCAAGAAGGCGGCGAAGAAGGCGAAGAAGGGCAAGAAGAAGGCTGGCAAGCGCTGAGACGTCGGCGAACCAGCAACTAGACCCAACGAACGAAATGACTCCGGCGGGCACGCTTCACGGCGTGCCCGCCGGGTTCGTTTTCCGGCGACCCTGCGGCCGCTGCGCGACCCGCGCGACCGCGGGAACCATGCGAGGTACGCGCCGACGACGCCCGCCACCGCCCCCGGCACCGCGTCCGGCGGGACCCTCACCACCGGCAGCGCCGCGGGTCGGACTCAGCGGCTGTCGGCGACGCGGTCGGTGGCCCCCGACGGCGCCACCTCGCGCGTCGCGATCTCGCCGCGCTCGCAGCGCACCAGCGTCCCCTTGCCGTCGAGCTTGCTCTCGATGCAGACCGGCCGGCCCCAGATCGCCTCGAGCACCTTCAGCGTCTCGCCGGCGAAGGCCAGGTCGAGTTCGAGCCCCTCGAACCGGTGCGCCAGGCGCAGTTCGCCGCGGTTGTCGTGGTTGCCGTCGACCACCTCGATGATCGGCTGGCCCGAGTTCGACAACCCGAACAGGAGCTGCTCCTTCACCAGGCGATGGTCGCGCGAGGCGATCTCGCGCTGGCCGGTGCGCGGATTGGTGCGCCAGACGTGCATCCGCTGCGCGTCGCAGAAGTCCTGGTCGATGAAGGTGTCGACGAAGGTCACGTCGCAGTGCAGCCGACGGACCTCGAAGATCTTGTCGCGCCCCTCGCCGCACCGGCGGTCGAAGCGGCGCCGCTCGGCCAGCGACTGGCACTCCTCCCACTCGCGGCCGTGGCGGCCCTTGTCCCAGCGCTCCTCGATCGAGCGATAGAGCTCGATGCCGAGCTTGTAGGGGTTGGTGCGGCCGGGCGCCGTCGCCAGCGTGCCGGCGTGATGGTCGGCGAAGTCGATCACCTCGCTGTCGCGCAGCACGCGCCGGGTCATGATCGTCGAGTGCCAGTAGCTGGCCCACCCCTCGTTCATGATCTTGGTCTGCCCCTGCGGCGCGAAGTAGTACGCCTCCTCGCGCACCAGCGACAGCACCTCCTGCTGCCAGCGCTTGAGCGGCGCGTGGTCGAGCAGGAAGCGCAGCACGTCGCGGCCGGGGCGGACCGGGAAGCGGCTGGTCGCGCGCTCGCGATCGGCGTCCTCGCGCCGCTGCTCGTCGAGGTGGCGGCCGGGGTTCACGTAGCGGTCCATGTAGGACTTCGCGCGCAGCTTGCCCGGCGCCGGCCGCGGCAGGTCGGCGGCGTCGGCCGCCGGCTCCGCCGGCGCCCGTCGCAGCGCGGTCGAATGCGGGTCGATCAGGTTGTCGAGCGCGAGGCAGCGGTCGAGGAAGACCTCGACCTCGTTCACGCCGTGGCGCTCCATCAGCCGGCGCAGGATGGTCCCGTGGTTCGCCATCCGGTCGACCATCTTGCGGTCGGTGTGGGCGAAATAGACGTTGTTCCTGAAGAAGTCGCAGTGGCCGAAGACGTGGGCCATCACCAGCTTCTGGTCGACCAGCGAGTTCGACTTCATCAGGTAGGCGTAGCACGGGTCGTTGTTGATCACGAGCTCGTAGATCTTCGACAGCCCGTAGCGGTAGCCCTTCTGCAGGCGGTCGAACTCCATGCCGAACCGCCAGTGCGGATAGCGGGTCGGGAAGCCGCCGAACGCGGCGACCTCGTTCAGCTCGTCGTGGTCGACCAGCTCGAACACGGTCGGGAAGAAGTCGAGACCGAACTCGCGCGCGTGGCGCTCGATCTCGACGCGGGCGCGCTCGAGCTCCGGCGTCAGGTTCATCGGCCGCCTCCCCGCGTCGCCACGGCGCGCCTCACCGTCCCTTGCCGAGGAACGCCTTGATCGAGGGCAGGATCCCGTCGCGGTCCTGGATCTCGCTGGTCACCAGCCGCTCGTCGCGCGAGAGCGCCGCGTCGAGGTCCTTCTTGAACTGGCCCGAGCCGTAGGCGCTGCGCACCTGGCCGTAGCAGAACTGGTTCGCGCCCGGCAGGATCTCGCGCTGCAGCAGCTCGATGCAGCGCTCCGTGTCGCGACCCGACCAGTTGTCGCCGTCGCTGAAGTGGAACGGATAGACGTTCCACTCCGACGCCCGGAACTTCTCGCGCATCAGCTGCGCGCAGAGCTCGTAGGCGGCCGAGATCTTGGTGCCGCCCGACTCGCGCAGATGGAAGAAGGCGTGCTCGTCGACCTCGCGCGCCGCCGCGTCATGGACGATGAAGCGGGTCTCGAGCTGGCGGTACTGGCTCTTCAGCCAGCAGTGGATCCAGAACGCCTCGGCGCGCACCAGCTCCTTCTGCTCCTTCCCCATGCTGCCGGAGACGTCCATCATCCAGATCACCACCGCCGCGCTCTCTGCGGTCGGGCGGCGCTTCGCGCTGCGGTAGTGGCGATCGGCGCGGATCGGCACGATGCGCGGGTCCTTCGGGTCGAACGTCCCGGCGATCACCTGCCGCCTGAGCGCCGCCTTCAGCGTCCGGCGCGCGTGGCGCAGGCTCTCGGGGCCGGTGCGCCGCAGCCCGGTCCAGCGGGTCGCGTCCGCCTCGAGCAAGTCGGTGCCCTTCGGCTCGATCCGCGGCAGCGCGAGCTCCTCGCCGAGGAGCTGCGCCAGTTCCGCCAGCGGCACCTCGACCTCGAGCACGTGCTCGCCCGGCTGGTCGCCCGCCTCGCCCTGGCCCGGCTGCGGCGTGCCATCGCCCTGGCCGACGCCGTCCTTCCGGTTGTCGCCGAAGCGGAAATGGGGCAGTTCGAGTCCCGGCAGCGGGATCGACACCAGGTCGCCGCCCTTGCGCCCGATCATCTCGCCATTGGCGACGAAGCGCTTCATCTCGCCGCGGATCCGGCCGCGGACGATCTCGTTGAAACGGGTCCGGTCGCGTTCGATGCGGCGGATCACGGCGGGGCTCCGGAAGCTCGGCTCAGCTCTCCTTGGCGTCGCCGCGCGCGAAGATGCTGGCGACGAAGTTCAGCACGTCGGTGGCGCAGACGTCGCAGTAGCCGTAGCTCTTCACCAGCCGCGCCTTGACCACGTCGATCTTCTCCTGGGTGTCCTTGTCGACCACCGCCGAGACGAGGCTGGTCAGCTTGATCGAGTCCTTCTGGTCCTCGAACAGCTTGAGCTCGAGCGCCTTCTGCAGCCGCTCGTTGCTCTTCCAGGTGAAGGTCTTCCCCTCCATCGCCAGCGCGCCGATGTAGTTCATGATCTCGCGCCGGAAGTCGTCCTTGCGGCTGTCGGGGATGCCGATCTTCTCCTCGATCGCGCGCATCAGCCGCTCGTCGGGCTCCTCGTCGCGGCCGGTGTACTTGTTGCGGACCTTCTCGCCCTGGGTGTAGGCCTTCAGGTTGTCGAGGTAGTTGCCGCACAACCGGGCGATCGCCTCCTCGTCGGCGGCGATGCCGCGCTGGACCTCGTTCTTGACGATGTCCTCGTATTCCTCCTTGACCGTCGCCAGCAGCTCCTTGCACCGCTTGCGCTGCTCGGCGCTGGCCAGCAGCGAGTGGAAGCCCAGCCCCTCCTCGAGCTCGTTCAGCACCATGAACGGATTGACGCACGGCTCGCCGGTCTCGGCCACCAGCGCGTTGCTGATCTTGTCCTGGATGTAGCGCGGGCTGATGCCCTCCATCCCCTCGCGCGGCGACTCCGCGCGCAGCTCGCGGATGTTGTCCTGGGTGAAGCCGGGCAGCGTCTTGCCGTTGTAGAGCTTGAGCTTCTGCAGCAGCGTGAGCTGCGCGTTCTTCGGTTCCTCGAGCCGGGTCAGCACCGCCCACATCGCCGCCATCTCGAGCGTGTGCGGGGCGATGTGCTTGCCGCTGACGCGACGGGCGCTGTAGTCCTTCCGGTAGATCCGCACCTCGTCGTCGAGCGTGGTGTTGTACGGCACGTCGACGCGGATGGTCCGGTCGCGGAACGCCTCCATCAGCTCGTTGCCCTGCAGGCGGCGGAACTCGGGTTCGTTGGTGTGGCCGATGATGACCTCGTCGATCGAGGTCTGCGGGAACTTCTTCGGCTTGATCACGTGCTCCTGCGACGCGCCGAGCAGGTCGTAGAGGAAGGCGACGTCGAGCTTCAGCACCTCGACGAACTCGATCATCCCGCGATTGGCGACGTTGAACTCGCCGTCGAAGTTGAACGCGCGCGGATCGCTGTCGGAGCCGTACTGGGCGATCTTGCGGTAGTTGATGTCGCCGGTCAGCTCGGTCGAGTCCTGGTTCTTCTCGTCCTTCGGCTGGAACGTGCCGATGCCGACGCGGTCGCGCTCGGAGATGACGATGCGGCGCACCCGGACCCGCTCGAGGACCTTCATCTCGTCGCCGCGCGCCTCGGCGAGGAAGTGGGCGAACCAGTGGCGGCAGAACGGGCAGAGCTCGCCGTCGAGCCGCAGCGGGTAGCCGGGCTCGCGCCCCTTCGACACCTCGGCCAGCAACTTCTCCCGCGCCTTCGCCGGCAGCAGGTGCAGCGGCTCCTCGTGCATCGGGCAGCGCGCGACCTCGCCGTCGGGCAGCTTCCACTCGAAGCTGTAGAGCGCCCCCTCCGGCTGCCGCGAGTACCACTCGAACCCGCGCTTGAGCAGCCGCACGATGGTCGACTTGCTGCTGCCGACCGGGCCGTGCAGCAGCAGCACGCGCTTCTCGACGCCGTAGCCGTACGCGGCCGACTTCAGGTTGGCGACCAGGTCCATCAGCGGACGCTGCAGCCCGAACACGGCGTCGCGGCCGCCGCCGAGCGGATCGGCGAAGAACGGGTAGGTCCGCACCGGCTCCTTGCCGTCGGAACCCTCCTTCACGCCGAACGACACGATCAGGTCGTGCAGGCGCTGGAACGCGTTGCGCACCACCCGCGGCTCGCGTGCCACCACGTCGAGGTAGTCGTCGAACGACCCCTCCCAGTGCGACGCGGCGAACTCCTCGCGCTCCGACGCCGACTTCACGATCGCCTTCAGGCTGTCGCGAGAGATCGCCATGGCACCCTCCCGTCCGCGCCCACCGGCGCGCTGTCCCCTCCCTAGCCGAACGCTGCGGAGGCGGCGAGGCCGCCGCGGCCTCTCCGGCAATCGTCGGCCGCGCTCACCGCCCCCCTGAAAGGAATTCCCGCCTCCCGGCGGGGCGCACCGCAGCCGGGCGTTCAGGCGCCGGCCGGCGCGGACGGCAGGGGCCGGCGCCGCCGACCGGCGAGCGCCACGGCCAGCGTCGCGAGCAGCACGATCGCGCTGATGGAGCCGCCCCAAACGATCGAGCGCGGCCGATAGCGGAACTCGACGACGTGGCGACCGCCGGTCGGCACCACCACCGACTGCAGCGCCATGTGGCTGCGCCGGATCGCGGCCGGCCGGCCGTCGATCGTCGCCTCCCAGCCGCCGTGGTTCTCGCTGAACACGACGATGGTGCCGCCGTCGCTCTCGACCTCCGCGCGCAGCCGGCCGCGGCCGTGGTCGAGCGCCACGACCTGCCCGCGTCCGGAGAAGGCGAGTTCCGCCGCCGCGCCCGGCGCATCGTCCCAGCAGGCGGTCGCCCGCGGATCGAGGCCGCGCGCGACCGCCTCGCGCAGGGTCGTCCCGGCCTGCACCGCGAACGCCCGCGGCAATGCGGACGGGTTCTCCCACAGGACCAGCGATCCGCGCCGCCATGCCTCGCGGAAATCGGGCGGCGGCGGCTCCTCGCTCAGGAACCAGCGCACGCCCAGCACGTCGGCGATCGCCCGTCCGCGCGGCCCGGCGAAGTCGAGCGTCGAGAAATCCATGTGCACCCACGGCACCACGCGGCCGGGAGCGAGCTCATCGAGCAGCCGGACGTAGGCGAGCGGCTCGAGCGAGTCGTAGCCGCGCAGCACCTCGATCCCGAGCGGCAGGTTGAGGCTCGGATGGAGGTGGGTGCGGGCGGTGAAGAGGCGGGAGGGGCCGCGCCGCGCGCGATCTTCCTGCAGGAACGGCAGCGGCTCGACGGCGCCGGGGATGCGCGTGGACGGCGTCGTCGCCTGGTAGCGCGCCCCGAACCAGGCGAGCTCCGCCACCGTGAGCAGCGCCAGCAACCACGCCGCCGCCGGGCCGCGCAGCAGCGCGCTCGCCAGCAGCAGGAGCAGCGCCGCCGCCGCATGGAACGCGACGCGCCGGTCGAACCTGAACGGCCGCTGCGTCGAGCGCGTCACCGTCGCGAACGGCACCCCGCCACCGGCCGCGTCGACCGCGACGAACGCGAGCGTGAGCCACCCCTCCTCGAGTCGATCGCTGAGCAGGAAGCACCACTCGAAGGCGCTGCCGGCGGCGCCGCTGCCGGCGACCACCGGCGCCGGCAGCGCGACCCGCGCCGCC
>Ga0194121_10008604_pt1 | contig 12860 bp, 11 predicted proteins | sample TA2MahCa50mmetaG_FD_148609 | JGI IMG/M metagenome (GOLD analysis project Ga0194121, IMG submission 148609) | Freshwater microbial communities from Lake Tanganyika, Tanzania - TA2015020 Mahale Deep Cast 50m | ecosystem: Environmental > Aquatic > Freshwater > Lake | place: Tanzania: Lake... | reverse complement strand
TCCCGGCCACCCTCGTCCGGATCACCGCCGCCAACACATCCAGGTCGGGCACCAGGGCAAAGGTGGGCGCACCTGCCAAGGGTCCAGCCACCGTCTCCTCCCGCTGCCACGATGACATTTTCCGCGCTGTCTGCCGCCAAACCGCCAAGGCCCGGATCAGTCGTCTCCGGTTTTGCAAATCCGCCTGCCCGGACCATTCCGGATCCACCCGCCGGATCTCCTCGACCAGCTCCGCGGTCGACCTTGCCTCCAGTTCCGCCGCCACCTTCACGTCCGTGCCGGGTGCCCTGGCCAATCCCTCCGCCAAAACTTTGTGATACAGCCCGGTGCCTCCCACCCAAATCGCCCCTTGGCTCCGTTTCCTTAAATCCTCCAGCACCGCACCTGCCGACCTTAAATAATCGGCCGCCGTAAAAGGCTGCTCCGGTTCCACCAAGTCCAGCAAATGGTGCCGGATCTCCGTCCTCGCCATCGCCGAAGGCTTGGCCGTTCCGATGTCCAGCCCCCGGTAAATCTGAAAGGCGTCCACGGAGCAAATCTCGGCCCCCGTTGTCCGCGCCACAGCCATCGCCAAACGGGATTTTCCCGAAGCCGTGGGTCCAAGCAGGAAAATCACCGGCGCGGCTAACTCCAGTCCCCCAGCCCCGCCGACCCCTTCACCCGCCACAAATTGACCAAATCCCGGTTGAGCTCATTCAGGAATCGGGATGGGGTCTGCCAGGCGTCCCCTCCTTTGCCCATCCGCAGCCGGGGGTGACTCAAATAAAGCTCATCCTTGGCCCGGGTCACCGCCACATAAAACAAACGCCGTTCCTCTTCCTCTCCCTCCTCCGTTTCCATCGCCCGGGCCGATGGAAACAGCCCGTCACAAAGCATGATCACAAAAACCACCCCGTACTCGAGCCCCTTCGCCTGATGAACCGTGCTCAGCCGCACCGCATCCCCCTCGTTGTCATTCTGCCTGGCGGCCACCTCGGTCTCGGTATTTCCCAGCAGGGCCAGCTCCGCCAGAAAATCAGCGGTGTTGGCAAAACCGTTGGCATAATCCTCCAACTGCCGCAAATCATCCAGCCGGTTCACTGCGTTGGCATAACGGGCCCGGACGTAGTCCCCATAACTCCCTTCCACCACCACCTTGACCTGTTCCGCCGGAGGCTTTCCGGCGATCTGACGCAAAGTCTCCACGAGTTGCGACCAGCCTTGGGCGCTCTTTTCGGAAACCTTTACCTGCCCCAGCGCCTTTCCTCCCGCCACCTCGTTCCACATTTTGGTGGCCGATTTCGGCCCCACCCCCGGCAAAAGCCGGGCGAGGCGGTGAAACGCAACCTCGTCCTTGGGATTTGTGCCCACCCGCAAATGCGCCGCCACATCCTTGATGTGGGCCTGTTCAAAAAACCTCAGGCCGGAGGTGATCGTGTAGGGAATGTTTCGCCGGGTTAACTCCAGTTGCATCTCCATGGCATGAAAATGGGCCCGATAGAGGATCGCGATGTCGGACAGGTTGGTTCCTTCTTCGTGCAACTCCAGAATCCTTTGTGCCACAAACGCCGCCTGTTGGCCCCCATCCTCTACCGCCACCAAGGCCGGCTTCACTCCGGCATCCCGCACCGCCCGCAGGTTCTTGGGAAACTGCTTGGGGTTGTGGCTGATCGCGTGGTTCGCCAATTCCAGAATCTGCGGAATGCTCCGGTAATTCGTCTCCAACCGGACCACCTTGGTTCCGGGATGCCGGTCAGGGAAATTCAGAATGTGCTCCACCTTGGCCCCCCGCCAGGAGTAGATGCTCTGCGCATCATCCCCCACCGCCATGATCTGGTGGTGCCCGGCCCCGATCGCGTCCACAAAGTCCGACTGCAGCCGGTTGGTGTCCTGGTACTCGTCGACCAACACATGCTGAAACCGGTCCCGGTACCGTTCCTTCAGATCCGGCTGTTCCAGAACCTGCAGGGAGAGGGTTAACAGATCATCGTAATCCATCGCGGCACTGTCCTTTTTCCGCCGTAGATAAATCTCCGCCACCTTGCTAATCCAACCCTCCAGCTCGGTGAAGTATCCAAATTGTTTTTGGAGGATGGCTCCCACCGTGGTCCGGTGGTTGGCCGCCAAGCTGAAGATCTCCGCCAGCACCTCCGGCTTGGGGAAACGCTTGTCCTTGGGATCTACCCCCGCCTCCCCCAGACTGGCCGCGATCAGATCTTCCGCATCCTCCCGGTCCAGAATGGTGTAGTCCCGCGCGTAGCCCACCCGGTCGGCATGCCGGCGCAAAATCCGGTTGCCCACATGATGGAAGGTGCCGCCCCATAGGCGGGAAAGATCGTGCGGCAGCAACGAGGCCACCCGGGCCAGCATCTCCTTGGAGGCCTTGTTGGTGAAGGTCAGCAGCAGGATCTGCTCGGGCGCCACGCCCTGCTCCACCAGATACGCCACGCGGTAGGTCAGGGTCCGGGTCTTGCCACTGCCGGCACCCGCGATCACCAAAATCGGGCCCGGCGGGGCCGTCACCGCCGCCAGCTGTTCCGGATTCAACTCCCCGGCGTAGTCGATTCCCGGCCCGCCCGCCGGCCGGCCCTCCTCCCTTAAAATGTATTCCACGCGCACACCTCGTCCGCCAAAGCTCCCTCGTAAAGCGCCCGACCCACGATCACCCCTTCCACCCCGCCAGCCTTGTCCAAGGCCTGCAGATCCTTCCACCCGCTGATGCCCCCGGAGGCGATCACCTTTCCGGAAAAGGCCTTCACCATCTCCTGCACCGCCGGGATATTCGGCCCGGTCATCATCCCATCCCGGGTCACGTCGGTATAAATAATCCGGATCACCCCGGCCTCGGACATCTTGGCGGCCAGATCCTTGGCCTTCCAACCGCTCGGCTTCGTCCAGCCCCTCGTTTCCACCACCCCGTTGCGGGCATCAATCCCCACGACCACCTTCTCCGGCCCAAACCGCTGCACGGCCTCCTTGATCCGCTCCGGCTCGTCACAGGCGATGCTTCCGAAAATCACCCGGGTCGCCCCCGTCTTTAGGATTTTCTCCGCCACCGCCAGATCCCGGATTCCTCCCCCCACCTCACAAGGCATTTTCACCGTGCGGGCGATCTGCCCGATCATGTCCAGGTTCCGCATCTGCCCATCAAAGGCCCCCTCGAGGTCGACCAGATGCAACACCCGGCCCCCTGCCTTTTCCCAACGCCGGGCACAACCCATCGGATCCGTGCTGTAGACTTTCTTTTCGGTGGCTTTGCCTTGGGCCAGACGCACCACCTCTCCGGCCATCAGATCGATCGAAGGAATAACAAACATCAATCCATGCCCAGCTTCTTGCGACCATCTGCCGTGATCATTTGCGGCCCCCAAGGCGGATCCCACACCACTTCCACCTGCGCCTCCTGGATCCCCTCCAGGGATAAAATCTTCTGTCGCGCATCCGCCGCAATCGAGGGCCCCATTCCGCATCCCTGCGCCGTCAGGGTCATCTTCACCTCCACCCGCCGGCCGCCCCCGTCCGTCTTTTTCATTTCCATGCTGTAGATCAGCCCCAGATCCACGATGTTCACGGGAATCTCCGGGTCATAGCAGGTCTTCAGCACCGCCCAGACCGCATCCTCACCCGCCGTCCCGCCGGTCGACTGGGTCTCCGTGGAGACTTTCTTCCCGAGCGCATCCGCGTCCTTGCCTTGAATCCGGAACAGCCCGCCCTCATGGGGGGTGTGCACCGTAAAAGTCCCTCCCAAATCCTGCGTGATAATCACCTCCGTGCCGGCCGGCAGCTTTTTCGTCGTTCCGGCCGGGATGGCCACGGCCTCCACTTCCCTCTGCAGCTTGATCTCTTCGCTCATGATGAGTGGTTTAGCAGTTTAGCCCTTCGCTACGAAGCATGACTTCAGCTTCAGGCAATGCCCGCCCCCCAAAGCACCCGCTTCGGCTCATGCACCCTCCAGACCATCGGTTGCCTCCGCGCCAGCAGCCCCCGGTTCCACCAGTCCAGCGCCTCGTCCCGGTCTTTCATCTTCTTCTCCCTTTTGGTGGCCTCGAGAAACGATTTTCGGGACAGCCCCCACAGCAGCGGCCGCTCCAGCTCCGACCAGTCCGCCTCCAGCAGCGCCCGGTTGTGCTCCACCGTCTTACCAAAACCGATGCCCGCATCGGGCAGGATCCGGGAGCGGTCGATCCCTGCCGCCACCAAGGTCTCCATGCGCCCTGCCAGAAATTCCCGGATCTCCGCCACCACATCCCGGTAGTTGGGATTGTTCTGCATATCCTGCGGACGACCAGCCGCATGCATGCACACGTAGCCCACCCGGCTTCGCGCCACTAAGTCGATCATTCCCTCATCCCATCGACCCCCACCCACATCGTTCACCACATCCACCCCGGCCTCCTCAATCGCCGCCCGGGCCACCTCTGCCTTGTAGGTGTCCACGGACAGGAACGCCTCCGGCCTTTCCTTACGCAGCTCCTTCAACACGGGAATCACCCGGGCCCGCTCCTCCTTGGCCGAGACCGGCTCCGCCCCCGGCCGGGTCGACTCTCCCCCCACGTCCACCCCATCCCCCTCGGCCAATAAAGTTAGGCCCTGCCGGACGGCTTCGGCCTGCCGCACAAACTTCCCGCCATCGGAAAAGGAGTCGGGCGTGACATTGAGAATTCCCAAACAAAAGGGCCGCTCGGCCGACAGCTCAATGGTCCGATCCCCGCAAAGCCACGGTTCCGTGGCGGATACCGGCATGGGCGGGAAGGTTCCTTAAGCCCCGGCGGGCGCGCCTTCCAGACCCGGCAGAATCGTGCCCTTGTCCTTCACCTTCTCCACCGGACGGTTGGCCGGCAATGGCTCGCTCGGCGCCGGCGAACTCGGCGCGGTCAGCCCCTTGGGTGGGGGATTCATCATCCGGCCATGCTTCACGATCTCCTCCACCTGCGACCCGTCCAACGTCTCATACTCCAGCAAAGCCGCCGCGATCTTCTCCACGGTGTCCCGGTGTTCCCCGAGGATTTGCTTGGCCCGATCGTAAGCCCCGTTGACGATCTGGTGCACCTCCTCGTCGATCTCCCGGGCGGTCTGCTCGCTATAGCCCCGCGAGCGCCCGATTTCCCGGCCGAGAAACACATAATCCTCATGGTCGCCATACTCCACCATCCCCATTCGGTTGCTCATCCCCCATTCGCAGACCATCTTTTTGGCATACCAAGTGGCCATCTTGATGTCGCCGCTCGCCCCGCTGGAAATATCCCCGATAAACATCTCCTCGGCCACCCGCCCCCCCATCGCCACGCAAAGATCATCCGTCACCTTCTGTTTGCCGTACCCGTACCGATCCTCCACGGGCAACATCATCGTCACCCCCAGCGCCGGACCCCGCGGGATGATGGACACCTTGTGCAGCGGGTCGGTGTGCTCGAGGACAATGTTCAACAGGGCATGACCGGCCTCATGGTACGCGGTCAGCTTTTTCTGCTCATCGCTCATCGCCAGGCTCCGCCGCTCCCGGCCGAACCTTACCTTGTCCCGCGCCTCCTCCAGATCCTTCTGGGTGATCGCCTCCGCGTCACGCCGCGCCGCCAGCAACGCGGCCTCATTGATCACGTTGGCCAGCTCCGCGCCCGAAAATCCCGGCGTGCTCCTCGCCAAGGTCGACCAACAGACCTCCGGTGCCGCCTTCACCTTCTTGGCGTGCACTTTCAGGATCTCCTCCCGGCCCTTCACATCCGGCAGGTTGATATGCACCTCCCGGTCGAACCGACCCGGCCGCAAAAGCGCCGGATCCAGCACGTCCTTGCGATTCGTCGCCGCGATGATGATCACCCCCTCGGCCGTATCGATGCCGTCCATCTCCACCAGCAAGGCGTTGAGGGTCTGCTCGCGCTCATCATGCCCGCCACCCAGCCCGTGGCCGCGACTCCGCCCTACCGCGTCAATTTCGTCGATGAAGATCAGACAAGGCGCCGTTTTCTTCCCCTGCTCGAACATGTCCCGCACCCGCGAGGCGCCCACCCCGACGAACATCTCCACAAAATCCGATCCGCTGATCCCGTAGAAAGGCACGTCCGCCTCTCCGGCAATGGCCTTGGCCAAAAGGGTCTTGCCGGTTCCCGGCGGGCCCACCATCAGGATACCCTTGGGGATCCGGCCCCCGAGCTTCTGGAATTTTTTCGGATCCCGCAGAAACTCCACGATCTCGCTCACCTCGTCCTTGGCTTCCTCGATCCCGGCCACATCGGCAAAGGTCACCTTGTTCTTGTCCTTGGAAAGAATCCGGGCCTTGCTCTTGCCGAAACTAAAGGCCGATTTCCCCGCCATCCGGATCTGCTGCCGGAAAAAGAAGTACATGATCAGGATGAAAAGGACGAACGGCAGCGTCCCGGCCAACGCCTGCCACATCGAGTTATCAATGACCTTTTGGCTCACGTTCGGGAAGCCATTGGCCGCGAGGAGTTGCTCCAGGTCCCGCTTAAACTCCAGATCCACCGTCACCTTGAAACCGGTCAGACCCTGGGCATCGGTGCGGACGCTTTTCCGCATGCTTTCGGGCGGCTCAAACTTTCCGGAAAGCCAGCGCACGTTGGCCGCCGGCTCGGTGTTGAGGGAGATCTCCTTGACCTTCCCCTCCTTCAAATAGGTCTCGAACTCCGCGAAGCTCAGGTCCCGGGTTGAGGCGGCCGTTTGGTTTTGATGAGCGTAAAAGGCCAGCAACAACAGGGCGGCCATGCCGAGAAAGAGAACCACCCCACGCCAGTTCGGGCCGTCTCCCTTGCCGGGATCGGTCCGACGCGCCGGCGGACGCGGCAACTTCGGCGGCTTCTTATTGGGGATGCGGGGACTTGCCATCTTAAACGACCACCTTATCACCGCGGAAAGGGTTTAGCAATCAGACCCATTTGCCTGTCATAGAACAACTTATTTTGACTTCGCCAAACCTTGGCTCCTCCCCGTAACTGCCACCTCTGGGTGGCCCCGCCCGAAATCAATTTCCGCACTCCCTCCACTTCCGCAAACGTCGGCCCTTCATACCCGCGCCCAGCCAACCAAATCCGCACCGCCCGCCTTTGCCAAGCCACCGGTTTCCTTCGCCAAACCTTGGTGTCCGGATGCAAAGGAAGCCTCCCGATCTCCCCCCGCCAATATTCGGTTTCCCCTGCCAGAATCTCAGCCGTGCGCGCCAACGCCCCGCGTACATCCCGCCCGTAGATCGTCGCGAGAAAGGGAAACACTTTTTTGCGAATCCGCACCCGCCAGCTTTTCTCATCCTGGTTGGTGGAGTCTTCCCGCCAACTCAGCCCCGCCTCCCGGGCCGCCTGCCGAAGTTCCTCCCGCGAAAATCCTAAAAGCGGACGAACCACTCTCCATTTACCCCGGTCGGAACTTTCCCCCATCCCCGCCAGTCCCTCCGGTCCTGCCCCACGCAACAGTTGCATCAACACCGTCTCCGCCTGATCGTCCCTTTGGTGCGCCAACCACAACTCCCGGGCCTTCGCCGCCTTCACCGCCTTCTCAAAAAATTTCCACCGGGCTTCTCTCGCTTCCCCTTCTCCCGTCCGACCCGCCTTATCCGCCCGCCCGAGCCCCGTTTTTAATTTTCGTGCCCGCGCCCACGCCTGCACCCACCGCGCATCCGCTTCTGCACTTTTCCCGCGCCAACGGTGGTTAAAATGCAAGACGATCGGCTTCGCCCCGAGCCGATGAAGGGCCTCCGCCAGGACCACGCTGTCTGCCCCGCCGGAAAGCCCCGCCGCCAACCGCGTTCCTGGCCTCCACTTGCGTTGGACCACCTCCATCACCCGATCCCAGGTGCCCTTGCGGGAGTCGCCGTTCTGCCCCATCCTTTCCCCCCCCATGGGACGCTCCCGTTTCATCCTCTTCATCGGACTGATACTGCTCGGGACCAGTCTGGCCGCCAACCTCCTCTTCCTCTCCAAGGAGACGAAGATCATTCCCAAGACTCACTTCGTTCACCTCGCCCCGGTCTTTGAGGAGGAACTCGTCGAGGGGGATGATTCCCAGGGCCAGCGCATCGCCAAAATCGAGCTCTACGGCCTGATCGCCCAGGAAATCCCCGGAAAAATCGGCGCCAGCATGGTGGACGATCTGATTCTCCAGATCCGCCAAGCCGCTGGGGACGACTCCGTCGCCGCCCTCGTCGTCCATATCGACAGCCCCGGAGGCGAGGTCACCGCCAGTGACACCCTTTACCGCGAGCTCGCCCTCACCCGCGAAAACAAGCCCGTGATTGTCTATCTGGACTCCGTCGCCGCCTCGGGCGGCTACTACACCGCCGTGGGCGGTTCCCATCTCATCGCCCATGACCTCTGCATCACCGGCAGCATCGGGGTGATCATGCAGACCCTGAATTTTGAGGGCCTTTCCAAAATCATCGGCGTGTCAGCCCTCACCTTCAAAAGTGGCGCTCTCAAGGATCTCCTTAACCCCACCCGCCCGGCCACCGAACAGGAGAAAAAACTGGTGCAGGACATGATCCAGGAGACCTTTGACCGGTTCAGTTCGACGGTTGCCAAGGAACGGGGTTTCGATCCCGGCCAGTTGCCGGGCGACCTTGCCGACGGCCGGATCGTTTCCGGCCAGAAAGCCCTCGAGCTAAAACTGGTGGACGGCACCGGCTATCTCGATGACGCCTACGCCGATGCCCGCCAGATCGCCAAGCTGCCGGAGGACGCTCCGGTCATCCGTTACGTCGCCCCCTTCTACTGGGGCCGGGTCTTGCGCCTGCTTGGCCAAAACTCGGAAACCTCCACCCAGTTACAGGTCCATCTCTTTCCCGAATCCTTTCGCCTCCAAGCCGGCAAGCTGTACTACCTTTCCACCCACCTGTTCTCCCGCCGCTGATGGTCCACTGGGGCGGATGATGCTGGGGGGTAGGCCTTGTGCGGAGGAAACCCATCCCACCTGCTGGCCTCCCCTCCCTGGCCCGGCGGCGTCGGCAGGGTTTCTTTTTTCGATTTCTCCAGTCCGTTGTCCGCGGGCCCGTTGCCTAGATTTTTCGCCAATCTTCCCGCAAAGGACAAGGTCTGCCGGTGGCCAGAACCACCGGGGCTAATTCCTGCCGGGCCCGGCAGCAAACTTCCCCGCCCTGCCCCCAAACCTCGGATTCCACCGTAAAACGCACCTTGCCCACCTCCCCCAGCCGGCTCACCACCTTCACCCGGTCCCCTAGTCTGGCTGGGCGGAGATACTCAGCCTCCGTCTTGGTCAGAACGGGACAACCGTGCTCCCCCTGCAACATCTCCCCGATCCCCCAGCCTAGGTTTTCCGCCAAATCCGTCCGCACCGCCTCGATCCAGCGCAGGTAAGCCAGGTTGTGGACCACCCCGCCGGCGTCGGTGTCGAAAAAGTAAACCGTAAATTCCCGCTCCGCCTGGGGCCTTCCCTGGGTCATAACCGGCCGAACTCCTGCTCCAGCCTCTTGACCAGCAGCTTCATGATCTTGATCCGGGCGTACCACTTGTAATTGCCCTCAATCAGGTTCCAGGGGGCAATCCGCGCGTTGGTCCGGCGAAACATGTCCTCGGCCGCCTTGAGGTGCTCCTTCCACTTTCTCCGGTTCCGCCAATCCTCCTCGCTGATCTTCCAATGTTTGTAGGGATCCGCCGCCCGACGCTCGAAGCGCCGCAGCTGTTCCTGTTTCGTGATATGGAGAAAAAACTTCATCAGGATCGCCCCGTTGGCGACCAAGGTCTGCTCCATCTCGTTAATTTCCCGGTAGCCCCGCTTCCACTCCTCTTTCTTTGCGAATCCCTCCACCCGCTCCACCAGCACCCGCCCATACCAACTTCGGTCAAAAATCACCGTCTCCCCCATGGCCGGCAGTTTGTTCCAAAACCGCCAAAGATAATGGTGGCTTTTTTCCTCCTCGGTCGGTTTCACGATGGACCACACCCGCACCAAACGCGGATCCAGCCGCTCCGTCATCCGCTTGATCACGCCCCCCTTGCCGGCCGCATCCGGCCCCTCAAAAACCAGGATCAGCGTCCTCGGACTCTCCTGCAGCAGCCGTTGCGCGTGGAGAAGCTTGAGTTGGAGGGCGCGGAGCTTGTCCCGGTAATCGGATTTTTCGTGGATCTGTTTGTCCAGATCCAGGCGGTCCAGGCGGTTTGCCATGCCCCTCCTGCCTACCTGCTTCCTCCCAAATCGGCGAGCCAACTCTCGGCATCCGCCATCGCTTTTTCACAGCGGATTGGGCATGATTTTCGGATGACTCTGCACGAATTCGCCGATCCTTCGGCCTGGCTGGAGGCGATGGTGGCCCGCTGGGAAGCCCTCGGCGGCCCTGCCCTGCAGGCCCGCGGCTCCTACTCCGTCTCCCTTTCGGGCGGATCCACTCCCAAGCCCCTGTACGAGCGCTTGGCCAAACTGAAATGGCCCTGGTCCGCCACCCATCTTTTCCTCGGCGATGAGCGTTGGGTTTCCCCGGACCATAAGGACAGCAACTACCGGATGATCCATGAGGCCTTCCACGCCACCGGAGCAAAGCTGGAGCGGGTTCATACCGAAATGGGCAAACCTGAACTCGGTGCCCGCGATTACGAAAAGCGGCTCAAATCGGAACTGGGAGATCCGCCCAAATTCGACCTCATCCTCCTGGGCATCGGCGAGGACGGTCACACCTCCTCCCTATTTCCCGGCACGGAGGCCCTGCAGGAAAATAAGCTTTTCATGGCCGCCAACTTTATCCCGAAGCTGGGCGTCCCCCGGATCACCTCGACCTTCCACCTCCTCCGCTTTTCCCGGGCCATCTGGTTTGTCACCCGCGGCCCCTCCAAAGAGCCGTATATCCGCGCCCTGGCCAAGCAGGACCCCGCCGCCGCTTTCCCGGCCGCAAAGGTTCTCAGTGACCGCGGGACGGTGGAAATCTACCATTGCACTTCGCCATGAGCCCCGTCGCCGCGCCCGCCAAACCCAAGGCCACCGCATCGTCCGCCGCCCCTGCCCCTGTCCCCGGCAAGGTCCTGCCCCCGTTTGTCATGGTGATCTTTGGCGCCAGCGGTGACCTTACCAGCCGCAAGCTCGTCCCCGCCCTCTTCGGCCTCCAACACGAGGGCATCCTGCCGAAGGATTACGCCATCATCGGCTTCGCCCGCCGGCCCAAAAAGGACGAGGAGTTTCGCAGGGAAATGAAGGAGGGGGTCGATAAATTCTCCCGTCTTCGCCCCGTGGCAAGCGGTGAGTGGGATAAGTTCATTCCCCGCCTGACCTATCACCAGGGCAACTTTGACGATCCCGCCGCCTACGCTTCCCTGAAAAAGATTCTCGATGATCTCGCGAAAACCCGCGGCCTCACCCAGCACATCTTCTATCTCGCCACCGCCCCGGATTACTTTGCCACCGTCGTCCAGCAACTGGCCAAGGTAGGTCTGGTCCGCCCGGGCCTGCCCGCCCGCGTGGTGGTGGAGAAACCCTTCGGAAACGATCTGACCTCCGCCCGTCAGCTGGTCGATGACCTGCAGGCCTGCCTCGACGAGTCCAACCTCTTCCGCATCGACCACTACCTCGGCAAGGAAACAGTCCAAAATCTTCTTTATTTTCGCTTCGCCAACTCCATCTGGGAGCCGATCTGGAACAGTAACCTCATCGACAACGTGCAGATCACCGTGGCGGAACAGGAAGGGGTCGGCACCCGCGGCGCCTTTTATGACGAGGTCGGGGCCATGCGGGATATGGTGCAAAACCACATGATGCAACTCCTCGCGATCACCGCGATGGAGCCTCCTGCCAACCTTTCTTCGGAATCCATCCGCGATGAGAAGGTGAAGGTGCTCCGCTCCATCCCCACCCCCAAGCCCGAAATGATCCCGGCCAGCACCGTCCGGGCCCAGTACGAGGGCTATCGCCAGACCGACCGCGTTTCTCCCCACACCACCACCGAGACCTACGCCGCGCTCAAAGTTCAGATCGACAACTGGCGCTGGTCCGGTGTCCCGTTCTACCTGCGCACCGGCAAGGCCCTCACCACCCGCGCGTCAGAAATCGTCATCGTTTTCCGTCGCCCCCCCGCCACCCTCTTCCGCGCGGAGTTCGGGGACCTGCTTCATCGCAATGCCATGCACATCCGCCTTCAGCCGGACGAGGGCGTCCACCTCAGCTTCAACGCCAAGCGCCTTGGCAAATCCTCCGTCCAACCGGTCGACATGGAGTTCTGCTATGCCACCGAGTTCGGCTCCTACTCCCCCGAGGCCTACGAGCGCCTGCTGGGGGATGCGATCTACGGCGATTCCACCCTCTTCACCCGAGCCGACGAGGTGCTCGAAGCCTGGCGGCTGGTCGATGCCGTCCGCCACGGATGGCAGGACAATCCCATGGCCCTCTACCGGCAAGGATCCTGGGGACCACGCGAATCCGATCTCATGCTCAAGGCCGACGGGAACAACTGGATCGACCTCGACGCGCACGCCCGCGCCTGACCGGTTTAGTGCCGGAAATGCCTCCGGCCGGTGAAGACCATCGCCACCCCGAGCCGGTCCGCCGCCGCAACCACCTCCGCATCTTTCACGCTGCCGCCCGGCTGAATCGCCGCCGTCGCCCCCGCCTGAGCCGCCGCCTCCAAGCCATCGGGAAAAGGAAAAAAGGCGTCGGAAGCCACCGCACTGCCCTTGAGGCACAGTTTCGCCTCCCCCGCTTTCCACACGGCGATCCGGGAGCTGTCCACCCGTGACATCTGACCCGCCCCGATTCCCAACGTTCGGTCCTCGGTCGCATAGACGATCGCGTTGGACTTCACGTGGCGAACCACCTTCCAACCGAAGCGCATCGCTCGCCTCTCGGCTTCGGTGGGCTGCCGCTTCGTCACCACCTTCCAATCCTTTTCCTGATCGCCCCGGTCGTCCGATTCCTGCACCAGCAATCCCCCTCCCCGCACA
>Ga0194121_10008600_pt1 | contig 12868 bp, 7 predicted proteins | sample TA2MahCa50mmetaG_FD_148609 | JGI IMG/M metagenome (GOLD analysis project Ga0194121, IMG submission 148609) | Freshwater microbial communities from Lake Tanganyika, Tanzania - TA2015020 Mahale Deep Cast 50m | ecosystem: Environmental > Aquatic > Freshwater > Lake | place: Tanzania: Lake... | reverse complement strand
TCTCTACTTCCTCAGTACGGAAAAGATGGGTAAAGGGCGCTTAAACAGCCTCTACCGAGACTACAAGGGATACCTGCGAGGGCAAGACGTAGAGCACCCCGAAGCAGTGAAGGAATCCATGCGGCAGCTCTCGGCAGAAATCGGACGGGCGCTGGGCCTCACGATCCACGGCGCGGTGAAAGTGGACTTCGAGGGATTTGTGCAAGCCGTCGACATCATCGGAGGCATCGACATTGAAGTTCCCGAGGACATCGTCGACACCGAGTACCCCGATGAGCACTACGGTTTCGAGACCTTCAGCATCAACCGTGGCATGCAACACCTCGACGGTGCAACGGCACTCAAGTACGCGCGAAGCCGGCACACCTCGAGCGACTTCAGCCGCTCCGCCCGTCAGCAGCAAATCATCGTTGCCATGGCAGAAAATGCCAAAGCAAAGAAGCTGCACCGCGATGTTTCGGCCATCAGCGATCTGCTCGGGGTTCTCCACGAACATGTGGCAACGACGTTCTCGGTCCGGGAACTGATTGCACTCGCTGGTGCCGGTGGGGAAATCGACCGGCAGAATGTCGTCGCTCTGCAGCTTTCCGATCGAAACGGACTCTACGACACCCTCGCGGAACCCGGCGGACTCCTCTACGCACCGCCGCGCAATCTCTTCGAAGGGGCATCCGTGCTCCTTCCGGTGTCGATCCCCGAGTTCCCCGTGACTTGGAAGCAGGTACAGGCGTTCGTCTCCCTCGTCACGCGTCATCGCGCCGTCTACCTCAGCAAACCCACGCTGAGCATCCTCAATGCGGGAGCCAAACCCGGCTCCGCCAGAAGCCTCGGCAATGAGCTCACCCGTTACGGCTGGCGCGTGGACTACATAGCCAACGCCGAAGCACTCGAGGATCAGGAGGCATCATGGGTAGCAGGAGGAGTGGGAACAAACGAACCCGCGAGAGTCCTCATGGGCGATATCCTGGGGTTGCCGCTGCAAAGCGGCGAATCGCTCACAGCAACGGAGCAGCGGGATGTGACCATCGTGCTCGGAAAGGAGTACCGGTATCAGCCGTTGCAAAGCACGATTGAGGAACGGTGAGCGTACGCCAATCGAGTGACGGAAATCGCTCAACGCACTGCAATTACTCATGTCCATTGTTCGATTATTACTGTGTCCTCGGCTATGATCTGCTGGTGACACCGCGCGAAATCATCGCCAGAGCCTGGGCCATCACGCGCAAGCAGCGCGGTGTGCGCTGGTGGGGCTATACATCGTCCTTCTTCGAGACGCTCCTGCACTTAAAGATGCTCATCTACCAGACCTATTTCTTCTGGAGTTTCATGATCGCAGGGAACACCATTGGTTTCTTTGAGATCGAGGAAATCATCTACCGCTCCGTCCCCTTCCCCGTCTTCGCAACGGTGATGACCCTCATCGTCGTTCTCCTGATCGTCGAATTCTTCATCCCCAGCTTCTGCCTCGGTGCGGTCATCGGCCTGGGTGCCAAAGCCCACCGGGAAGAGGAAGTGAACGGAGGATGGATCCTCGGGCTCTACAACTTCTTTCCGCTGTTCGTCGTCCGCGAGATCGCCGTCCTCAGTAGCGTTTCGCTCGCAGTCACCCTCAGCTCCCTCATCTTCCGCTACGGCGGGAGCCCCGACATGGTCGGCTTTCTCCTAGTCGCACTCTGGTTCCTCTGGCTCTTCTCGGTTGTCCTGAAGTTCCTCATCTGTTTCAGCGAAGAGGCTATCGTCATCCGCAAGGTCGGCATGTTCACCGCAATGGGAATGAGTTTTAAGCTTGTTTTGAGCCATTTGAGCAAGATCGTCTTCCTCCTCGTGCTCCTCTTCGTGATCTCCCTCAGGATCGTCATCAACGCCGCGATGGCCCTGCTGCTCCCTGCCCTCATCATCGGGTTTGCCTTCCTCTTCTCCACCTTCCTCTCTGCTACGGTAACGACCGTCCTCACAGGGCTCATTGCGATCATCCTCGTGGCCTTAAGCAGCTACCTCTTTGCGTACCTCGAAGTCTTCAAGCAAACAGCATGGACGATCACCTTTTTGGAGCTCAGCAAGCTGAAAGAACTGGATGTGATCGAATAGCTTGACGGTGTCCGACCGTACACCTTATGATGGTGTACGTTCGTACCCCCATCTTCATGAAAATCGCCCTCACGCCGCACCAGCGCACGCTCCTCAACTTCGTGCGCGAGTTCCAGATCAAGCGCGGATACAGCCCTTCCCTCTCCGACCTTGCCGTTGCGTTTGGTGTACGGAGCAAGAACGCCGTCGCGAAGGTCGTGCGCGTGCTCACGAAGACCGGGTTTCTCGAGAAGGATCCTCGCGGACGCATCAAGTTCACAGAAATGACCGAAGGAGACGATGTTCCACCGGCACTCACGCTTCCGCTCTTCGGCCCCATCGCCGCAGGCTTTGCCGCTCCCGTCGAGGAACAGGCTGAAGAGATGGTGACGCTGGATCAGTACCTGGTGAAAGACCGTACGCGCACGTTCCTCCTCCGCGTGAAGGGCGACAGCATGATCGATGCAGGTATTTTTGAAGGAGATCTGGTGATTGTGGAACGTGGCAAAGAGCCCAGACCCGGTGAGATCGTTGTTGGAGTGCTCGACGGCGAATTCACCTTGAAGCGCCTCAAGCGCGACAAGGGGAAGTATTATCTGCAGGCCGAAAACCCCGCCTATCCCGATATGTACGCCTTGGAGGAATTGCAGGTCGCCGGCGTCGTACGGGGAACGGTGCGGAAGTATTAAGTATTAGGTATTAGGTCTTTTGAAAAGTGCTCACTCTAAAAAAGCAGGACATACGTAATACATAATACTTCATACCTGATACATTCATGATTGCGCATATCGACGTGGACGCGTTTTTTGCCTCGGTTCTGGTACGTAAGGATCCGCGCCTGAAAGGAAAACCACTCCTTGCCCTCGGCATGGGGGGCGGCTGCGTCATTGCAGCAAGCTACGAGGCGAAAGCGTATGGGATTACCACAGGCATGCGCCTCGTAGAGGCAAAGAGACTCTGTCCTCATGCCATAGAACGCCTCTCGGATTTTGCAGAAGCCTGTAGGGCATCACGGGATATCGAGGATATCCTCGCAAACCATTGTCCTCGCATAGAACGGATGTCGGTCGACGAATGGTTTTTGGATCTGCGGTCCCTCGTCGGAGGAACCCCGAAAGACACAGTCCAATGGGCTCAGGATGTGCAAACAGTAGTGCGGCAACACCTTGCTCTCAGTGTATCGATCGGCATAGGCCCCACAAAAACCCTGGCGAAAATGGCGAGTGAATATCGGAAGCCCGCCGGCATTACCGTTCTTACTCTGGAAAACCAAATGTCGAATCATTCTGCATTCTGCATTCTTCATTCTTCATTTCTCCATGATCGCCCCGCGGCTGCCATCCCCGGTATCGGCCATGCACGCACGAAACACACCGAGGCGCACGGATGGAAGACAGCATGGGATTTTGCCCACGCTCCTGCAGATACCGCCGCACGACTCTTCGGAAAGGCAGGCAGAGAGCTCCAGCAGGAGCTGCATGGGGTCTCTGTCTACCCTCTACAGGTGGATGATCGTCCACCGAAGTCCGTTTCGCGCTGCCGAAGCTTTCGGATGACAAGACATGCCGATGTGGCATACGCCTATCTCCTCGAACACGTAAGCATCCTCGTACGCAAGATGCGTAGAGAAGACCTCGCCTGCCGCTCCATTGCGGTGTGGATCCGCAACCGGGAATACCGCGCATCGGAAGCACGTCGCCGCCTCCCTCAGCCTACCGACACAGAGGAGGCGCTCCTGATACATGTGCGGGAGTGCTTCTATCAGCTCTGGGAATCACAGGGGCACGCAACCCAGGCAGGTCTAGCTCTCCATGAGCTCACCCCCCGAGGATCATGCCAGTATTCCCTCTTTGAGGCTCCAAAGCGCACAGATGGCAGAGAATCGATCCAATGCGCACTGGATGCCGTACACGCGCGGTTTGGCAGGAACGCGGTCGTCAGGGGAAGGCAGGTGCCCATCCAGCCTGCATGCCAGCGGGTCTCAACGGCGTACGGAGATGTCACGGGATCGCCTGTGCCAGCCTGCCCGCGCAAAGCTTCACCCGCTCTCTGCACCCCCGGCCACCACGACACATAGCTGACGATGCCAAGAGTCAGTGTCACTGCTCCGTAGACGAGAACCCGCGTTGCACGGGAAAAGGGTATCTTAGGGGAAACGATACCAAGATTTGCAGTTTCGATGAGTAGAAAATGCCATCCGGAATTGACAGGGAATCGAAACCTGACAATGCAGACAGTTATCAGGAAAAGTTCCTCAGTCGTTCGGTAATCTTCTGCAATTTTTCGGCGTTCGCGCGGAGTTTCTCACGCTCAATCGCAACGACCTTCTCGGGAGCACGTGCGATGAAGTCGGCGTTTGCCAATTTTCCTTCCGTTGCCGCTAGAAAGCGCTGAAGGTTTTCCGCTTCCTGCTGCAGTTTTTTTCGCTCAGCGTCTTTGTCGATGAGTCCCTCAAGAGACACATGCACTTCCATATCGGGAAGAAAGGCGCTTGCAACATTCGTATGCGACTTGGCATCCGTTACGAAGGTCAGGCTCTCGATTTTCCCAAGTCTGCGAATGTGCGCCTGCTCAGACTCCAGAAGTGCCATCCACTTTTTGCCATGGATGATCACGGAAATCTCCTTGCTTGGCTCAATCCCCTGCTCCGCACGGATTTTGCGGACTGCCTGCACAACAGCAGTAAGCTGCGAGAATGCCTCCTCGGCCTTCACATCGACGAATTCTTTTTGAGGCTCCGGCCAGGATTTCTGGATCAGCATCCCTGCGTCCTCGGATTTCACATGCGACCAGAGCTCTTCCGTCACAAAAGGACAGTACGGATGGAGGAGGAGCAGGATGCTGCGCAGTGTATGGACGAGCACGGAAACATTCGCATTGCCCTTCGCAAGCTCCAGGTACCAATCACAGAAATCGTCCCAGACGAAACTGTAGAGAGCATCACCCACTTCGCTGAGCCGGTAACCGGCCAATCCTTCGGTCGACTGCTTGGTGATCGCCTGAAGTTTGGAAAGGATCGCCCGATCGGCAAGAGATACTGCTGAAAGCTGAAAGCTGTCAGCTGACAGCTTTTTCGGATCCACGTGTGCTTCTTCGCACTGCATCAACACAAAGCGAGATGCATTCCAGAGCTTATTCACGAAGTTTCTGTACCCGGCGATTTTCTCTTCATAAAGCCGACTGTCCGCTCCGGGGCTTTGTCCCACGATCATGCTGAGGCGCAGCGCATCGGCTCCGTACTTCGGGATGATATCGAGCGGGTCGATCATCGTCTCGGGGTGACTCTTGCTCATCTTTTTGCCGTCGCGGGTACGGATGAGACCGTGAAGGTAGACGGTCTTGAAGGGAGTCTGTCCTGTTGCGTAGGTCGTCATCAGGATCATGCGTGCCACCCAGAAAAAGAGAATGTCGTAACCCGTTTCCATCACGCTCGTCGGGTGGAACGTCTGGAAGTCGGGGCTCTGCGCGAGGATGTCTTGCAGTGACAATGACGGGTCGGCCGCCTTCTTCGGATCAATGAGTGTCGACCACGTCCAGAGCGCCGAAGAGAACCAGGTATCGAGGGTATCGGGGTCTTGCTGCCAACCTTCTCCTTCCGGCATCTTTGCCCCAACGAACATCTGCTCGCCGTTGTACCACACCGGCACCCTGTGCCCCCACCAGATCTGCCTCGAGATGCACCAGTCACGTAGGTTATCGATCCAGTGGAAATACGTTTTTTCAAAGCGATCGGGAATGATCTGGATGTCACCATGATGGACGACAGAGTGCATGATCTGTTTGAGGCTCATTTTGGCGTTCTTCGTTGAGCCTTTCGACTTCCAATCAACCACTTCTTTGTTCACATCGATAAACCATTGCTCCTTGATCTGCGGCTCTATAGCACCGCCACCACGCTGCGAAACCGCTTTGTGGTGCACGTACTGTTCGTCTACTTTCACGAGTAGACCCTTGCTCTTCAACTTCTCCACAATCATTGGTCGAGCATCATCGATCTTCTTGCCGGAAAATTCGCCCGCTATGGGTAGGAGCTTTCCGTCAAACCCGATGATCTGCTCCTTCTCGAGTCCGTGCTTTTCAGCGATCGCAAAATCCGTGTGATCGTGCCAGGGAGTGATGGTCATCACGCCCGTACCGAACTCCGGATCAATGGACGTGTCCTTGATAACCGTTGCTCGCACAGGTCCGTTGATCCACTCCGCTTCAAAGGTCTCCCCGTGCTTGTACTTTGCGTATCTCTTGTCTTCCGGATGCATCACCACGTACTTGTCGCCGAACTTCGTCTCGGGTCTGGCAGTCGCAATCTGAAACGGCCCGTACTGGAACGTGTAGAAGGCACTCTTCTCCTCCCTGTACTCCACTTCATCATCGGAAACCGTCGTTTGGAGCTTTGGATCCCAGTTCACGATCCGATGACCACGGTAGATCAATCCGTCCTCGTACATGCGCTGAAAGACTTCATGAACACAGCGGTTCAGAGAGGGCTCAAACGTATAGCGTTCGCGACTCCAGTCGCACGATGATCCCATTTTGCGCACCTGCGATCGGATGGTCGCCTTGCTCTGCTCCACAAAGGTTGCGATCTCCGCGATGAGCTTCTCGCGCCCGAGTTCCTTGCGTGGATCTTTCATGCCACCATCTTTCAATTTCTTGATAACAACGTTTTCGGTAGCAATCGCCGCATGATCCGTCCCCGGCACCCAGAGTGCTTTCTTGCCCTGCATTCTCTGAAACCGAATGAAGATATCTTCAAGGGCGAGCATCACCGCGTGACCGAGGTGCAGCTGCCCCGTGGCGTTGGGCGGCGGCATGGAGATCGTGAAGGGCTCCCCCTTCGGATCGCAGGATTCGGGCGTAAATGCACCGCTCTCCTCCCACATCGCATAGATGCGGTCTTCGCACGCCTTGGGATCGTAAGCTTTGGAGAGCATACGGGAAGCTTATAGCGGTCAGCTGCCAGCTGAAAGTACATTGGTTGTGTCATGCTGAGCGTAGTCGAAGCACGACACAACCGGTACCACTACAAAAACGGCCACCCGTGTAACGGGCGGCCATCGAAGAAAGGAAAGAGCGGAAACTTCTTACGAAGTCGCGGCATTGAAGCGCACCTTCATGCATGAAGGCAAGAAAATCCGTAAGAATTTGCCTTGCGCATCGTCAGAGGGGTGTACCATTGCCATCACATGACGCCGTTCGCAGCTCTTGTAGGAATCCGCGAACACCGCCTCATCGGCCGGGGGGATCTTCGGGCACTCGGAGAGGACATCGACCAGTTTCACCTGCGCGCAGATGACCCGATTGCAGCCGTGGGAGCGGTTCCCATGGCTCTCGCTGCGGGAGTGACCAAAGTGGGAAACGCCATCGTCGGCGAGTTGAGCGATGCTCCGCCTGAGCGCCTGGGCAATGGTCCTCTCAAGTACATGGAGCGCGATGTCCGCTCGACGATAAGCAATGTCTTGAACTTCGGAAAAAACGTTCTAACGTTTCGGCCAGTCAAAGCCGTCGGCAACGCCATAAAAGGGCATTCGATGCATTCGATCTCGCCATCGTCGATCCCATGCTCGACGTCGGCTCCGACGTTTTCGGGCACATCAACCGCAATCGTAGAAGCGTGCGCTCGGCGCTAGGAACGACATAAACATCATAAATCGGTTTATAGCTAAAATATAAATAATATGTTATAATAATAATAGATGCACAAGAACAAACTCCCTCTCATCGAGAAAATCTTCGCTCTTCCCTACTCCGCACTCGGTATCCTCTGGGGCGGACTGGTGGTTCTCTTTGCGTGCGCGTACTTCGCACTCGGCCAGTGGCTGCCGAGTCACGCACCCTACCCGATCGGCACAGAGTCGATCCTCCAAAGCCTCGGTGACAGCATCTACTTCAGTGTCATTACCGCTACCACCGTAGGGTACGGGGACATCCTGCCTCAGGGCCTCAGTAAGCTGCTTGCAGCCATACAGGCCATCGTCGCATTCTTCGTCTTCGGACTCTGCATCTCCAAGCTCGTCAGTAGTAAGCAGGAAGTCGCCATCCGCCAGATGCACAAGCTCACCTTCGAGGATGTCTTCCGCAACACCCGCGAGGGGCTCTACATCGTCCGCAAGGACATCGACCACGTTCTCGCACAGGCAGAGGCACACCGCAGAGTGGATGAAGAGCACTGGGAAAATCTCGCCGTGGCACTCAAGCAAGCGGAGTCGCTCATCGTAGAGATCCCCGAGTTCTATGCCTCCGGCTCAGAGCTCTACGTCATCGACGAACGCCGCGAGGAGCTGTTGCAGGAAGCAGTGCACAGGACACTCCACCGCATCAACCAAATGCTCGACCGCTTTGCAGCTCTCGGTATCGATTGGCAGGGGCGTGGCATCGCGGAGTTAGGACCCCTTCTGACGATCGTCGCTGAAGTCGCAGCGCATTGGAAGAGCGAATCTCCCTACGCCCAGCACGAGGCATTCGACGACATTCTCACCGAGGCAAACCATACGAGGGGCAAGATGGGACACATCGTGTAACGCATGGTGGATACCGTATTGCATACGGAAGAGACGTGCCGTCGGCACGTCTCTTCAGAAGCATCGGATGTGTCTACCGCCTAAATCCCCCAGGTCGCCCTCCACCGTGTCCTCCTGAGCGCGGGGGGCCGCGGAACTCCGGAGGCATATCCGCAGGACGCTCCGTCATCTGCTTGAGAGACAGGCGTGTCTTGCCTTCCATGGCATCGAATTCGATGCACTTGGCCTGCACCTGCTGACCGACCTTGAGCACGTCCTCCACCTGCTCGGTACGCTTCCACTGAAGCTCCGAAATGTGGATCATGCCGTCTTTGCCACGGAGGAACTCCACGATGGCACCGACGCCGGCGATGATGCGGACGACCGTACAGTCGTAGATCTTGCCAACCTCGGGCTTCGCGACAATGCCGAGGATCCACTCCTTGGCTTTCTCCATCGCTTCGCCATTCACGGAGGTCACAAACACCAAACCGCTGTCCTCGATGTCGATCTCGACGCCGAGCTCCTTGGTGATCTTCTGGATGGTCTCGCCGCCCTTGCCGATGACGAGGCGGATGTCCTCCGGATTCACCTGGATCGTTTCAATGCGCGGTGCGAAAGGACTCAACTCCTTACGCGGCTCCTTGATGGAGGCAAGCATCGTCTTGAGGATGGATGCACGACCGACTCTGGAGCGCTCCAGCGCTTCGGCAAAGACGTGATCGGGGAGACCCTTGATCTTGATGTCCATCTGGATCGCCGTGACGCCCTTCTCTGTCCCGCCGACTTTGAAGTCCATGTCACCGCCGAAGTCCTCTTCGTCTTGGAGATCGGAGAGGATGACGTAGGTGTCTTTCGCTTCGTCCGAGATGAGCCCGAGGGCGATACCGGCAACGGGTGCGGAAATCGGCACGCCAGCAGCCATGAGCGCAAGCGTGGAACCGCAGGTTGCTGCCATCGAGGAGCTGCCGTTACTCTCGAGGATCTCCGTGACCGTGCGTACGGTGTAGGGGAAGTCCTCTTCCTTCGGCAACACGGCTTCGAGCGCACGCTGTGCGAGGTTGCCGTGCCCTATCTCGCGGTTACCGACCATCAAACGGTTGGAGGTCTCACCAACGGAGAATGGCGGGAAGTTGTAGTGGTGCATGTAGCGAAGCTCTGACTCTCCCTCCATCCCCTCGGAAAGCTGCTTGCAGCCCGGTCCTCCGAGCGTGCAGGTCGTAAGCCCCTGCGTCTCTCCGCGCTGGAAGAGCGCAGAACCGTGGACGCGGTTGGGGAGCACGTCGACCATGCAGCCGATCGGGCGGATCTGGTCGACCGTTCGCGAGCTCATGCGCACGCCCTCTTCGAGCACCAATCTGCGCATTTCGTTTTTGACGATCTTGTCGACCATCGCCGAGCCATAACCGACCAACTTCTCCTTCTCCTCATCTTCCACGTTCCATGTTCCATTCTCTATCTCTGCCGTGAGCTTCTCCCCTGCCTCCTCCATGAGCTTATTGAAGACTGCTCTGCGCTCGAGCTTTGCCATATCGCTCTTTATCGCCTTGGTAATGGTCGGGAGCGCCCAGCTTTTGAGAAACGCATAGGCATCCTTGTGCTCGAAGGGTTCGTCAAAAACGCGCTTCGGCTTGCCGATCTCCTTCTGGATCTCGCTGAAGAACTTGGCGATCTTCTGCGCCCACTTCTTGCCAAACTCGATAGCACGGAGCACCTCGGCCTCCGGCACCTGGTTTGCCCCAGCTTCGATCATCACGACGCGATCGAGCGACGCCGTGAGGAACATGTCGAGATCGCTCTTGAGCATGGCCTCGCGCGTGGGGTTTAAGACCAGTTCCCCACCGATGAGTCCGACCCGGACGGAAGCGATGGGACCATCGCACGGGCAATCGCTGAGAGCGGCTGCCAAGCTCGCGGCGTTGGCCGCAGCGACGTCGTACTCGTTTTCAAAATCGTAACTGAGCACCGTACAAAACACCTGAATGTCATTGCGAATACTCTTCTGGATCATCGGGCGAAGACCGCGATCAACCACGCGACCCATGAGGACAAAATCATCACTCGGGCGACCTTCGCGCTTGCGGAACCTGGATCCTGCGATCTTGCCGCCAGCATAAAACTTCTCCTGGAAGACAACCTGCAGCGGAAGGAAGTCGACGCCGTCGCGTGCTTTGGCCGAGAGCGTGAGGTTGCCCATGGCAACCGTGTCGCCCATCTGGCAGAGCACGGTGGCATTGGCTTGGTTTCCAAGCATGCCGGTGCGCACGATGAGCGGCTTATCGCCGAGCATGAGCGTGTATTCTTTGTTCGGCGCAATGGCCGAAGACGATGATGTGGACATAGAAAGAATGGGAAGGAATAAACCTTCCGTAAGCCTTGCTCCTCATTCCGCGAATGGATTCACAGTGCAGGTCCCGAGCATGTCATGGTGAGCCTGCCTGTCGGCAGACAGGCGTAGTCGAACCACGACATGTAAGGGGGCTCCAACGTAAACCCAAGGGGAGGAGTGAGAAGACCGGCGGAGGGAAGGAGCTGGGTAAATTATAGAGACAGAGACACAAAAATTAAAATATTTTTGAATGTAATCCGTATGCCTTGTGGTGGAGCCTGCCTGCCGGCAGGCAGGCGTGGGGGAATCGAACCCCATTCACCGACTGACAATTCGGTTATGCTGCCTAGCCACGCCCCATTCCCAAGGCATGGCTATCTGTAGGCCAAAAATGCCAACATGTCAGGTGTACAAACGTACAGCCAGAGCATAAGAAAATGATTGATTTATTCGTAGGCATTGCTATAATAGCTGTAGCTGACAATTCGGTTTTGCCTGTAAGGCAATCGAACCCCGCACTTTGCGGGGTTTTTTCTAAAAAAGACCGGGATTGCTCCCGGCCCTTTCCTCTCCAATGAAATCGAGAGGTGACTACAGATCACACTATGACATTGAATTTAGTACACAATTTCCCTAAAGCCTCGTCCCAGTCCACGGATCGAACTTCCAGTGTGGCAGGGGGAAATCGGCCAAGGTGTGGGCATTGCCGTCGCCAATACGCGGGAGTGTTTTTCTGCTCGAAGTAGAAGGACTCCATCCCCCGCTAGTGCTGGTCACCAAAACTAGTACGTGGTTGATCGGCTCAAATTCCTTCGCAACGCCTTCCGTCCAATCTCCGCTTACCGGATGCCACCGCATACCGAAGGCACCGTGGTCTATCTCATCAGATGAAAACATGCGCGACATTGCTTCTTGAGATTCCCCTTCTGCTGCTACGGCAGCCAACTCCTGCCTCACTGCATCCAATACCGGCGTTACAACATTATTGCTCAAGGGAGCAGTCGAAGAGGTCGCAGACAAGGTGTCTGCACCAAGACTCGAGTCTGCACAATGTTCATGATCCAATAATGACATGATGTACCGTTACATCATTACATACGAATACTGGAAAATCAAGCGCATTCTCTGAAATGCGACACAGTGTTATCTACTCTTTTTCCGCAATTTCTTGAGGAAATACAGAAATCCCCCGCTCCCAAACTGGAGCATCCGAGAGCCCCGGGTGATCTTGCTGATGCTCAATCCGATCTCCTCGGCAATCTCACGCTGGGGGACGCCTTCGTCGAGCATGCGGATGAGCTGCCAGCGCCCGGAGATGCTCGCAACCTCCTCAGGCGTGAGGAGATCTTGCAGGAGCATCTCGGCTTCGCGGGGTGTATCGACCGCAGCAAAGAGCTGGTAGAGACTGTGAAGGGAGGGGTCGCGCTTGGCCATCTAAGGGAGTGTACTACAAAGTGGTTGTAGCGGTACAGCGGACCCAATCCCATCTATCTGCGCCGCAGCAGGAGGCTACGGATGCCCGTTGTGAGGCGGCGCACGAGGCTCGGACGCCCCTGCGTGGGCGGGCTCTGGCAACTGGTACCAGCAAGCGCGAGATCACCGTTACCCTGTTCCCCAGGCCGGACCCTCCAGCGATTGAGGATGCACTCCACGTGGCAGGAAGCGAAGAGGCAACGGACTTGCGGCTGCGTGAGAGATGGAACGAATGTGGGCGGGGGTGTAGGAGTAGGAGTAGGGATTGGCAATGATGTTGGGGGGATACGTGACCCAGGAACTGCGGATGGCGGAGTGGAGGGCATCGAGGGCATTGCTGCCGGAGCAGGCGCTCCGGGAGTAGTGCACGTGCTTTGTTCCCCCGCACGGCTATTGGGCATATACGCGCACCGTCCGCCGCTGAATCCGAGACGGCACCCGAAACCAGCGGAGCAGAATGCTGGAGGTGGAGGGAGCGATACACCTGAGGGAGGAACGGGAC
>Ga0194121_10008599_pt1 | contig 12868 bp, 9 predicted proteins | sample TA2MahCa50mmetaG_FD_148609 | JGI IMG/M metagenome (GOLD analysis project Ga0194121, IMG submission 148609) | Freshwater microbial communities from Lake Tanganyika, Tanzania - TA2015020 Mahale Deep Cast 50m | ecosystem: Environmental > Aquatic > Freshwater > Lake | place: Tanzania: Lake... | reverse complement strand
AGCGACGCGAATGCGCGGCCGTTCGTGGCGACGTGCGCGAGCGACATCCCGTTCCAGGCGGGGCTGTCGGGATCGAGCGCCCTGCTGGTCGCCGCGCTGCGCGCGTGGTCGCGGTGGCACGGACTGCCGCTGACGCCGGCGCGGATCGCCGAACTCGCCTGGCGCGCCGAGAACGAGACGCTCGGCATCCGCGCCGGCCCGCTCGACCGGCTCGTGCAGGCGCACGGCGGGTTGTTGGCGATGGACTTCGCGCAGCCGTTCGCCGAGGGCGCGGTGCAGCGGCTCGATCCTGCGCTGCTGCCGCCGCTGCTGCTGGCGTGGCACGGCGTGCCGAGCCAGAGCTCGGGCGACGTGCACGCGCCGGTGTGGGCGCGCTTCCAGGCCGGCGATCGCGCCGTGCGCGCGACGATGCACGACCTCGCGCACAACGCCGAACGCGGCCGCGCGGCGCTGCTCGCCGGCGATCGCGCGGGCTTCTCGGCGTGCGTCGACCGCAACCTCGACCTGCGCGCGCAGGTGTTCACCATCGCGCCTGCCGACCGCGAGCTCGCGCAGCTCGGCCGCGGGCTCGGCGCGGCGGCGAAGCTGCCCGGTTCGGGCGGAGCCGTGCTGTTCGCCTGCCGCGACGAGGCGCAGCGCGACGCCGTCGAGGCCGCGTGCAGGAAGCACCACCACTCGACGCTGCGGCCGACGGTCGCGCCGCCGACGCCGCGGCTGTGCGCGGTGTTCCTCGCCGCCGGCTTCGCGACGCGGCTCTACCCGCTGACGCTGCACCGGGCGAAGCCGCTGCTCGAGGTCGGCGGCCAACCGCTGCTGACGCGCATCCTGCGGCAGGTCGAAGCGGCCGGCGGCGTCGAGCGCGGCGTCGTGGTCAGCAACGGCCGCTTCCACGCGGACTTCGCCGCGTGGGCGCAGCGCTGCGGCGCGCGCCTGCCGCTGCAGGTCGTCGACGACGGCGCCACCAGCAACGAGACGCGGCTCGGCGCCGTGCGCGACCTCGCGCTCGCCCTCGGCAAGCAGCCGGCGACCGACGCGCCCGACGGCTACCTCGTGCTCGCGTGCGACAACCTCTTCGAGTTCGACCTCGGCCGGCTCGTCGCACGCTTTGGCGCGACCGGCGACGGCCAGCTGGTCGTGCGCGAGGTGCCGCAGCCCGTGCCGCCGGGCAAGTACAGCGAAGTGCAGCTCGATGGCGACAAGGTCGCGCGCTTCCGCGAGAAGCCGCCGGACCCGCAGGGCAACCTGTCGGCGATCGCCGTGTACCTGCTGCCGCGCGCGCTGCCCGAACTCGTGCGCGCCTACCTGGACGGCGGCGGCAACCCCGACGCGCCGGGCCACCTGCTCGCCTGGCTGTCGACGCGCATGCGGCTCGCCGCCACGCGGCTCGACGGCCGCTGGCTCGACATCGGCAGCGCCGACGACCTCGCAGCGGCCAACCGGCTGGACCTGCCGCCGGTGTGAGGGGGGACGCGGTCGGGTGGACCGAAGGGCGAACGCCACGATGCGGCGGGCGCGGCGCGCCCCTCGCACGACCGCAGGGACCCGCCAGTTGCCGCCGCCGAGGGAGGACCGGGGGGGTTACTCCCGGGCGAAGTCGACTATGACATCGTGTCGCCACGTACGCGGCGGCGGCGGCGCGCCGCCCCGCCCTCTCGAAGTCCCGCGATGCCCACACCCTTCGCCCTGCGTTCCGCGCTGGCCCTCTGCTTCGCCAGCGCCCTCTTCGCCCAGTCGCCGTGCGGCAGCCAGCTGCAGACGCTCGACGTGCCGTCGGGCCTCGACGGCGCGCTGCACGACAGCGTCCTCTGGGACCGCGACGGCAGCGGCCCGCTGCCGGCCGAACTCGTGATCGGCGGCGCCTTCCGGCGCGTCGGCGGCGTCGTCGCCAACAGCGTCGCGCGCCTCGATGCCGCGCTCGGCTGGCAGCCACTCGGCGCCGGCTGCGACGGCGCCGTGTTCAGCCTCGCGATCGACGGCGCCAACCGCCTCGTGGTCGGCGGCAGCTTCACGACGGCCGGCGGCGTGACCGCGCCGCGCATCGCGCGCTTCGACGGCGCCCAGTGGACCGCGCTGGCGTCGCCGCCGCCGGCGCTGGTCGGCCAGGTCACCGCGCTGGCTCCGCTCGGCGCCAGCGAACTCAGCTACGTCGAGAGCGCGGGGCTCGGCTACTTCGACGGCACGTCGGCGTTCGGCGTCGCCCTGGGCCCGGCCAGCGGCAGCTTCGGCGGCAGCGCCACCGACGTCGCGCGCCTGCCCAACGGCGACCTGCTGATCGCCGGCTCGTTCTCGTCGGTCGCCGGCCAACCGGCCAACAACGTCGCCATCTACGAGTGGGCGACCGGCGTGGTGCGCACGCTGCAAGGCGGCGCCAACAACCTCGTTCGCGACGTCGAGCCGCTGCCGAACGGCGAGTTCTTCGCGTTCGGCACCTTCACCACGGTCGGCGGCGGCGTCGCTGCGGGTGGCGTCGCGCGCTGGACGGCGGCCGGCTGGCAGCCGTACCCGTCGCCGATGCTATTGGTCGGCATCAGCGGCGGTGGCGTCAACGCCGCGGGCGAACCGATCGCCTTCGGCACGCTCGGCAGCGCGCAGTATGTCGCGGGCGCGTGGCAGACGATCTTCGCCAACGCCGTCTTCACGACCCACGCCCAGTTGCAGCCCAATGGCGCGCTGCTGTTCGGCACCAGCACCAACGCCACCACGGTCGTGCCGCCATTCGGCTACTTCGCGCAGGGCGGGACGGCGCGCCCCGTCGCCGACGGCGTCGTCGGCTCCGTGCTGGCTGCGGCGGAAACTCGCGACGGCAGCATCGTGGCCTACGTGTTCACCAGCGCTGCCAGCACGACGCCAGCGCTGAGCAACTTGCCAGCGCCGGGCGGCTTCGTGCGCTACGGCGCCGCGGGCTGGACGGTCGAACCGACCGGCGCACGCCCGCAGAACGCGATCGGAGCGCCGGCGCAAGTCAACGCCATCCTGCCGCAAGACGACGGCAGCTACATCGTCGCCGGCACCTTCACGTCGATCGGCGGCGTCGCCGCGATCGGCGTCGCGCGCTTCGACGGCACGAGCTGGCAACCGGTCGGCGGCCTCGGCGGGGCCGTGAACCGCGCCGTGCAACTGCCCAACGGGGATCTCGTCGTGCTGATGGTGGATCAGTCCATCCGCCGTTTCGATGGCGCCCAGTGGCTGACGGTCGCGACGGCCGCGGCGGGCGAAGGCAACATCGCGCTCGCTGCGTGCCGCGACGGCGCGTTCGTCGTGCTGCGGCGCACGAGCGGGAGCCCTGGATTGACGACTTTGCTCGACCGCTGGGTCGGCGCGACGCGCACTTCGACCGCCGTGCCGGGCGCGCCGACGCCGCAGGAAGTCGTCGAACTGCGCGACGGCAGCATCGCGCTCACGACGTCGAATAGCGGCGTGCTGCGCTACGACGGCGCCACGTTCCAGACGCTCGGCGCCCTGGCCACCCCGAACGCCATCGGCGTCGCCGCGTTGCCTGATGGCGGCCTCGTCGCCAACATCGCGTCCGGCGCCGCGCCGCAGGTGCGCACGACGCTGCGCTGGGACGGGACCGCCTGGACGCCGCTGCACGCGAGCGGGTTCGTGAAGCCGATCGCGCTGCGCAACGGCGACGTGCTGATCGTCGGCACTGCGGTCCTCGACGCGACGCGGGTCGCCGCCGCGGCGCGCTTCGCGACCGGCTGCCCGAGCGCCGCGAACGCCGTCGCGCCCGGCTGCGCGTCGCCCGCTGGCGACCTCGCGAGCGATGCGCCGTGGCTCGGCCAGACGCTGCGCCTGCAGGCGAGCGGCCTGCCGAACGCCGCGTTCGCGATCACGGTCGGCAGCACGCAAGCCGCCAACCTGCCGCTCGCCAGCGTGTTCGCGACCGCGCTGCCGGGCTGCGCGCTGCTCGTGCAGCCGGACGTCACCACCGTGCAGCTCGCCGTCAATGGCGAAGCGCAGCTCGCGTTCGTCATCCCCAACGTGCCCGCGCTCGCCGGGGCCGCCTTCCGCCAGCAGGTCGTCAGCTTCGCGCTCGATCCGTCGCTCGCCGTCGGCGCCACCAACGCGCTCGACCTCGTCGTCGGCAGCTACTGAACAACCGCGAGCCCGTCCGCCGGCGGCGCGCTGCGGCTCAGCCGCCGCCGACCGGCACGTACGGCAGCGTCGGCGGGCGGGCCACGCCGTCGTCGCCGAGCAGGTCGACGAACGCGAAGCCGAGCAGGAAGTCGGCGAACTCGGCGACGTTGAAGCCGAGCCGCGCGCCGACGAACACCGGCACCACGCCGACCTCGACGCCGAACAGGTCGGCGATGCGGCGCTGCGGCGACAGCACGAACGGGTAGCGGTCGTCGAGGTCGAACACGTCGCTGACGCCGAGGTACGCGCGCACGTCCTGAAACGTCTGCGGGTCGGCGGGATGGTTGCCGAGCGAGCTGGTGGCGAGGAACTGGCCGAGCGGCGCGCGCCACAGCAACGGCCCGAGCGTCGTGAACGGCACGCCCATGCCCTGCCGCGTCAGCGTCTCGCCGGGCGTCTGCCAGAACGTGTCCTTGCCCCAACCGCCGTCGGCGATCCACGCGCCGAGCGCCGCGTCGAGCGGACCGGCCTTGGCTTCGAGCGCGCCGCCGAGCGCGCCGTCGTGCCAGCGGTAGAGGAAGCTGTCGTCGAAGTCGACGGCGCGCGCGCGCCAGTACGCGCAGCCCGGCGCCGTGGCGGCGACGGCGAGCGGCAGGAGGCAAGCAAGGCGGCGGACGGCGCGGCGCATCGGCGCACGCTAGCGCGGCGGCGCGGGTGCGGCCACGCAGGCGCGCGGCGACCGGCCCGCCCGACAACATCGCCGCGGCATCGCCCCGCCGTCGCCCGCGAACCGCCGCCTTCTGAGGTCGGCACGGCCGCGCGCACGGCGACGGCCGGCGCGTCCGCCGACTCCGCCGCCCCGGTGAAATCCCGCGCCATCCCCCGGGTTGCGTCCGGGCGGACGGCGGCGGCGAACGACCGCCCGCCGGGCGCGCCCCGGCGCTGGCCAAAATGCAAGGTCGCCCGCCGCGCCGCCGTCGCTAGACTCTTCGCCCCTCAAACTCCCGCCCGACCCGGGCCGACGCCCGGCACGTTGACCATGGACATCGTCGTCTGCATCAAGCGAGTTCCCGCCACGGACACGGCGATCAAGATCGCCGCCGATGGCAAGTCGATCGAGACCGCCGGCGTCACCTTCGAACTCAATGCGTACGACGAATTCGCGCTCGAGCAGGCGCTGCGCATCAAGGAACAGCTGAACGCCGGCTCGGTGACGGTGGTGACGGTCGGCCCGAAGGACTGCAAGAAGCAGCTCGACGACGCGCTCGCGCGCGGCGCCGACAAGGCCGTGCTGCTGAGCACGACGGACTGGATGTACGACGGCATGCAGGTCGCCAGCGCGCTCGCTGCGTGGATCAAGACCGTGCCGTGCCACCTCGTGCTGTGCGGCCGCCAGGCCGTCGACTCGGACAACAACCAGCTACCGGCCAACCTCGCCGGACGCCTGGGCTTCGCGTGCGTGACCGAGGTCGGCAAACTGACGCTGGCCGACGGCGCGTTCACCGCCGAGCGCGACATCGAGGGCGCGCGCGAGGTCGTCGCGTGCAAGACGCCCGCGGTGATCAGCTGCCAGAAGGGCCTCAACGAGCCGCGCTACGCCAACCTCAAGGGCATCATGGCGGCGAAGAAGAAGCCGTTCGTCGAGCAGCCCGCCCAGCTCGGCGCGCGCGGCATGGAGATCGTCGCGCTGTCGCTGCCCGCGCCGCGCGCCGCCGGCAAGATCGTCGGCAACGGCGCCGGCGCGGTGCCAGCGCTGATCGCCGCCCTGCGCGAGACCAAGGCCCTCTGACCCGAGACCACGGAGCACCCCCATGAGCAACATCCTCGTGATTGCCGAGGTCCGCGGCGGCGCCGCCAAGCGCCCGTCGCTCGAGACCGTCACCGCGGCCCTGCAGCTCGCCACCGCGACCGGCGGCAAGGTCATCGTGGTCGCCTGCGGCAGCGGGCTCGACGGCGCCTGCGCCGAGCTGCGCAAGACCGGCGCGCACAAGGTCGTCGCCGTCGACGGCCCGGCGTTCGCCAACTATTCGGGCGACGGCTTCGCCAAGGCCGTCGTCGAGCAGTGCGCGGCAAACGGCGCCACGGCCGTGCTGATGGCGCACACCGCGATGGGCAAGGACCTGCTGCCGCGCGTCGCAGCGCTGCTCGACGCAGCCGTGATCACGGACGTCGTCGGGCTGGGGCACGAAGGCGGCGCCTTCACGGCGAAGAAGCCGGTGTTTGCCGGCAAGGCGACGATGACCGCGCGCGCGGCGAAGGCGCCGTTCTGCGCGACGGTGCGCCCGGGCGCGTTCGCGCCGGCGTGCAGCACGAGCGACGCCGAGGTCAGCAAGGCCGCAACCCCGGCCGGCGACCTGCTGGCCGTGGTCAAGGAGATCGTCGCGTCCGCCGGCGGCAAGGTGCCGCTGCAGGAGGCCAAGGTCATCGTGTCGGGCGGCCGCGGCCTCAAGGAGCCGCAGCACTTCAAGCTGATCGAGGACCTCGCCGCCGCCTTCGGCCCCGGCGTCGCCGCGGTCGGCGCGTCGCGCGCGGTGGTCGACGCCGGCTGGCGTCCGCACGCCGAGCAGGTTGGCCAGACCGGCAAGGTCGTCAGCCCGCCGCTCTACATCGCCGTCGGCATCAGCGGCGCAATCCAGCACCTTGCCGGCATGCGCACCGCGCGCACGATCGTCGCGATCAACAAGGACGCCGACGCGCCGATCTTCAAGGTCGCCGACTTCGGCATCGTCGGCGACGCCTTCGAGGTCGTCCCGGCGCTCACGGCCGCGATTGCGGACGTGATGAAGGGTAAGTGACCCGCACGCACAGGCAGACCGCATGACCCTCAAGGCTGGCATCGTCGGGCTGCCCAACGTCGGCAAGTCCACGCTCTTCAACGCCGTCACCCGCACGCGCAAAGCGCAGGCGGCGAACTACCCCTTCTGCACGATCGACCCCAACGTCGGCGTCGTGACGGTGCCGGACGAGCGCCTGCAGGTCCTGCAGAAGATCGCCAAGACCAACGTCGTGATCCCGGCGGCGATCGAATTCGTCGACATCGCCGGCCTGGTCAAGGGCGCTTCGTCGGGAGAGGGCCTCGGCAACAAGTTCCTCAGCCATATCCGCGAGGTGAACGCGATCGTCCAGGTCGTGCGTTGCTTCGAGGACCCGGAAATCCACCACGTCGCCGGCGGCGTCGACCCGGTGCGCGACATCGAGGTCATCACGACCGAATTGGTGCTCGCCGACCTCGAGGCCGTCGAGAAGCGCATCGACCGGCAGCAGAAGCAGGCCAAGCGCGGCGACAAGGAGGCGATCGCCGAGATGCCGGTGTTGCAGAAGGTGCTGCCGGCGCTCAACGCCGGCAAGCCGGCGCTGCTCGTCGAACTCAACGACGAGGAGAAGGCGATCGCGAAGAACTTCCAGCTGCTGACCGACAAGCCGACGATCTTCGCCTGCAACGTGAAGGACGATCAGCTCGCGACGGCGGACCAGAACCCGTACGTGCAGAAGGTGCGCGAGTACGCCAAGAGCCACCTCGCCTGCGAGGCGATCGTGATCTCGGCGCAGATCGAGAGCGACCTCGTCGACCTCGAGCCCGACGACGCCAAGGCCTTCCTCGCCGACCTCGGCGTCAAGGAGTCCGGCGTCGGCGCGCTGATCCGCGCGACCTACCACCTGCTCGGCCTGCGCACGTACTTCACCGCCGGCGAGAAGGAGGTGCGCGCCTGGACGATCCGCGCCGGCGACACCGCGCCGAAGGCCGCGGGCGTGATCCACACCGACTTCGAGCGCGGCTTCATCAAAGAAGGAAGTGCGCGCCTGGACGATCCGCGCCGGCGACACCGCGCCGAAGGCCGCGGGCGTGATCCACACCGACTTCGAGCGCGGCTTCATCAAGGCCGAGACGGTCGCCTACAAGGATCTCGTCGCCTGCGGCAGCGTCGCGGTGGCGCGCGAGAAGGGCCTCTATCGCATCGAAGGCAAGGAGTACGTCGTCGCGGACGGCGACGTGCTGCTGTTCAAGTTCAACGTCTGACGCGGGCGTCGGTCGCAAACTGCCACACTGCGTCGCGGTCAGCCAGCCTTCGCATCGTCACCGGCGACTGCCCGCGACCCGAAGTGGTCGGCGCGGCGAAGAAGCGGGCGCAAAGGCCGGGATCCGCGGCGCCGTCCGCGATGCACGCTAGTTCGCGCGCTGTATCGCCTCGATCTTGGCGAGCACTTCCTCGGGGTCGGGCCAGCCGCCGCCAAGCGCCTTCTTCAGCATGCTGCCGCCTCGGCTGGCGATCAGCGTGTCATCGGCAAGAACGTCGAACTGGCCGAGGCTGCCGCGCTCGCGCACGACCTGGATGCCGAGGGCGTCCTCGATGTGCGCGGCGAGACCCGCCGCGCGCGACCCAAATCCTCAGGAGACGCAGTGCTTGATGGTGACCTTCATCGGTGCGTCTACGGGACGCCGGTGGCGGCCGCGCAAGCGGCGCGGCGGCGGTCGCGCACGGTGCGCACGATCAGTGCGATGCCGCCGACGAATCCGGCGAAGTAGCTGACCGCATGGCCGACGGCGGCGACGGCGAGGCGTCCGTGGCGGTCGCGCGGCACGCGCTCGAACAGTGGATCCGGCAGGTAGAACGTCTCGCCCGTCGCCAGCGCCGCGAACAACATCGCCGCGACGGCAGCGACGCCCATGACGACCAGCAGGCGCAGGATCGCCGCTCGCAGTTCGACGGCGGTGACGCGCGGCGCGCGTCCCAGCCGTGCCGCTGCCGCGAGCGGCACGCCGAGCAATACGCCGACCCACCACGTCGCCAGCACGCCCCAGGCGAGCGCCAGCAAGATCGGGTCGTCGGTGCCGATCCACGGATGCGCGACGGTGAAGTACTCGACGCTCAGGTGCGCGGTGACGAGGTCGTGCAGGACGCCGTAGAGCACGGCGCCGCCGACGCACGTGCCGACGATGCGCAGCGCCTCGCGCAGTTCGCCGTTCATGTGGGCACGCCGTCGGGTCGGGTGGGCTGGCGAAACAGTCCCACCGTTGGCGCGCGCGCGCCGGTAGCGCAGCGCAGGCCCCGGCGTCGACGCATAGCCTTCACGGCGTCGCCGCCTGCAGGCGCGCCGCCGTGGCGGCCTGCTGCTCCCACTGCCCGTACAGTTGGCCCTTCGAGGCCAGGTGCAGCAACCTCTGCCGCGTGGTCGCGTCGATCGCGCCCGGCGCCGCGCGCCGATAGGGCGTGCCCGGCAACGGCAGGAAGGTGTGGCCGTGCGCCTTGGCGCCGCGCGCGACGAGGCGATCCATCAGGGCAAGCGTAGCCGCGACATCGTCGGCGGTCTCGTGTGGCAAACCAAACAGGAAGTCGACGTGCGGCACGAAGCCGTGTTCGACGCACTTGGCGGCCGCGCGCTCGACCTCGGCGGCGTCGTGGCCGCGCTTGCTGTGCGCGAGCACGCGGTCGCTGCCCGACTGGCCGCCGACGATCAGCGAGCGGTTGCTGACCCAGCGCTTGAGCAGGCGCAGGCTCGCGTCGCTGACGTGCTCGGGCCGCACCTCGCTCGGAAACGTGCCGAACCACAGCTTGCGCGCGGGCCCGATGTCCTCGCGCACGCCGGCGAGCAGCGCTTCGACGGCGGCGAGGTCCGGCTCGGGTCCGTGCGCGCCGTAGCTCAGCGATGTCGGCGTCAGGAAGCGGAAGTCGCGGAAGCCGCGGCCAACGAGCCAGCGCGCCCATTGCCGCACGTTGTCGACGCTGCGGTGGCGAAAGTTGGCGCCGGCGAAGTACGGCGTCTGGCAGAAGCGGCAGGCGTACACGCAGCCGCGCGTGATCTCGATCGGGCCGTAGCGTCCGTGGCCTGGCCCAAATGGCGGGAAGTCGTCGAGCGCGATGCGGTCGGCGCGGGCGTTCTTGCGCAGCGCGCCGTCGCGCAGCGACGCGACGCCCGGCAGGTCGCGCGGTTCGCCGCCGTGCTGCAGGCAATCGACGAGGTCGCGCACCAGCCGTTCGCCTTCGCCGACGGCGACGAGGTCGAAGCCGGCGCGCAGCGTCGCTGCCGGCTCGGCGCTGGCGTGCACGCCGCCGCAGACGTGGAGCGCGCGCGGGTCGTCGATCTGCGCCTTGACGGCACGCAGTTCGTCGAACATCTGCGCGGCGTCTGGCGAGTAGAACGACCAGCCGACGAGCACGCGGCCGCCGGCGCGCGCCAAGGCTTCGCGCACCGCGGCGACGACGGCGTCGACGCCGTTGGCGAACACGACCGGCACGCCGGCCGTGCGCGGGTCGGTCTCGAGCGCGCCGGTCAGCACGTGGAACGCGAACTTGCCGGTGCGGCGGTAGGCCCAGACGACGGTCAGCACGGCAGCCAGCCCTCCTCGGTGACGATCGCGTCGAGGCGGCGGTCGTGCGCGTCCATCGGCACGGCGGCGACGAGTTGGCAGGCAAACGCGACGCCGACGACGAACGGCCGTTGCCCCGCGCCGCGCGCCGCCGCCCCGTCGCGCGCGGCGAGCATGCGGTCGTAGTAGCCCCTGCCCCAGCCGAGCCGCCCGCCGCGCCGGTCGCAGCCGAGCAGCGGCGCCAACACGACGTCGGGCGCGCACTCGGGCGCGTCGGCGGCCGGACCGAGCGCGCCAAAGCCGGCAGGCACGAGGTCGCGGTCGGAATGCCACGCGCGGAAGGTCATCACCTCGCCGTCGACGACCGGCAGGCACAGCCGCGCGCCGGCAGCGGCCAGCAGCCGCGCGAGCGGCCGCGAATCGGCCTCGCTGCGGATCGGCCAATACGCCGCCACGATGGCGCCGGATCGAGCGCGCGGCGCCAGCACGGCCGCACCGTGCTCGGCGAGGCGAGTCGAACGCGCCGCCCGCGCCGAGGTGTCGATGGCATCGCGCGTTGCGCGCAGGGCCGCCCGCAGTTCCGGCTTGCCGGTCATCGCCGTGATCGTACGCCGCCAGCGCTGGCGCGCGCGCAGCCCCTTCCAAAGGCTGCGCGCACAGCGGAGACTCTCCGCCTCAAGACACCCCTACCGCAGGAGACTCGCCCGTGTTTGCCCAGCGCATGCGCCAGAAGGAGTCGGAGTTCTACTTCGTCAGCTATCCCGCCGAGGATCTGCTGCGCAAGGTGCGGTTCGTCACGCGCTTCTACGGCGAACGCGGCCAGGTGATCGGTGGCGATGCGCTCAGCGAGCAGAAAGGAAAGACCAGCGAGCCCGACGAGGTCGAGCGCTACGTGCAGGCGATCGAGAAGAACAGCAAGTCGTTCCAGCGCGAGCTGAACCGACGCAAGATTCGCCAGATCAAAGACTTCTACCGCAACGAGTCGCGCCAGCCGGTGATCCCCGGCGCGGTGCTGCTGTTCACCCCGGAGAAGCTCGAGTTCCAGCCGCTGAAGGGCATGGAGCGCGCCGGCAACCTGATCGAGCCGCGCAGCGACTTCCTGATCATCGACGGCCAGCACCGCCTCGCCGGCCTGCACTTCTACCTGCAGGAGAAGGATGCCGACCGCCGCATCGACGTGCCGGTCGTGATCTTCGACGGCAAGACGAGCGACTTCGCGACGGAGATGTTCGTCGTGATCAACAGCACGCACACGCGCATCAACCGCTCGCACCTGATCGACCTCTACGAGCGCATCGAGTGGGGCACCGACCCGGAGAAGAAGTACGCCGCGTCGCTCGTGCGCGCCTGCTACGAGGAGGGCGACAGCCCGCTGCAGTACCACATCAACATGCTCGGCGGCCGCAGCCACCAGGAGATGTGGATCAATCAGGCGCAGATCTTCGGCGAGGTCCTGCGCCTGATCGGCCGCAAGGACGCGCAGCACCGCTTCAAGGACGGCCGCGGCTGGAGCAAGGACCGCGGCTATGGCCTGATCCGCGACGTGCTCAAGGCGCTGCGCACGACGTTCGCCACGGCGTGGGGCGACAACAAGAACTTCATGGTCACGCGCGACGTGGCCATCGAGGCGATGCTGCGCCTGTGCGGCGACGTCGCCGCGCGCATCGACGCCGCGGTCATGCCGGGCGCCGACCTCGTCAAGCTGTTGGAGGCGCGCTTCAAGGCGATCGCCGAGATGACGCACGAGTTCCGGCGCGAAGGCTTCTACGAGCGCTTCCCGGCGCGCGGCCAGATGGAGCGCATCGACATCATCCGCAAGCGCATGGCGCGGCAGGCGAAGTTCGAGTGAGCGGGGCGCGCAGCGCCGTCCAACGCATGCCGTTGCTGGCCTGGGTTATGTTGGCGTTTGCTTCGCGACGAGAACGGCAACCCAGCTTTCGTAGTCCGCCAGACTGACGTCGTGGCCGCCGATGCGCTTCGTCATCCAGGCTCTGCAGCGGCCCTCAGCCCGCCGCAATTTGAAGCGCATTTTTCGACGGCCTTTCTGCCGCACCTAGCCTTCGTTGAAGAAAGGATCGCGCAAGGCAGGATTTCTGAGCTTCGCCGCTGCGCCGGCGCCGGTGACCGGGAGGCCGGTCGGGTCGAGCAAGCCGATCTGGACCAGCACGTTCGCCTGGTCCCACATGATGTGCTCGTAGGAAACCTTGTCGCCGTCAAAGCCGACGATCACGACGAAGACCGCCTCCACACTCTTGCCGGTCGGTTTGATGCCCGGGAGCATCCAATCGATCTTGGTCGTGTGCGTGAAGGAAATGATGAGCTCATCGACAAGACGCTCTTTGCTGTAGGTTCGCGAGATCGTCTCGAACTTCACGTCGGGCGGGAAGAACTGGCCGATCAACCGCTTCGCATAGAACGTTCGCACGCTCTCCGGGCCCTGGCCTCCCACCATCGTCGGCACGTTCACGAGGTGTGGATTGG
>Ga0194121_10008594_pt1 | contig 12877 bp, 11 predicted proteins | sample TA2MahCa50mmetaG_FD_148609 | JGI IMG/M metagenome (GOLD analysis project Ga0194121, IMG submission 148609) | Freshwater microbial communities from Lake Tanganyika, Tanzania - TA2015020 Mahale Deep Cast 50m | ecosystem: Environmental > Aquatic > Freshwater > Lake | place: Tanzania: Lake... | reverse complement strand
TGGCCTAAGATGAGGGAGTAAGCAAAGAAGGCGTTAATTCCCATTCCCGGAGCCACGGCAAACGGTAACTTTGCATAGAGCCCCATGAGAAGCGTCATTGAAAAAGACAGAAGAACAGTGGCCGTTAAAACCCCCTCGAAACTCATTCCGGTTCCTTCAGTTGAAAGAATAGCCGGATTCACAAAGATGATATAGGCCATCGTAAAAAAGGTAGTAATTCCGGCAATGGCTTCGCGAGTTAAATGGGAATCGAGTAAATGTGGATTTTTCACAAGGTTTTTTTTAAGTTTTTAATTATTATACTTAAGGTGATCTCTTAACTCCTAACGAAAGATACAAGGTCTTAATAGACCCAAGTCACTCCCTAGCGAGATTTCTTGGCCTTCCGTTTCTCTGCAAGGTAGTCATCATACGTCATACGATAATCCACAAAACCCGATGGGGTAATTTCCAGAACTCTGTTCGCCAAGCTTTGGTTAAATTCATGATCGTGCGAAGAGAATAAGATCACACCAGGGAATCTCATGAGAGCATTGTTGAGAGCAGTAATAGACTCAAGATCAAGATGATTTGTAGGGCCATCCAACAAAAGCACGTTAGCGCCAGTTAGAACAATCTTTCCAAACATGCAGCGAACTTTTTCTCCTCCAGAAAGAACTCCTACCTTCTTCACTGCGTCGTCACCGGAAAATAAAAAGCGACCTAAAAATCCTCTTATGAAAGTTTCGGCTTTTTCTTCAGAGTATTGCCGCATCCAATCGATGAGAGAAATATTCTTATCGTTAAAATAATTAGCATTATCTTTAGGGAAATAGGCCTGAGAGGTTGTGACTCCCCAAGAAAATTCTCCTCGCTCGGGGAAGAGTTCGCTAGCAATTATTCTATAGAAAGAGGAAATGGCAATTTCATTATCCCCAACTAGGCAGATCCGATTTCCTTTATCCACAACCAAGTTTCCCTTGGTAAATAACTGTAATCCATCGACCGAGCATGAAAGGTCTTGGCATTTTAAAATTTGGTCTCCCGGTTCTCGACTGGGTTTGAATCCAAAGAATGGGTATTTTCTTGAGGAAGGTCGAATGTCATCTAAAGTGAGTTTATCAAGGAGTTTTCGTCTTGAAGTAGCCTGTTTTGATTTTGATTTGTTAGCGCTAAATCGGGCAATGAAGGCTTTTAGTTCCTGGGCTTTGTCCTCAAGTTTCTTATTTTTTTCCTCAAGCATTCGTTGAGCTAATTGGCTTGATTCATACCAAAAGTCATAGTTACCCGTAAAAAGAGTGATCTTGCCAAAATCAATATCGGTCATGTGGGTACAGACGGTGTTAAGAAAATGGCGATCGTGAGAGACAACAATCACAGTTTTCTCAAAAACCATCAGGAAGTCTTCTAACCATTCGATTGCATCTACATCTAAATGGTTGGTAGGTTCATCAAGGAGTAAAATGTCTGGCTTACCGAAAAGCGCTTGAGCCAATAAAACTTTTACCTTGTCCCCATCGACAAGTTCTCGCATTTTTTTGCTGTGCAGTTCAGTTGAAATTCCAAGACCGGCTAATAGGATGGCTGCATTTGATTCGGCTTCCCAACCCTCTAAATCTGTAAATAGAGTTTCTAGTTCCGAAGCTCTGTCTCCATCTTTTTCAGTGAACTCCTCTTTAGCATAGATCTCTTCTCGTTCCTTAATGACCGAGATAAGTTCCGTGTGGCCCATTAAAACTGTTCGTAAGACCTCTTCATTATCATAAATGAAATGGTCCTGTTTTAATGTTGCGATTCTTTCTCTAGGGGTGATCGATACGCTGCCTGTAGAGGGGGGAATGACCCCGGATAGGACCTTAAGAAAAGTTGATTTTCCAGCACCGTTGGCTCCAATCACACCATAACAGTTACCAGGAACAAATTTGAGAGTGACATCATCAAAGAGCTTTCGGCCACCAAAACTTAAGGATAGGTTTTCACATGAGATCATAGGTGGCGATTTATAGTCTAAATCATTACTATAAACCACTAAAATGTACAGGCATTAAGTTCGCTCAAATACCCCAAAAGGCAGAAGATTCGATTCATCTTGGATTTCAATCGGTCGTTCTAAAACCGAAAGAAACGATTTCTTAAGTGAGATAGCGTGGGGATCCTGACAAATTCTTAAATAATGGTTGAGTATATCTATTGGGGAGCCTGTCGGTATAGTTTGTGGAGGTCCAAATTTTAAAAAGTCAGGTATATCTAGACTGTTGTTGTCTTTGGATAAAGCCAATAGAGACATTGAAGCTGTGTGACACTCCACAACACTGTTAGCTTCCTCGGGAAGAGAGACTCGTAGAACAGACTCAGGTGCTGAGTAGATTGTGATCGGTCTTTTCTGTCCTCTTTCAACTTTAGAAATTGTATTGAGATCTTTTGTTTTGACAAAACAGGCCCGTATTATCTCGTCCTGAGAACGAAAAAAATCAAAAACTGAAACTGGGATGATTTGAGAACCAGAATCAAGCCAATATTGGTGTTTGAAAGGGTCTTCTTTATCCGCGAGCAGGCGAAACGAAGATGGGGAGACATTTTTATTGTGAAGAATCAATTTGCTGCTGATGATTTCATTGCGGTCATTTCTTTCAAAGTCCAGAAATGTAGCATTTATCCGGAGGATATTTCCCTGGAGTTCCTGGGGTGTTTCGCTGTCTAAGGAATGGTAAATAAGTAGTTTGTTGGGAAAAGCGGGGCTATAGCCTCCCGAAGAACGTTTGATCAAATGCGTTTTTCCGTTAAATAATTTAAGCGCAGAGTCCAGAATCTCTTTTGAAATGGTCTTTTCAGCTTGATGCCCTTGCAGGTCATAAAAACTCAGTCGATAGTATTTATCGTCGAGTTCTTTCCAGTGGAAAGATTCAATCGGGCTTAAAATAGCCTTTTTCATCGCGATCATGATTGAGAATCCCCTTTGTAACATCTAAGGTGCAATTCGAATACCTAATTTCAGGCACTGTGCTCAGGTTGTATACATGGGTGTAGAAGAAACGGCTAAGACATATGTATGCTTGCAAGAGTACTGTTGAAAGTATAGGCAAATAAAGCGTCCTTTATCCTTTTTCGTGTGAGAAATTATACCTGCACCAATTAAGTATTTTTTAAGAGGTTCAAACGGCCATGAAGTTCGTTTATAGTGCAAAATATTGGTAAGTAAGAAAAAAGGAGCCCAAATGCGGGCTCCTTTTTTTAAAAAAAATTGAAAAGATTGGCTTTATGCGTTTGGATTAGTTGAGCTTGTTACTTCAGTTGCAGTAACTGCAGCTGCTGCAGCTACAGCCGCTGCTACGGCAGACTGTAATGTTACAAAGTCCAACAGACTTTTCTCATCAAATCCTTGATAAGCTTTATTGTCTCTGATGATAAGGGGTCGTTTAATTAAATTAGGATCTTTCAGCATTAAACGAATCGCTTCATTCTTTGTGGTTCTGCGCTTCCCTAATTGGTTGTCTTTGTAGGTAGTGCTACGTTGATTGAGGCTTGCATAAATGTTTTCAGCTTTAATAACTTTTTCAAGAAGGGAACGTGGGGGCGGTTCATGAACGATGTCCTTAATTTGATAAGGAACACCTTTTTTGTTTAAAAAAGCGATAGCTTTCTTGCATTGAGTGCAACTTTTTTTTGCGTATAGGACGATGTCTCCCATAAATACTCCTTCTTAAATCAACAACTTCGACAAAATCTGCGAAGTGGAGTCTTAGCACAACCCCTAATCGGTCACAATAGGAAAGCTTAACTGTAACTTTATTTTTCGTTTCTCGCGTAAAAAGTATAAAAAGGATTGAGATTTATTGCGATATCTTTTAAGTGTTGCCCTGCAAGCGTTGGAAAGATGAAAAAAAACAATAAAATAAAGACTGCTGGCCCAAAGAGAATCAAAGACCGTGCCGTCGAAATAAAATCAAGTGACCTAAAGGGTAAACAGATCGCTTTGGCAATATGCGGTGGAATTGCTTGTGTAGAAACTATTAAAATTATTAGAGAATTGAGGCGATCTCAAGCCGAAGTAACAGCTTTTTATACCCCGGAAGTGAAGAAGTTTATGACCGAACTCCCAGTGGAGTGGGCTACGGGAAAATCGGTGATAACTGAGCCTCAAGCTAACGTGGACCATTTAGAGAGTTTTGATTTGGTTATTGTTGTTCCAGCCACTTTGAACACGATAGCAAAGAGTGCTTTGGGGCTCTCGGATAATGTAGTCACTTTATTGATCTCAAGTCAGATTGGGAAGAAAGGGAAAATGTTGTTTGTTCCCGCAATGAATTGGTCTCTCAAACAGCATCCTTTGTTTGAAACTTACTCAAATTTGCTTATGTCTTGGGGAACAGAGTTTCTGATTTCCCAGCAAGAAGAAGATCGTATTAAAATCCCCTCTCCCGAAGAGGTCTTATTGAAAACAATTCAAATATTAAAGCAGCAATAATATGAGTGAGAAAGTTGTAAAAATATCGAGAATTAGTTTGCTCGGGCAGGGCGTAGCTTGTGATACAGACGGGAATATCTATTTTGTTCCGCGAGCGATTCCGGGTGACACCGTCAAGGTTAGGGTGGTTTCTCAGGATAAAAAGTATTGTGAAAGTGAGCTTTTGGAAGTCCTTCAAGCTTCACCCGAGCGGGTAGAGCCTCCTTGTGAGTATTTTCATAGTTGCGGGGGGTGTGATTGGCTTCATTGGGACTACCAACATCAGCTCCACGGCAAGCAGGAGATGATTCTTCACGCTATGGAGCGCACTTCGTTACAACCTAAACAGATCCTTCCAATTTTAGGTGCGCAAGCCTCTCTAAATTATCGAAATAGAATTCAATTAAGGGTCGGTTCCGGAAAATTAGGTTTTTTCAAAAAGAAAAGTCATGACCTGGTTGATATAAAAGAGTGCAAAATTGCACATCCCCTTATTAATTCGGAGATCAAAAAGATCCGAGAAAATGGAATCCCAAAAACAGAAACGATCCAAAAACTTGAGCTTTACATTAATGAAGCCTCCGAAGTGAAGAGAGTCACCAATGAAGCGCATGGCAGTGAAGGTTTTCGTCAGATTAATGAAGAACAAAATAAACGACTCCAGGAATGCGTGAGTCGTTATGTGGAACAATCCAATGCTCAAAATGTGGTTGAACTTTTTTGTGGGAATGGGAACTTAACTTTTGCCTACTTTAATAAAGTTAAAAGCGTTTTTGCGATCGATGGCAGCCAAGCTGCTATTGATCAAGCAAAGAAAAAGAGAGAGGAGTTGGGGATCAAAGCCCATAACTCTTCAACCGCATTTATCTGTGACATGGTTAATCGGTCTACTTATCGAAAATTACCGTCTGAGATTAAGGGTCACTATGATACACTTATAGTGGATCCGCCGCGGAGTGGTTTGGCCGGGACCTTAACTCAACTAGTTCATAAAGAACTTAAAACTCTTATTTACGTATCATGCTCAGTACAAACTTTTGCTCAAGACGTTCAGTGTTTAAAGAGTCAATTTTCCTTCGACGAATTGCAGCCTATCGATATGTTCCCGCAAACTCGACATATCGAATTCGTTGCAAAGTTTACTCGTATTTAATTTTAATTTTATTCCTGTTTTTATTTTCTCTTCCCGTTAAGGCAGAAGAATTTAGCGGAGGAAGTGCCGCCGAGCTTTCTGTGGGAACGGTTCTTTTACGGGGAGCTCAAAAGGACGCCGAAGTTATTGGGAGATTACCCAAAGGAACAGTTCTGACTATTTTAGGGGAGAGTGAAGGCGGATGGGTTAAAGTAGAAGTAGAGTTAGTTGATGGGGTAGAGCAGGGGTGGATAGATGAGTCCGCTATAAAGGGGGCAGAACAGCAAGAGCTAGATGACAATCGGTCACAGGCCAAGAAGAAAAAAAAGAAAAACAAAAAGAGATCCCGTTTACCTGAAGATGAATTAGCCGTTATTAAAAGGGATCCCTCGTTTACTTATGGTGTTTATGCAGGCGGAAATTTTGGAATTCTATCCCCCGCATACGAGGAAGTGACTCTTCAAGGAGTGGGCGGCCAAGGTGGCGCTTTTATCTGTTGGTATCTGAGTCGCGAATCTTCTCTGGGAGTTGAACTTGGGGTCACGCAGTTGAGCGGAAGTGAGTCTCAACCTACCGATACCCTTTCTGTAAAATCAGGCGTTGCACGGCTGTTTGATGTCTCGGCCGTTTTTGAATACCTCTATCAGAATTTTAGATTTTTTGGGGCTCTTCAATATTCGAAGGGGATTGGGATTTCCGATTTTCCTCTGGACCAGGTTGAGAGTGCTTCAGATTTCAGCGGGCTTTGGTTTAAAGCAGGTGCCGGATACTCTATACCCTTATCGGATGTTGTAAGTTTGGTTGGTAAGGGGACCTACGGTTATTCCTTCAATAGGGCCTATGTTGGATTTCAGGGTTTTTTCTTTTCCGCTTACCTAGAATTTCGTGGCTAAAGTGTCTAAACTTTAGACAATCCCCAAACTGTTTTAACTGTATCCATTTAGCCTTCAACTAGCTGTCAAAAAGCAGTTCAGTCTAATATCCCGGATTTACGAACAAAAAACCAGGGTTGAACCATGGCGTTACGATTTGAACAGATGTGAGGGATTTTTTATTTGAGTTTAGGCGTGATGAGGTTTGGCATCACATCTGCACTAGTTAAGAGATAAGAGAGATAAACCCGACACGAAAGAAACGGCAGGTGTAACGACAGCTAAAACAACATCGATAAAGCAACTTTGATAAAACATTTTATAGGCAACTTAAGAAAACAGCTTTGATTCAACAACTTGATAAACATTTTTGAACTCAACTTGAAACTCAGAAAACAAGCAACTTGAAATCATTGTTATCACCTTTAGCCGAATTTAAGGGGTTTCTTCCCTAGTGGAAGAAACCCCTTTAGTTTTTTTGCCTGCAAAGGTTTTCTCAAAAAAATGAACCATCCATCTCGCCTGTTCGAGTATGTTTTTCAACTTAACATTCCCATGACCTTCATCAGTAAAGATCTTCACTTCGATAGGTATTTCTTTTTTCTTTAGAGCTGTCTCAATCTGTTCTGTTTCAGTCACAGGAACTCTGGGGTCATTAGCCCCATGAAAAATCAAAAGCGGAGTCTTAATTTTATTGATGTGGGTGACGGGAGAAATAGACAAAAGAAACTCTTCATCGGCAAGCGGTCCATATTCCACTTCGCGAAGAGCTCGCCTATAGGGTTTCGTGTTTTTCAAAAAAGTGACAAAATTAGAGATGCCGACACTTTCAGAAGCTGCAGAAAAAAGGTCAGGAGCGTTTTCAATCATTGAAAGGACCATAAAGCCGCCGTAGCTTCCTCCATAAACCCCCAGCTTGTCTTTGTGAGCTAGACGTTGGTCAATCAGCCACTTGGCTGAATCAATGCCGTCTTGAACGCTGTTAATGCGTAATTTGTAGTTATCCAGGAGGGTGTACTCTCTTCCATAACCTGTACTGCCTCTGACGTTGGGGGCTAATATTCCATACCCGCGCTCAAGAAAATAATGAAAGATTTTGTTGAAATAGGGACGGTACTGGCTTTCAGGCCCTCCATGAATGAAAATGAGAAAGGGGATAGGCTTTGTTTGAGTTTCTTGATCTTGGGTTATTGGACCTTTTGGTCTATAGAGAAAAGCCGGTATTTTTTTTCCATCTATCGCCGGATAGTGAATGAGTTCCTCTTGGACTAAGCATTCTTTGCGCAATATATTTCCCGACGAGTCGGTCCACTGAGTTATATGGTTGTTTTGCCAAGAAAAGACTTGAGCCGGGTAGAGAGAGGAGGTTTGGGAGAAGAAAAGAGGAGAGTCTTTACTTCCGGAAGCAAAGCCCATGCCTCGGATGACGGTGCGGTCATCTTTTGGCAGTGAAAGAACAGATTTCCTTTGCCCTGCACTGTCGATAGAAATCCCTTCGAATTTCGAATAGCCCTCGTGATTTTTTAAAAAGATAACTTTTCTTCTGGAGGGATCCATGAATAGTTCTTCAACTTCATCTGAACCAGAAGTCATGAGTTTGGAGGCTGTAGGCTTCTTCATCTCAGTGAGAAAGGCTTGAGCCATTCCATTGTTTTTGTCCGAGATGTAGAAAATAGATTGAGAGTTTTTAGTAAATACGCCCCCTTTGGATGCTGCTAGACCTAGGTTCTCTGTTACATTGAGTATTTCCTTAGTTGTCAGATTAAATAACAGAACATCACTGTCAGTGACGGATCGGAATCGAGTGATGAGAGCCCATTTTCCATCAGGAGAAATATCGGTTACTACATGGTTTCCTTCAAGAGCCATGAGTAATTCCGAGCTACCTTTAGAGAGATCCCAACGGTAGAGATCCATGTCAATTTTATTTCTGGAATTACTAGTGAACAGGAACCACTTGGAATCTGGCCCCCATTCGAAACTTTCAATCCGCTTATTTCTGTCAACTATTAGGGGGTGAACTGAATTGTTTTCCCATAAATAGAGATCGTATTGTTCGTCTCCTCCAACTTGAGAGGTTAACAGAATCTGGGTTCCCTTAGGACTTAGTTTGAAGGAGGAAATTCCCTCCGGTAAAAAACTGATTTGAGTAGGCCAACTTTTGGGTGTTTTTAGGAAAAAAAGTTGAGGGACATCTCTGAAGTCTGAAATAAAATAAACCCCATTCTGGGTTGCAGCAGGGGAGTGTTGATTGGTAATTTGAACCCAGGTTTCAATGCTGTGGGTTATTTGGCATGTCTCAGGTTTTAAATTAGGAAAAGAGCTAGAGTCGGGACGATTCCCTGAGGGGGACTCAGCAGAATGGGTCGTTGATTTGGTTTCGATAGTTCTTCCTGCAGGTGAGCCTACAGAGGGCGAAGGGGGTTGGGGTTTTAAAGTCGGGGGCGTTAGCGATTGATCATTTTTTTGAAAGAATAACTTCCCTCGATGCTTGAGTTTTTTATCTAGAGCTCTTGTCGAACTCAAATTCATGCTTAATATAGCTAAGAGTATGATTTTTAATGTAAGTTGATTCATGGGGTAAAAGTAACAAAAAGTTCCCCTGAAGTAATGTGACGAAGCAAAAATTCAGATGAGTTGAGAGAGTTCAAATGGACAAGGATTTATACGAATTATTAGGGGTTAAAAAAACGGCGAATGAATCGGAAATTCGCAAAGCCTTCTTGAAGTTGGCTAAAAAATATCATCCCGATGTCAATCCAAACGACAAAGTGGCTGAGCAAAAGTTCAAAGAAGTGAATTTGGCTTATGAAGTACTTAAGGACTCTAAAAAACGTCAGCAATATGACCAGATGCGAGCTCTGGGGGCTAATCCCTTTGCTCGAGGGGCTGGAGGAGCTGGGCCAAATTGGGGTGGGGGGCCGGGGATGGGAGGGCCGGACTTTGGAGATTTGGGGCTTGGAGATTTATTTGAAGAAATTTTTAGTTCGGGTGGTTTTGGAGGTCGAACTTCGGGGCGACGTCGAGGCGGAGCGGGCCCATTTGGAGGAGGGTTTCCGCAACGTGGTGCCGATCGAGAAGCTCAACTCACTGTTTCGTTCTTAGAATCGGCTCAAGGGGGAGAGAAGGCCATTGAACTAGGGGATGGTAAAAAGCTCTCGGTAAAAATTCCTGAAGGGATCGAATCCGGAGCTAAAATCAAGCTCTCGGGCCAGGGTGATAAAGGACTTTCGGGTGGGACGAAGGGAGATTTGATTTTGATTATTGACGTCTTACCTCATCCCTATTTTGTTCGCGAAAAAAATGACATTATTTTGAAGCTTCCGGTCACCTTTTCTGAAGTTGTTTTGGGGCACGAAATTGAAGTCCCCACTCTAACCGGTAGAGTTCATTTAAAAATCCCAAAAGGAATTTCAAGTGGCCAGAGACTAAAATTGGCCGGGAAGGGGATTCGTTCGGCCAAGAGCGGATCTCGGGGGGATCAATATGTTGAGATTCAGATCAAAATTCCTAAAAACGTCCCGCCTTCTTATATAGAAGCGGCTGAACAGATGAAGACCGATCCTTATAATCCTAGAGCTAACCTATTTTAAAAGAACTCTAGTTGATTCATTGCGTAAAATATTTCTGCTTCATTGGTGGAATGCATCTCCTGGGTTTGTTAAAATTAAAATTCACAACCACCTGTTTTTTCAAACTTTAAGGAGCTGATTTATGAAAAGAATTTTTAGACTGTTGGTTTTAACTGGGGCAATGGTAAGTGTTATTTCCATGACCGGATGTGCCTATGGTATGGCGACTTCCGTTGGAAAAGATTATGTTGTTGTGCTTAGACAAGATGGTTTTCTCTTTGGCGCGTTGAGAAAAGCCTTTGTATGTAAAGCTACCACCAGTGGTTTGACTGGATGTAGAGATAACGAGAATCCGTAAAATGAATTCTTCCTCGTTACTAGGTTGAAAGCCACTGTAATAGGGGAGATTTTTATATGTGCTCCCCTTGAGTGGACTTTTTAAGAGATTGGTCCGATATGCTTTTTCTTAAAGTGCAAAGACTTATAGAGGACCAAGGTCACAAGATTTGATAAGTTTTCTTGGAGTTTTTTTAAAAAATTCACCGCATAGTCAAACTGTCAGTAAATTTTGCGCCGTGAACGAACTCCAGGCCCGTTTAAACCGCTTTAAAAACGCACTCAAAGGGAGCGGGTATAAGATTTTTTATGAAAAGTTTAATTCAGTTGATTATGCTTTTTGGGATTCTCTCAGTTCCTACCTACGCAAATTCATTAAATACCGAAAATGAAATCACCCCATTCCCCTTGCGGACTGCTTTAGATGTCGACATCGATTTAGGAATCTCCATTAAAAGAGAAGACGCTCAAATTTCTTCTCGGTTAAGAGTTGGAAAGTTGTGGATGCTAAACTCCGATGTTCTCTCTTTGGGGGGGGCCTTCGGTAAATTTTCAAATTTTGGCTTTGGGGGAGGTGTCGAAGCCGAATGGATTCATCTCTCTTCGGGACTTTGGACTCAAGGAAAGTTGCTGACGACTCAAGAAGAAAAGTTAGTCCTGGGAGCAGGCCTCGGCTGGAGTGTTATCGGTATCGAGGGAATTATTTCTCCCTTCAGATTGAAGACTTTCGCAGTTTTTGCTAAAGTCCGACTTCCTATTGGACTTGGGATCCAAGCATTCTAAAGATTCCCTCGATGGTCTTTGGCGCACATCCTTCAAAACGATTATTGACTAAAATGTAGGCTCGGATGTTTCGAACCAATGATTCTTTTAATAAATCGACTACGCTTAAGCGGACCTCAGTCAGCTCTTGGTGAAGCTCATCGTAGGGAGAAAAAGCTTCAACGGCCTGTTGGTATTGAGTCCCTGGATTAAGCAGTAATCGAGCGACATAAAAGGGAAGTTTAAAAGGCAAAGCTTTTTCAAATTGTTCTCTAATCAGAGGCATTCGAGACCAACTGTTAAAGACATGACCTACTCCATGGCGAACCAAGCATTCAAAATAAGAAGGGTGGAGCCAATTAGCATTTCTGATTTCTACCGCAAATTTAAAATCTCTGTTGGAACTGACTTTTTCTAGAAAGTGGTCTAGCCTTTCGACGAATTCCGATCCTCGCTGAAACGTTCCTGGTTGAAATTGAGAAAACTCAAACATAATTGGGCCGATTCGGCTCTTGTAGTTTTCTAAAGGGGCTAAAAATTTTTCTTGGAAAATATTGGGCTCAAGAAACGAGTCATTGAGCTTACCAGCCTCTTTTCCATATCTAGGTAGCGTCGGATATTTAAAAACGGTTACTTTCTCAGTCGCTTTTAAAACAAATTGAAAAGAGTCTGTGGTTTGCTCAAAGTATTTTGAGAAACCCTTTGAAGTCGGCCAGGAGTAATAGGTGTGGTCGACACCAACGCAGGAATAGTAATTACTGTATTCTTTAAGACAGGACTCTTGAAAGTTTTTATCGCTAGAGTAAGGGTGATGGTAAATCAAACCTTGCCATCCGGGATACTTCCAGCTTGAGGTCCCAAAATACCATTGGTTTTTTAAAAGTTTAGCTATCTTGGAATTCATGGGGGCTATTCTGCCACTTTTGGCAGTTTAGCGATAGAACTAGATAGGGGTGTATTATTTTCGGGGATCAGCTTATCGGGTATGATATTAGTTACCAAGCTGTTTAAAAAACCTTGATGTGGTTTAAAGAAGTTTTCATAGAGGGCTGAAAGGGCTTCTCCTTCCTCATAAACTACCGAGGCCCCATCTTTTTGTTGCAGAGCTATGAAACGAGGAACCATTTCATGCGAATAGATTTTTGAATTGGGAAATAGTTCTTTGAAAATCTTTGAATCAAAAATGGATTCATCAGGGTCTTCAACGACGATGGAGTGGATTGTAAGCTTTGCTGGAGAAAACTTTTTGAAATAGGCCTCGAAAATAGCTCTGTACTCTTTCGAACTCGCACACCAACTGGGCGAAATAATAAAGAAGTTAAAGTCATTATTGTCTCTCTCTTCCAAAAAAGATTTTAAAAAGAAAAGTTGAGTGACCTTAGTTTGGATTTCCGGCGATTTGTCTTGTAGTGTCTTTTGAAAAATGAGTTTATTAGCGAAAGACAGACTGTCTAAAGCAGTGCGATTAATCCCTATTTTGTGGCTAACGAGGTGGGGTGATATTCTCACCTTCTTTCCTAAATCAATAGGTGTGGATAGGAATAATGAGCGCTTCTTCCAGTCTTCTCTGACTTCCTTCCAAGCGGTTTCTACCTTTTTCATATCGTCAGGATTGACCGTAACGGTAAGAGCTCCCATAGCGTCTCTAATCACAGGAAATACGTCATCCTTTTGGTTTCCAACTTTAAAGCCAATGTTAAAAGGCAAATAGTAAAATGAGTACATTTCTCTAAGCTTGTTGAATGGGATATCGGATAAGACTTCAGCTTTGTTCACCGAA
>Ga0194121_10008587_pt1 | contig 12889 bp, 9 predicted proteins | sample TA2MahCa50mmetaG_FD_148609 | JGI IMG/M metagenome (GOLD analysis project Ga0194121, IMG submission 148609) | Freshwater microbial communities from Lake Tanganyika, Tanzania - TA2015020 Mahale Deep Cast 50m | ecosystem: Environmental > Aquatic > Freshwater > Lake | place: Tanzania: Lake... | reverse complement strand
AATACGCAAGGACAAAGCCAGAAAACGAGGAGCTTTTAAGAAAAATCTGTTTTTAATAGATTTTAAAAAATAATAGAGATCAATTATTAATTATCTTGATCTTTCTTGTTCCAGTGCCTCTGCCAGTGACCAGAGTTACCTCTGTGGTGACATCTGAAACTTGTGGCTTGGCGCGCTGGTCGAGTCTGACTGACTGGTGACCTCTGGATGAAACCCTGTTGCTTGTGTAATGGAGCTGGCAGTGCACGTCAAAGAGGAGATTCATCATGTGTTGATTGCCGGCAAACCTATTAACAATTATTACAACTTCTTGTCATGCGAGACCGAATAGGAGGTTATCCATACGAGGTAAAAAAGGAGGCCGGGAAGACAGTATTAAGATTTTATCCCAAAAGCCCGGATGCAAAAAACCCCGACAGCATCGTGTTTGTCCTCCCCTTGGATGAGGATGGCAGGAAGAAAATGCTAAAGATCATCTCATGAATCTTTGAATTTTTCTAATGCAGAGTGTTGGGCGTTTTTCTACGTCATGCTCCCACATTCGAAGCACGCTCCAGCCGTCGCTACGTAGTTTTCTTTCAACATGCCTGTCGCGCCGCATGTTTCCCTCTAACTTGTTCCTCCAGAATTTCTTCGATGGTTTCTTTTTTGACCCATATCGGTAGCCATGCCAGAAGTCGCCGTCACAAAACACCAGCGTTCTAGATCCTACGAGAAAATCCGGACTTCCAAACATTTTTGGATGCTCCACAAACCGAATCTTGTTTTTGACCAGCAGGTGTCTCATCATGATTTCTATTTTGGTGTCTCGTGATCTAATTCTCGACATAACATAGCTACGTTGCTCTGGGGTGAAGACGTCTGCCATCTTGGTTTCAGCTTGCAAGCATAGTCTTTACCTTTTTTGCTATCGCATATGCCATCAGGGGCGGCACCGCATTTCCCACTTGCTTGAATTGTGATGTTCGCGATCCCTCAAAGATGAAAGTGTCTGGGAAGCTCTGCAGTCTTGCTGCCTCTCGGACGGATATTGTCCTGTCCTGTGTTGGATGTATGTACATATATCCGTCCTTATGCAGATGCGATACCACTGTCCACGACGGTTTGTTGGTAGGAAGCCGCTTCCACTTGTCAATGAACGATTCGTTGCTGTAGCCAATCAGTTTCCTGTCACTGTCTGGCAGGTCAGACCACCTCATTCCTGGACTCATATGTGAAAAAACTGTCAGGTCTTCCTTTCTGTGCCATCTTGTTATGTGGTTGTGAACCTGTCTTGAACCGTCACGTATCCATCGTTGGAATTCACATGACGGCCTGCCGCGATATGACATCGGATTGTCTTTGAGTTTTAATCCCCTTGTTCTGTTCCGTATTGCAGGCAGGTCTCCTATTGCGTCCATGACTGTTACAAGCGGTTTTGCCGCAGGGTCAATCATGCTCCTGTCAAATTCGGTCTGCTCAAAATGTGTCTTTTCTGGCCATTGTATTGCGCGGTTGTTCCGCGTGGCCACATAGATTACCCTCTTTCTGTTCTGCGGTACCCCATAGTCGGCAGCATTCAGGGTTTCGCATTTTACATTGTCATAGCCAATTTTTTTTAAGTCATCCTGTATCTGCCTGACAACCCATCCGTCACGATAGCTCATCATGCCCGGAACATTCTCCATTACTATTGCCTTTGGCTTGAAATAGTCCACGAATTTTATGAATGCCTTGTAGAGGTTGTTGCGCTCATCCTCGATGAACCTTGGGTCATGATTTTTTCCCTCCCTCTGGCCGTTCTTTACCAAGGATGCAATCTTGATTCTGCCCATCATGCTGAATCCCTGGCACGGGGGCCCGCCTACTATCACATCCACATCCCCACGCCTCAGGTCTGTATTGTGACAGAATTCTTCCACAATATCCCTCCTGCTTGCATCAGCTCGTACTACATTTTTTTTTGGGACTTCGGCAAAATTTCTCTCGTATGTTTTGAGTCCATCCTCAAAGATGTCCAGTGCCCCTACTGGCTTCATTCCAGCCAGCTTGAATCCCAAGCTCATTCCGCCGGGGGCTCCAAAAAGATCTATAAACGTGAGACTCGCCATGTTTCAGTTTTCTTTCCAATCATTCCAGATTTCTCCCTTTCTATCTGCTTGGGTCAAAAGTTTTCCTGCAGTCTCTGCACCACGACTGCGTTCTTACGGTTCCGTTCATGTTGCGATAACCGAACATCTTTTCGACTTCCTCGTCGGTGCTTGCAATCTTGTGACATGACGGGCACTGTGATTTTATTATTCGCAGCCGGAACTTGATTACTTTCCTCTCCCTTCCCTGAAGATTTTTTTCCGTGTCAAAATAAAAAGAGTCAAACTTCACAGGATACTTGAATATGACTCTGTTCCTTTCTGGCTTGTGAAAATAAAGCAGTGTCGAATTTTCAGAGTCCCTTACGCGGGCATTGAACTTTCCCATTCCAAAGTCAAAATCTTGGTCAGACTCCCCCGTTCCGGTATATGTGATGATCCCGGATTTCTCATCCACGCGATCATCGTAATGTCCCAAATCTGAATCAATGAGCAGCACGGTATTGTGCAGTTTTGTGAATCGTATTCCGCCCGACGTCTGGACGTGGAATCTATCATAGAGATGGTCTTCCGTAAAGACTTCGCCCGGTTCCGGGACTGTAGGCTCCCTGAATTTGGGCTCTTCGGCTGCTGGAAATTTTTCTGATTCTGTGATGATCTTCTTCCTTTCCTCATCAACCATTCCTTCCTTCACGGATTCAGCATATTCCTCGTATCCAAGCTTTATCCTCTTTTTCTCATAGTTCAGAATATTGTCTATGACGGTTATGATGTCACATTCCTCGGTGCCTCCAAATTTTGTCCCGCGAAGTCCCCTGCCGATCATCTGCTCGTACAGGCTGCGGCTTCCGGTAGGACGCGCAATTATGACTGTATCCACCTTCGGCGCGTCAAATCCGGTTGTCAGCACCTGGTAGTTGCAGAGTACTTGGATCTTTTTTTCCTTGAACATCTTGACGTAGCTTTGCCGCGTACCATACCTTGTCTCCCCGGTGATTACCGCGCTCTTGATGTTGTTGTCATTTAGAAATTTTGAGATCATCATTGCCTGGTTGAGGCTTGCTCCAAAAAAGAGAATTGTCCGTCCCTTTGCGGCCCAACCCTTGATTGAGTTGAACACCTCCAGATTCCTCTTTGTGTTTCTGCCCACCCTGTCAAGGAGTTTTTGCGGAAGGAGGTTTTTTTCTTTCAGATAATCCGTCTCTGCCCCGTCCATCTGAAAAACCGAATCCGTCCTTAGATAGTGAAAGTGTGGTTTTGAGAGTATATTGTCCGCAGTAAGTTTGCCCACAACAAATTCCCATTCTCTCCACCGATCGTCAAACGAGGGCCATAGCGTGTGATTCCCGTATTTTCTTAGAAGTTGCTCCGTTTCCAAGTCCGATGTCCTGAAGGGAGTTGCCGTGAGGCCTACAAGCGGTTTCTGCTTCGAGTCGGTCGGAAATTTTGTGATTCCGAAGGATTTCAACACCAACGTGTAGCTTGGAGCAATAGAATGGTGCGCCTCATCCACCACTACCAGCCCCACGTCATCTGCAATCCTGCTGATCTCGTCTTCTCTTGGATCTTCGTCGCCTTTTGGTATCAGGTGATAAAGCTGGTCTATGCCAGCAATGATTATTCCGTCGTCATTAGGATCAGGCAGGGGCTTTCCACCCCACACCCGGTGGATGTTAAGAATTGATGCCTCTTCGCCAAACTCCTCCCATAGTTGCCTAAAGCACTGTAACGCCTGCTCGCACAGCTCCTCAGTGTGGGCTATCCAGACTACCCATCTTACCTGCTCCGGTTTGGTCTTCCAATATTCTATTATGGCCTCGGCTGCAGTTCTAGTCTTGCCGGCTCCGGTGGGGAGCCGTAGGATGCACCTGTTTTCAAGCGAGTCGTGTTTTTTTATCAGCTCGAGGATTTGCTTCTTCAGGTTGTCTTGAAATGGCTGCAGAGGATCAAGGTGTACTCTTTTTTCCACTGACTCCAGATTGACAGGTTCTGGAGGCGATGCTATTCCCGAAAATTTCATCGGAAATCCCAGTACGGTGACAAACTGCCTGGCCCACCCCCCTCCAGGCGTCCAGTTTTTTGAGATCAGGTGTTCAAGCGTTCTTTTGGCGGTTTCTAGATTCCACTCCGATGCCTCAATTTTTTGTCTCTCAATTTTTCGCAGGATCCAGTGATCCTTTGCGTATATTTTTTTCAGCATCAGCTCCCTGATTTTTTTTCCATGTTTGCCTTCAAACAGCTCTATTCCGACAATGTCGATTAGAAAGCGCGGGATTTTCTGGTTATCCAGCTCGGCATGCTCTACGATGTCATTGAGCTGCAGTGATATGTATAGCGATTCGCATCCTGGAAAAAATTCTGCGATTATCTCCCTTATCCCGTGCATCGATTTTTCGTCGGTATCAAGATCAAGCCATTCTGAGATTTTTTTTGCGGCTTGGTTTTTTTCAGCTTCGGTCAGATAATAGGTTACAGTCACCATGGCACCTCCTTGAGATATTTGCTTTCAATCAGATCAGTTATGAGCCTCTGTCCCTTCTCCGCAGTCTTGCCCCTTACCCTCAACCCCATCTCAAAGTTGTTGCTCATCCCGTGCCACGTCAGATTTGCCGATGTCACCAGCATGTCAAGGGAGTCAACTACGACCATTTTTGCGTGAATCTTGAAGTAGATGTCTTTTGATTCTGGCTCCCTAGTATAGATTTTAGGCCTTTTGTAGTACTTCCAGATTTTTTTTAGCACGCTTATGTTGTCCGATTTTTCATCATGGTGTATTACGAATATCACTTCGACATTGTTCTTCATCGCCTCCTCAATTAGATGCACTATCCTCCTTGCATCATCAGTCAGACTGTATCCCACCACAGTAATCGTGTCCTTAGCTGTCTGCAGCATCTCGTCCACGATGGAGATGTTACTTCTGCCCTCTACCGAAAATTGAGCGGGGCCTGTCCACGAGAGATCGATCTGTTCAGATGCTTTTCTTCCCATCTGTAAAGACTCTATTGCAGCCTCAAGTACTAGTGCAATGACGTCCCTAGGAATCTTCTTGTTGCCTATCAGGAGAAAAATACCTTCCAAGCACTGTGACGACATTCCGATGCTCTTCCGTATGTTGGTGGGATTGAGTTCAACGCCAGATTCGATCATTTTTTTCAGCATCTGGAGCTGCGCTGCTGGAATCACCTCAAGGGCTGTCTTCACATTGCCGATGAAGTCCCTCCTTTCCTTCGGAGTTATGTCAAGTTCCAAAGAAGCTCAGCTCGTTTGCAAGCGTGTCTTGCACAAATGCCCTGTCAAGAAAATCATTCATACACTCACATGATGTCTCTGGGAGGAACATGCATGCATGACATGCAGAGCCATTTCTCTTGTTTCCAATTCCAATCTTTGCATGCGAGCAAAGCGGATCCATCGAACATACCAGTGCCTTTCTGAGCGCTTTTTGCATCAGTATGTTAAATTTGGGTTTCCTTCCCTGTTCCACCAGTCCGCCTAGGCTTCCATCACTGCTTGGGGATGACGTGTATATCAGAACTCCCGACATGTTGTCTCCAGCATAGATTCTTTCTCTGATCGAGGAAGTAGAGTATCCTGCAAAGTTTGAGATTTCCTTGATAAGCAGGTGACTCAGAGAGTGAAGGAGGGCGTATTTTATCGACGGGGTTATATCAGCATCTGAAAAGGCAGATCCATTTCGCCTGAGCATCTCTCCGAACCTTTGTTCCACAGGCGGATTCTCTCTCACCCATTCGCTTATTTTTGATTCTCTTAATGAGAAGAAAATCCCCTCTCCCCTGTTCTCCACTGCCGGGAGCCATGTAGGGAGCTCTTCTGGGTAGTTTGTTATCGGTGCAGGCGCCCGGTCGTCACCGTCTTCGGCCCCAAACGGCTCAATCCTATAGAAGCCAGTAAGAGCTACAACCTCCCGCATTTTCCTGACCAAGACAAGATTGTCAAGATATTCGGCAAAGTTATCCGGCAGCTCGATTGGCTCCGTCTTGAAGTCTCCCTTGTCCACACCATTGCTCGGGTATCTCTTCCTGTTTAGCTCCTGAAACTCATCAGCACGTATGTTGGGAGCGCTGTCCGATGTTCTTTTTCTCATAACAGCCCTGATAATCTCAACCACCTCATCAGGATCATCACCCGGGAACAAATCCGGCGACATCTCACGCTGTTTGCTTTCTGACCACTCTCCAATCTTTGTGGTGTTGATAAACTCAATAATTCTATCTGCAAGAGGGCCTGCAAAAGGCGGTACTGTAATGGCCCTGACGCTTTTTGCAAAATACACGTTTGAGCCTCCCCTGTACAATCCCCTCAGAAACTCAGGATTGCCCTCAGAGTCAAGGCATTGTCTTGAGTCATCCGTGCTTAACCACGGTCTTCTGCCATGACATCCCTCCGGTATGACAAAACGCAGTCCTCCCGGCGACAGCGCCATACCCATAGACATGCTTCTGTTGCAGTTATCGCACCTCACTGTCTTGGATTCTAGGGAAGATCGATTTGGATTATCAATTAGGAAGAGCTGTGCATCACTTTCGCTGCAGTCATTGATGGCCCCTCTGTGGACCCATCTATACCAAGGAAAATCTTCCAAGTGTCCGTTCCTGCATGCAGCAATAAACCTGACAGGTACTGTTTCGGGAGAATTCTGTCCGCCTGATCTCCTACTAGGACATCTAGATGATCCACATCTGACGCCCGCACTTCCAACAGATCTGTTTCTACGCTGAAGCATGTGGCACACAGGGCACACACCCCAAGTAGGAAATGTTCTCACAGGAATCTGGCTTGCATCATCTTGGGAAGAAATTGGGACCATGAACTTCTGCAGCTTGGAATATTTTCTGTTGTCGTTCTTTTTTAGATAGATCAGCAGTGTTTCATCATTTAGTGTCTTGCAATTCTGCGTCCTCCACCTGTCGGTTCCCATAATCAGAAGAGAGTCATTGAGGGTGTCATAAATTGCCCCTGGGCCGAACGTTGTCATCATTTGGCTCGGACGCAGTGTGCCAGGGCCCCGCACAAACTGGCTCATGATTTATCACCCTTCATAAAACATCTTTGCCTCCGTCTCAACGTCACGAAGTGATCCCGGCGTCGGTCTTGGAAATCCTTTGCCAGATGATTCCTTTGCAGCAAAATCCGCCATGAGTACTTTGGTTTTTTTCGCAACGCTTCCAAACCTGTCAAACTCGCTATCATCCAAATAATACACGACATTGTTTAGTCTGTGCGCATCCTCTATCTCCAAGTTCCAGTTGTCCAAGAACAGATTCAGCCTATTTCTGAGCTTCTGAAATTCTTCGTCGTTTTCGTCAACGTTTTGAACCGATCTGAATCTTTCCAGAATTGCATTTTTGACTTGAGTGATTTCTGACGTCCCCAACCTGAACGAATCTGCGTCAGGATTTCTTGAGAGGTTTGGTATTGTAAGTCGTATCAGTCCAATTAGGACGGCATGTATGGCTCTCTCCATCGCCCTGTCCGAGAATGGTGTCAGACCAACAGGTTCGACGGACTTTTGTAGTGTCAGGTGGACCCCTGTAAAGTCCTCATAGTGTGAAAGATCCCTTGGCTTGTATGGGTTGTAAAGTGTGAATACTATTCCTGGGACATTTTCTCTTCTTCCAATTCTTCCCGTTGCTTGGATATATTCAGATGCACCCTTTGTCTGTCCTGCAACAACCATCAGGCCAAGACGATCAACATCTATGCCAACTGAGATCATGTTTGTGGCAAGCAATACGTCGATTGATTCTGGCGATTCGGAGTTCATTTCCAGCCTTCTTCTAATTTCGCGTATTTCCTGCCCCTTTATTCTCCCAGTAAGTTCTACTGGATTCCCAATCTGGCGCGGGCTTCTTCCTTCATGGGTTGGAAGGAGCGTTACAATCTTGTCTATGTTGCTTTTTACATCGTCTTCGACTAGCCTTATTGCGCCACCTAGCTCTCTCTTACTGTTAAAGTATCCTACCATTGTCCAATATGGCTCTGCTTCACGGGGGTTACTGAGACTTTCCCTGATCTCAGAAACACGCTGCAGCAATGAGGCGTAAACCCTCCCAAGTGCAAATTTCATTGAGCGGTGAGAATATGATATGCCAACGTATTTTCGTCCGTCACGTTCTGATTCCCACCAGAAGAACGTATCGTCAAAATTTACTCCCGGTGGCGGAAATGTCTGTATATTGCTGCGGTTGAAGAGTCTGCCAATCTGAGACTCCACCCCCTTGACTGTTGCAGTTGATACTATAATCTTTGGATTGATTTTTGGACTTGTATTCCAAGTACAGAGGTGATCAATTGCAGTTTCGTAGAGTCCAACCATTGTGCCTATTGGGCCCGTAATCAGATGAAGCTCGTCCTGAATGATCAGATCTGGCCCCTGCAGCCGATCAATCGTGTGTACCTCTGACCTACCAGATCTCTCCCGGTGATAGCTTTCCTCATGTGATGATGAGCTGGTTAGAAATCCACAACGCTGGCATCTCCTGTTAACTATGCCAAAAATCGATGATGATTCTGGCCTCCAAGGAATCCTGGCAAACTTGTCAACCGTTGCGATAAGCATTGCAGGGCATCTCCTGTAGATGTCAAAGTCCACGGTGAGAACTGGCAGTGCTCTCGTCGTATCCACCCCACCGGACGAGCTGTAAAATGAGCAGCCGGGATTTGTGCAGTGCACTATTGTCCATTTTGTCCTTGCTTCGTCAACTTGATAATTTCTATGATCTATGTTGTTGCCACACCACGGACAGAAGACAAGCTGCACAGGCGAACCGGTATCCGGCTCCTCGTGCCTGCTAAGCTTTTGAAGCGAGTTTTTTGAGTCCATCCAAGAGTTTGGCGTCAGACTCCATCCTACCCAGAGTCCTATGAGAAATGGTTCGCTGCCGAGTTTTTCAGGATTCTTCCTCCTGAAAATTTCTAGAGCACATATCAGTGTTGCCGCCCTTTCAAACTGCTGTATTGTCAAAAGTCTCAGCGTGTATCTCATTATCACCGAGACGCCGGAACCGTCATCATCTCCCTCTCTTCGCAACCGCCTGAGAACCATTGAAAATGCGGCAAGTGCCAGATATGCCTCAGTTTTTCCTCCGCCCGTAGGAAACCAAAGCAGATCAACAGTATTACGTTCCAGAAGCCCCTCTTCAGATCTGTCTGACATGCTTCGCAGATTCATAAGGAGAAATGCAATCTGGAACGGTCGCCAGAAGTTTTTACCCTTCTCAGTTGGATCCGGGCTTTTTGGCATCCCCCTTTTTCCCTTCGCCTTATCAATTGAAAACTGATAATGGACCCTCTGATACAACATCGCCCGGTTTGCAGTCATGAACGCATCAAAGACATCCTTGTTTTTCGGATCCAAAAGAATCCCCAATCCGTCCGATATCCTAGCCAAGGCATCACCGCATTTCTCTTGATTTTCCTGCGAAACCCGAAAAAAATCACCGTCTTTACTAATGTCGCTGCATTGTTGTGGCAGTTTGGAAATCCATTTAGCGTATTTTTTTGGAATGTCTTCCAACAGGGCATGCACCTTCTCTGGGGTTTTTGCCTCGTCGATATCTGTCATGTCAATCAGGTTTAGCCTGTCGTCATCACTTGAGTTGAACATGATCTGCTTTGACTGATATTGGGGGATTAGTTCTGTTCTTATAAAATTCGGAGTGTTGTTTTTTCGATCCCAGTCCGCAGAGCAGTTGTATCCCTGCGCATATACAATTCTCCTTCTATAGAGCATTTCCAGAGACATCTCCTCATCAATCATCATACTCCTGTCCCTTGAGATATTGGTCCCAAGAAAGGTTTGTCTGCCGCCTCCTGTCAATACCATCACAGGTTGGAAGATTATGCGTTCGTTGCGTAATCTCCTGAACTCGGAATATTCCAGTTTTTTTCCAGATTCGTCGGTATCACTGGGAAGATCCTGCTCGTTTGAGAGAAAGATCGACAGCATTTTGTAGGAAGGCGGGTTGTTTTTGTCTGCATCCACCTTCCACGAAATTTTTGCAATTAGTTCATCAGAATCGAGAATCTCCCTTTCCCGTTCCTTATCAACATGAATCGTGAGATTTTTGGAAAATTCTTTTCTCCTCCATCCTGAATTTTCTTTGACGTATGTTCCAAATTCTACCCCTATGTCCAGTTCTGATACGTCTGGTGCCAGATTGCACCTCAGTCCTATCGAGTTAGGCAGTCTGAGCCCGGATGAATGCCTTCCATCATCAGCCATTGCGGAATCTTCATCCGTTCCTGCGTCCGTGTCAAGGGTTTCAAGATCCTCTGCACCGAGTCGTGTGTCCTTTGGAAACAAAAGCCCCGTAATGTAGAATTCTTCTGGGTATTCCGGCAGGATTTCATCCTTGCCATATGGTCCTGCCAAGTATTTTTTGGCCTCCTCAAAAATCTCTTCAGTTACATCCATTATCAGACCACCATCTTTGCATTTTCGCTTGGGATTTTGATTGTGAATGTCGCTCCCATTTCAAAATGTCCAGGGGATGACACCGATATAGTACCATCGTGTCGTCTGAGTATCTCTCGGACAATAGACAGTCCCAGTCCGTGACCATACACAACGTCATCGCTTGTCTTGTGAGTTGTAACAAACGGCTCGAAGATGTCATCTTTTTCCTTAAATTTCACACCCTCACCATTATCACTGAATTTTATTGACAGGCCGTCTGTCAAATAAGACACATCAAGTCGGATGATTGCCTGCTCTGATTTATTTTTCTTTAATGCATCAACTGCGTTTGTCATCAGATTAGAGAGGATCGACTCCAGATCAATCCTGTTGAATCTTATCTTCAGATCCTTTTTGTGTTCGACATATTCTGTTTTGATCAGGCCATCAGACAAAATTTTAAATCCTTTTGATATGGATTCCCACAACTCCGACATCTTGATTTGGGACGATCTTCCACTTGTCGCCCTAGCTGATGCAAGATGAGACGACATTTCATTTACAAACGAAAGAAAATGAACAATTTTTCTCGTATTTTCCTCGAGCGTCTCAAGCCAATCAAATCCCTGCTTTACAAGATCATTTGACAGTATTTTTGTAAAGTCTGTCTTGACCATCATGTCCCTCACATCTCCCAACACACTGACAGTACTTTCGACCGGAATGACTATCTCGTGTGCCACATACGAGGTGATTAGACCCAAGGACAGAATATTGAGCTCGTGCTGCCGTATTTCAGCCCTCTCGGTGGTTTCTTCCTCTGCCTCCCTCTTGAATTCGTCAATGTATTTCTGAGTGGTTTGAGCATATTCCTGGATTTTCGCAATATCCTCTTTTCTGAGAGAGTCTTTAGCCCTACATAGCTTTGTGATCTGAGCAATGTTGTTTCCCGCCATCACCTCGGTTTTTTCTACAAGTTCCTGTTTTTGCGATACCTTTGCCTCCTGTCGGTAGTTTTCCACATCCTTTATTGCATGGAGTATGAGCGATTTGAGGTCTTCAAACGGCTGGTTGCCCTGCAGCACCTCTCTGTGCGCGGTCGGTCGTATTCCGGGGTTCTGCTCTTGGCTGATGTTAACTATGCCATACACTTGGCTGCGCCCTATCTTTGATCTTCGTTGGACTCTCTTTCCTTCCAATCCTAGCCAGTCATATGAGCCCCCATACGGTTTCATCCATGCATAATCTCGGTACAAGTAAATTCCCGAGTGTTCCTTCAGAAACTCCCTTACATCCATATCTCGAAGATGGTCGTGATAATATTTTTCCCATTTTGTATCTCCACTTTTGTCCATTGGATAGAAGAATAGTCCGAATTTGAAAGGGCCGCAAGCCTTTTCAGAGTCTATCAGTGGCTCTCGCTCGTTCAATTTCTTCACTTCGTTTTCAACATCGTAAATCTTGATTGTCATCCTTTTTCCGTCATATTCAGCTCGCATCCTCAGCGGTGCGATTTTGATGACTGATGACTCTATCTGCTCTTTTCGCAGATTAAATTCCTCTGCCGTAATCTTGATGTCAAAGTCATCAGGCCCCTTGAGCTCGGGTGGCAGAATGTAGCTGCCAAGCTCTCTTTTCAATGATCTAATTTTTGTGGCGCTCCACTTTGACTTCAGTCCTTCAAGAACCAGTTCCACTCCATGCCTCTTCGGTTCGTCTTTTTTATCGACGTACCCGCGGTGCACTACCTGATCAAATGTTATTTTTGGGTCCTTGTATTTTTTCCAGTCAAAAGACATGACTATTTTCTCGTCAACCCCCTGCGGATAGGAGATCAGTGTTGTTTTGTCAGACAGTCTTTCACACGAGAATCTTCCAATCCCCATCTCTCCCCACACTCTTCTTCCTCCCCTAGACTTTGGGTTGGCGATCTTGAAGTCGGTTCCGGCAACAAGCCAACGATTTTCAACGTCATCTCTTGTCATCCCATGTCCGTCATCGCTTATGATTATCCTTCCATCCGGATCTTCCACATTTTCAAACGTTATCTCCACGGTTGCTGCGTCTGCATCCCTCGCGTTTTTGACAAGCTCAAAGATTGCTGACGAGTCACTTGATATGGACTGGCTACCCCAATATTCGACAGCCCTTCCAGCCACCTTTATGGCGGACGTGATTTCCTTAACCTTCGTAGCCACAAAAAGATAGACTACTTCTCCGATAAAAACATGATAGGCTAATTCTTGGCTAAATTTTACAATTAATTCACGCATAAAAATTAGTAAAATACAACATTGTGGCATATTTTGAAAAGCAGGGATTTAGACTCCGTGACGAACCTCAGGGCGGAGTTAGTTTTTTAGAGTTTTTTCGTATGCACTATAGTTTCAATCCTTGT